>Ga0268262_10002454_pt1 | contig 21412 bp, 17 predicted proteins | sample TergutNc150P3_FD_190354 | JGI IMG/M metagenome (GOLD analysis project Ga0268262, IMG submission 190354) | Nasutitermes corniger P3 segment gut microbial community from laboratory colony in Florida, USA - Nc150 P3 (SPAdes) (version 2) | ecosystem: Host-associated > Arthropoda: Insects >... | reverse complement strand
TTAACCGCTGATGACATCACTTTGACTCCGGTTACAGGGGCGGCAACAAAGGGAACGCTTTCCGGAAGTGGGACGTCATACACCCTGACGGTAAATACAACGGCGGCAGGGTCAATATCGGTTGCCGTGGCAAAGGTCGGCTATACAATTTCAGGCAGTCCCAAAACTGTTACTGTGGCTTATACCTCCTTGCCGCAATACGCGATTACCCTGAGTGAAAACGGGACTTATACATTCCCGCTCGCCCAGATAAATTATAACGGCCTGTCAACGAGATCTGTAACCATAACCAATGCCGGATATGCCAATACAGGCCAAATAAACATTGCCCTTTCCGGAGCCAATGCCGGTAATTTTACATTGAGCAAAACTTCGATTACCGATATTGCGGCAAACACCGGATCCGAGTCGTTTACTGTTGTACCTAAAACCGGCCTTACGGTAGGGACTTATACAGCGACTGTAACTGTCAGCGGTTCGAACATTACAAGCAAGTCTTTTAACGTTAGCTTTGAAGTAACTTCCAGCCTGCCGCAATACGCGATCACCCTGAGCGAAAACGGGACTTATACATTCCCGTCCGCCGTGTATGGCTATGGCGCTCAATCGGCGAGGTCTGTAACGGTAAGCAATTCCGGATACGCCAATACAAGCGCTTTAAGCATTGCCCTTTCCGGAGCCAATGCCGGTGATTTTACATTGAGCAAAAATTCAATTACCGACATTGCATACGACGGGAACGATACGTTTACCGTTACGCCAAAAACCGGCCTTGCGGTAGGGACTTATACCGCTGCTGTAACTGTGAGCGGTACAAACGTTACAAGCAAGTCCTTTAACGTTAGCTTTGAAGTAACTTCTATTTCAGTAACGTTCAGCGGCGTAACTGCCAACAATACCTCTGGGACAACAACATCCCTTACCCTGACCTTTAGCCAGGCGATTAGCGGCTTGAGCGCGTCAAACATCACTTTGACAAACGGCACGGGGACGGTAGCAATGGGGACGCTTTCCGGAAGCGGGCCGTCATACACCCTTGCGGTAACAACTACCGTGGCAGGGACAATATCGGTCGCCGTGTCACCGCCTTCAGGATACAACGTTTCTGGCAGCCCAAAGAATGTTACCGTGTCTTACGCCGCACCAGTAACGTTCGACTCTGTAACTGCCAACGGCAACGCGACAATGACAACCACGCAACTGACTTTGATTTTTAGCCAGGCAATTACAGGACTTAGCGCATCGAACATCACTTTGACAAGCGGCACCGGAGCAACCAGGGGGTCGCTAACGGACAATGGGGGCGGCTCATATACGCTTGCCATCACGGGTATAACTTCTGGCGGGTCAGTATCGGTAACCGTAACAGCCCCGTCAGGCTATACGATTTCAGGGACTGACACACGGTCTGTTTCTGTCTCTTATTACCCTTCCCCTCTTACCATAACCATCAGCTCGGCTCCGGCAAAGGATCTTTCCCCGATTGATACTAGCACAACTTTTGGCGTACAGGTCAGCGGGTTTATTACCGGTTCGGACGCCAACAATGTCGGCTTAATAATCGATAATGTCGACGGTTTGAACTTCAGCAATTACAATACAACCGGAAACGCGGTAAGCGGCACAAAGACTTTTACCGTGACCGTTTCATACAACAGCACTACGGAAATTCAAAACCCGGCAAAGACAATAACAATTAAAGGCCTTACGGTTTCCGGATCGACGGGTGTGCCGTCCGGTTACGCGGCATACAACGGGCCCGATAAAACCACACCCATTAATGTATTTGACGGCCAGGCTGATTATCCTGGCTCAGAGTTCGACCGCCGCATTCCGGTAAATAACAGCAATATAAGCCAATTCAAAACCTATGCAAATACAACCAACGGCTTGTCCAGGCACTACAAGCAAGTTGGGAATATCACTTTAACCGGAACAAACAACTGGTCAAAGATTGGCGGCGATATTACTCCATTTATCGGATCCTATGACGGACAGGGCAATACCATTAGCGGGCTGGACATTAATAATACTTCCCCTCACCTTGGTTTCTTTGGCTATGTCGGGACCGCTTCAACGCCGGGAACCGTGAAAAACCTTGGGCTGATAAGCGCCAACATTACGGGAACTAATAATGCCGGTGGTGTGGTAGGGTCGCTGAGGAACGGCACTGTGGAGGCCTGCTATTTCACAGGCAGCATCAATGGGGATATAGGTATCGGCGGTGTGGTAGGGTCGAATAGCGGCTCAGTGACATCCTGTTACTTCAACGGCAACATATCTGCTACGGGGCAGACCGTTGGAGGCGTAGTAGGAATAAACAGTGGCACTGTGCAAAAATGTCATTCCTCAGGCACTATTACTTGCACACGGCAGAGCGGTGGTGTGGTGGGAACCAACCAGGGTACTTTGGAAGACAGTTACTCAAATGCCTCTGTTACAGCTAGTAGCGGTGACAACGCTGGCGGAGTGATTGGGTATAGTCAGAGCGGCAGTGTACAAAACTGCTACTCTACTGGTCCTGTCATCGGCAATGGGACTGGGGTCGGCGGAATAGCCGGAAATCATTATGCTAGTTTAAGCTCCTGCGTTGCTTTGAATCCAAGTGTTAAATTTGCTACCGGTACAACTAGCGATGTTGGGCGTGTGATAGGTTCCAGCTCAGGATCGATAAGTGGCGCGTATGCCAGGGACGACATGTCGGTAACGCCATCTGTAACACCAAACAACAACCCCTCTAATAAAAATGGACAAAGCATTTCTTCCGGTACTGCCAATACCCAGTACAATAGCCAATATTTCTGGCAGACTACTTTGGGCTGGGATTTCTCGTCTGTTTGGCAGATGAGCGGCGGCGCAAACAGCCTGCCGATTCTGCGGGGTGTGGGAGGGCAGTAGTAGGAGGAGTGACTGACACCACTCAAAGGCACAGAGGCAATTCAAGTTTGTCTGTGTACTCTGTGCCTTTGTGTGAAATATTGATTTCCGTGGATTTAAGGACTCATAATTTGACAAATACCATAGATAGTATTAAATTGTAGATACAATTCAATACAGAGGGTTTGTTATGGCTACGATTCAAATTCGTGTGGATGATAAAATTAAAACGGCTGCAGATTCACTTTTCAACAGTCTTGGACTGGATACATCAACGGCAGTTCGTATGTTCCTTTCAGCCGCTCTCGCAAATGATGGCATACCATTTGAGGTTAAGCATCGGGAGCCTAACGCTGAATTACTGGAAGCTGTTATTGATACCCGTAACCGTCGTAATTTGCACGGCCCGTACAAAACGGCGGAAGAAGCTGTTGCTGCAATGCTTGAAGATTAAATGCTTCAAATTAAGTTTACCAACAAAATGAAACGTGATGCTAAACGAATGAAAAAAAGAGGCAAAGATATGAACAAGCTGACTGGAGTCCTCAATCTGTTAAGAAGCCAGCAGCCAATGCCAGAACAATATAGTGATCATCAACTAACAGGAAATTTAAAGGATTTTCGTGAATGCCATATAGAACCTGACTGGTTGTTAGTTTACCAGATTTATGAAGACACCCTAATACTCTCAGCATCCGGAACTGGTACTCATTCTGATCTATTTGCTAATTAAACATTGAGTCCTATTTTAAAGGGTGTTCTCGTCAACGGAGTTGACGATTGAACCGTCCGATTGAAGCCGAAGGTAGGCGCTAAAAATCGAAGCAATTCCCATCCTGGCGCAGTATATAGGTGTTGCTTTTCATATAGTGGAAAAGCTATTAAACTTAAAAGGACAGGAGTTTTGCCATGGGAACTACATTTGCGGAAATTACTTTAAAAAACGTGTTTGACGAGAAAAAAGCCAGAGAAGGGCTTATTGACGAAAAAGATGTACGCTCGGTGACCGTTCAGGCGATAGTAGATACAGGGGCTATGTCGCTGGTTATCAATGAAGAACTGCAAGAGAAGCTGGGGCTTGATGTAATAAAAAGGAAATTTGCCCAGATAGCCAACGGACAGCGGGTACCCTGTGATATTGCAGAGACGGTACAAATTAACTGGAAGGATCGGTGCTCATCACTTAATGCCGTGGTTATACCCGGCGCAAAAGCAGTCCTTTTGGGCGCAATTCCTCTGGAAGACATGGACCTTATGGTTAATCCCGTTACCCAGGAACTGGTTGGCGCCCATGGCGACTCAGTGGAGTGTTTTGCTTTATAATTGGTGGTTGTGACACCACTTAAAATTAATTACATGGTGGTGTTTCAATTTATCATATCTCTAAATGTATTCGAATCGTTTCAGCCACTTTTGCCATATCATCGTTATTCAACACTCCAAACTTCACCGCGTTTCATCGTCAATTCCGCTCATTAGTCCGTTGCACCATTCCATAGCTTCCCGCTCATATTCTTCATCAGCCGCCATTGCCTTGTAACCGGCTTCCAATTCCGCTTGGGTATAAGTACGCCCTGAAGATTGGGCTTGAACAAACTCGGCCAATAAATTTCCTATAGTTTGTTTTTTTACCATAGGCATAAGAGCATCGTAAAGTGTTTCATCAACACTTATTGTAAGTTCACGCAACATTTTAAACCTCCTTGCTATTTAACCTACTATGCGCAAGTGTGTACTTCTGGTACAAGTTTCAGTATATAATCCCGGAATTATAATTCAAGACTATGCTTTGCGTGAGGATATTCCTAAAAAGAATATTGTTGACATTTAGTTGCTACAATTTTCTCGCTATCCAAGCCCCGCTCTTCGCGTCAACCACCCCGTCTTCCAAAGCCAGCTCTTCAAGCGTCCCCGGCTTTGACGCTTCCAGCGCCCTCCTGCTTCCCGTCACCAGTACCAGCCCGCGCTCGCTGCAGCCGTAACGGCCACTTGCACCCGGTGAATCTGCCGAGAGGGGAAAACAATCCGAAATGATGCGTATTTTCGCGCGTTCTGTGCGCTTCGCCGGATTCTGCGCCGGGGCCTTTCCTGCCAGGATAAAGCTCAACGCTGCCCTTTCCTTGGGGAGCTTCATGGCGGCCGAAAGCCTGTGCAGTTCTTCAGGCGCGTCTTCGGTGCTTAAGGCAAAATGGCACCACTTGGCCTTGGACTGAAAGCGGCCTGAAGCCGGTCTGCCGCCGGGAAGAGGACAAGGCCCGCAGTGAGGACAGGGCGAGAGGGGAAGGCGTTTTTCTTTGATAAGGGAAGAGCGAAACAGGGAGATGAACTCACCGGAGCGGGGAATGCCCGGTTCTACGACCAGAACGGAACCGGCGCACTCTGTCAGGGACGAAAGCAGCCTGGCCTGGCTGGCGGCAAAGCGTGCAAGGCCCTCTTTGTCCATGGGAGAAAAATCCCAGAAAAGTTCGTTGTAGACGTTTACCGCCGCGCTTAAGGCTGCGGGCTTTCCCCGTATTTCCACGGACAATGCCTTGCCGCGCTGCCTGCCAAAGCCGTGGATTTCCCCGCGGATGGTTCTTACAGTCCAGGGGCAGGCGGCGTCCGCGGTAAGGGCGGCGAAAAGCTTTTTTCCGGCGTCGAGAACCGCGGCGGTTTTGTCCAGACAGCGGAATTCCAGGGGGATATCTCGCAGATCCGGGCGGCTTATCCATAAAGAAATTGCCAGTGTAAGGGGCCCTGCCCCCAAATCGTTAATAGCGTCGTTGTCCTTCAACTCAATGGGCAGGGCGGCAAAAAGACGGCAGAAGCGGTAGATGTTCCAGGGCAGGTAATAGCGGAGGTAAGCCGAAAGAAGGGCTGGCCTGCCCAGGTAAGAAGCGCCGCGTTCAGTCCGCTCATAAGTGAGGAAGCGGAAAAGTTCAGCCACATCAGCCGGCATGGCGGAGCGAAAACGCGCCGGTATGGGAAAGGCTTTTTCGACAAGGGCTGGAATCCCGGCAAGGGTTTTGCGGGCTTCTTCCGAAAGGGGAGGAAAAAGTGGGGTCAAGAATCCTTCTCCGCCTGTTTATCCCGCTCCGGATCGTGTACAAGAAAAAACAGCGACATTAGCTCTGAACGAAGGGCGGAAATGCGGCCTCTTAAGTCCTGGTGTTCTCCGGCCAGTTCCTTGTAAAGCTGATCCCTTGCGCCTTCAATCGTAAAACGGCGTTCGTACAATAGATACTTAAGCCTGAAAAAAATCTGCAAATCGCGGTCGCGGTATACCCGCCTTCCGAAGTTGCTTTTTTCGCTCTGAATCAGGGGTATCTCTTTTTCCCAATAGCGTATAACGTAGCCCTTCACCCCGAGTAACTTTTCCAGTTCGCCTATGCTGTATGAAGCCATTATATCACCGCCTCTTTCGGGAATAGGGCTTTTTCTTCGCTTCGTCAGGCGGCTTGGCCGAGGCCCGGATTTCGATAGCCACCGGGACAAGCGAGAAACCAAGGTCACGGCGGATACGGTTACGAAGGTAGGAGATGTAGGCCTCGGTTACCGCGATTTGCCGCGAGACAAAAAAAACAAACCTTACCGGATTTGCCTCCGCCTGTATAGCATAGCGGATCTTGAACCTTGTTTGCGGACCGGAGGGCGTGGGGTGTTCGGCCAGCCACTTTTCAAGGGCGTTGTTAAGGTCGGCGGTTTTTATCTGTCTGTTGAGCTGCGCGTACATTTTCAGGCTTGTATCAAGAAGGGTGTCTATTCCGCTTCCGTTAAGGGCGCTCAGCGCGATTATCGGGGCGTATTCCATCTTTGCGAAAAGAAAATGAATCCTGTCTTTTACGGCCTCAAATGTATTCTTAACCGCGGGCATGGTGTCCCACTTGTTCAGAACCATGATCAGTCCCCTGCCCTTGTCGTGTGCCAGAGCCGCGATTTTCTTATCCTGATCCGTTAAGCCCTCGTTGGCGTCTATAATGAGAAAAACAAGGTCCGCGCCGTCAATAGTTTTTATGGCCCGGTTTACCGAATAGTACTCGATGCTTTCGTTTACCCTTGACTTCCTCCTGATACCGGCGGTGTCCAAAACCTGGAAGCTGCGCTTCTTCCAGGTAAACGCCCCTTCTACCACATCCCGCGTTGTGCCTGGAATATCGCTGACAATGGAAGCGGAAGAAGATGTAAGCCTGTTGGAAAGGGTGGACTTCCCAGTATTTGGCTTGCCCAAAAGGGCAATTCGGATAGGCGCTTCCCCCTGTTCTGTTACGGGGGGAGTTGCTTCCTCCGCTTCGCTAAAATCAAGGCGGCTAATGATTGCTTCTTCCAGTTCCAGGATGTTGTCGCCATGTTCGGCGGAGATCATGTAAACTTTTTCAAAGCCGTAGGAAAGCAGGTTCCACGCGTCCGCTTCACGCCTGCCGCCTTCGGTCTTGTTCACCGCCGCGATTAACTTGCTCTGGTAAGGCCTTAATAGGCCGATAAACTCCTCGTCCTCGGGGGTGAGTTCGCCCGCGTCAAAAAGAAGGATGATAAGGTCGGCTTCTTTTAACACTTCAAGGGTGCGCTCTACAACAACCCTTTCAAGCTCGCCTGCGGCGGAATCGCGTTCGCGATCCAGCTTAAAGCCGCCGGTGTCTACAAGCGTAAGACGCCTTTCCAGTATGACGGTGTCCATCGCGACCGCGTCCCTGGTTACACCGGGCGTGGGATCGGTAATGGCGCGCCTCTTGTGCAAGAGCCTGTTAAAGAGGGTTGATTTACCTACATTTGGGCGGCCTGCCAGGGCAACTATCGGTAGATTTTTCTTCATAGGGCGCTTCGTTAATCTTTAGGAAACTTTTCTGCCATCCACCCTTTTAGAAGGGCGTTATTCGCCATGAAGGATACGCCCTTTAAAAGCTCTTTCGCAAGTTCCTTGCACTCACTGGCGTTTACTTCGCGGATGATTCTCTTTACAAGGGGAATGGACGAGGCCGCCATGCTGAACTCGTCAAGGCCCAGCCCCAAAAGCAAAGCGGTAACCGCGCTGCTGCCCGCCATTTCTCCGCACATGGCGGCCTTGATGCCGCGCTTGTGGGCCGCGTCAATCGTGGTTTTAATTAAGCGGAGTATGGCCGGATGGGCGCTCTGGGCAAGGTAACTTACTTTTTCGTTTCCCCGGTCAACGGCCATTGAGTATTGGACAAGGTCGTTGGTTCCAATCGAAAAAAAATCAGAACGCTTAGCCAGGATATCCGCGATCACAGCCGCGGAAGGAACTTCGATCATCGTTCCAACTTCGATGTTATCGGCAAAAGCTTGCCCCCTTTTGCGGCACTCGCTTTTTGCTTCTTCCAGCAGGGCGAGGGCCGCGTCAAGTTCTTCAAGCCCCGATATCAAGGGGAACATGATCTTCACGTTTCCGTTTACGCTGGAACGCAGTATGGCCCGAAGCTGGGTTTTGAAAAACTCGGGCATGGAAAGAGAGAAACGTATCGCCCGCCAGCCCAGGAGGGGATTTTTTTCTGAAACGTCGGTAAACCCCGGCAGGATCTTGTCGCCGCCTATGTCAACGGTGCGAATCGTTACAGGCAGTTTTCCCATGGCAAGAAGGACTCGGTTGTAAGCGTCGAGCTGCATCTCTTCCCCGGCGGCCTGACCCGGGTTAAGAAAAAGGAACTCCGACCTGTATAAGCCTATGCCTTCCGCGCCAAAACGATGCAAGGCCTCCGCCTCTTCCGGAATTCCGATGTTTGCCTTTAGGCTAACCCGCAGGCCGTCTTTGGTCTCCGCCGCCAGCTCGCTTGTTTTTAGGGATTCGTTCAGTTTTTTACTTTGTCTGGTTTTCAGCCGCTCCCACTTTTCCAGCTCTTTTTCTTCAGGGTTGATAATGACCTCGCCTGAAACGGCGTTCAAAACCAAAGTGTCGCCGCTGTTGATCTCTTTTGTGGCCGACGACAGACCAAGCACCGCCGGAATGTTAAAAGCCCTGGCCAGAATTGCCGTGTGGGAAGTATTCCCTCCCATGTCCATAACAATTCCCTTGACATGTTCGCGGTTCATCGTAAGCACTTCTGAGGGCAAAAGGTCATGCGCCGTCAGAATTATGTCGCTGTCCAATCCTGCAAGGGAGACTCTTTTTATTGAAAGCAATCTGCCCAAAACCCGGCGGGAAACATCTTCGATATCAGACGCTCTTTCCCTGAACATTGGATCCGGCGAAGAAAGCATTTTTTGCACTATAGTTCTTGATGTATCGTAAACCACCCATTCAATATTTTCCTGGGTTTCTTTTATTCGTCTTTCAATCTGATCCTGAAAATCCACGTCTTCAATCATCATTAATTGGGCGGCAAAAATATCGGCGTGTTCCTTGCTCATCTCACGAACCGCCCTTTCATGAAGGGCCTTTATTTCTTCAGCGGCTTCGGCGGACGCGGTTTTAAGCCTTTTAAGTTCGCCTTCTATTTGGTTTTTGCGTATGCTGCTGCGCTGGATTTCAGGGAGATCTTTTTCCATGTAGAGGAAGGCTTTTCCGATTGCTATCCCCATTGACGCGGGAATCCCGGTGAGCTTCTTCATTACCATTGCCATTATTATATTGAAGGATACTCTAAAGGGAGTTATGCTGTCAAACATTAGATATATGATGAAAGTTGATCCTTCACCGAAAATTCCCGACAGGGCTCCTGACTGCATGCGCTGCATGCATTACAAGATTACCTGGGAACCGTCGTTTCCCCATGCCTGCATATTGTTCGGGGTAAAATGCCGAAACCGCCTGCCTTCGATGGAAGTGTTTCTCTCCACCGGCAAACACTGCTTTTCTTTTCAGCAAAAAGATTTAACGAAGAACGATGACTGAAAAACTGACAAGCAATGTCGTTCTGATTCAGCCCCCTTTTGTACAGCTAAATAGTCCGTATCCTGCCCCCTACTACCTTAAAAGCTTTCTTGAGCAGAGAGGTTTTCATGTAACGGTTTTGGATCATTCCATTGGACTTTTTGAGAGGATTTTTTCCCGCGCCGGCCTTGAGCAAATTTTTGCCGATGCCGTTTCTTTGTCTTCTTATAAAAGCGAATATAAAAGCGAAACGGAAAGGTTCCTATCCGAAAGGGATCTGTGGTGCGCTTCAATAGACAGGCTGATTGCGTTTCTGCGCCAGAAGGATCACGAGTGGGGGCATTTCCTTGCCCTTGCCAACGGCTGCCTCCCCGGCGGCAGGCGGACTGACGCGTTCATCGCCGAACGCGGCGGGGAGGTTTCGGTCAACGAAGCCGGGATTCTCGCCACGAAACTCCTCGCCGACCTGGCGGATTTTATCACCTTCACCCTGGATGAAAATTTCAGCCTTATACGCTACAGGGCGGCAGGGGACGCCTGTTTTCGCTCTTTCTCTGACGTACAAAAAACCTTTGACGGCTACATCATGAAAAACTTTTACCGCCCCCTGCTCGAAGAGGAATGGAAAAAACTGGAAAATACCGGCGTTGCAAACGACCGCTTTTTGCTTGGCGTTACTATTCCATTTCCTGGCTGCCTTCAGGCGGCGCTGTTCTGTGCGGAATCGGCGAAGAAATACTTTGGCGGTGCGGTTTGTACCATCGCTGGCGGCGGATATGTAAACACGGAACTGCGCTTTTTGGATTCCAAGGAATTTTCTGATTACTTCGATTACGTTTCTTATGACAAGGGCTATGCTTCGCTGATTTCCATTCTGGAAAATAGTGAAATAAACGCGGCAACTGAAGACTCTTTTATAAAGACTACTTTTCCCGACTATTCGGAGCTTGATTTTAGCCGCTACCTTTATCCGGTCGATGACGCCAATCCCATGCACAGGCTTTGGTCTGACGGGCATTGGCTCAAGGCTTATCTGGCCCACGGCTGTTATTGGCATTCCTGCGCTTTTTGTGACGTTACCCTGGACTACATCAAAAACTTTATTCCGGTTGATACGCCCGCCCTTTTTTCGCACCTAAAAAAGCAGGCTGAAAAAACCGGCGTCAGGGGTATTCACTTTTGCGATGAAGCAGCGCCTGTTTCTTCGCTTTTGGAATTTGCCTTGTTAAACCGCGAGGCCAGCGTTCCTCTCAATTTCTGGGGCAATATACGTTTTGAGAAAAGCTACGATCCGGACACGGCGATGATACTTGCGGCGGGCGGACTCTTAGGAGTTTCGGCAGGCCTTGAAGTAACCACAGAAAAAGGCTTTAAGCGGCTGGGCAAGGGTATCGATCTTGAAAGCGCGGTAAGGGCGCTGGCCGCGTTTAAAGAAGCCGGGATTTTAACCCACGCCTACCTTATCTACGGTTACTGGGACGAGGACGAAGAAGAGCTGATTGACTCCGCCGAAACCCTAAGGCAGCTTTTTGAGCAGGGGCTTTTGGACTCCGCTTTCTGGCACAAGTTCATCCTCACCCGCCACTCGCGAATCTACGCCGAAAAAGAGCGCGGCCTTCATCCGGCATTAAAAGTGAAAGATGACTGCCCACAAGGCGCTAGCACCTTTGCGCTTAACGATCTTTCTTTTGAAGGCGAGGAGAGATTTGATAAATACAGCGAGGGTCTGGAAACGCTGCTTGGCGCATGGATGGCTGGTGATACAGAAACGCCTGTTAGTTCCGCTTTTTCTTTCAAGGTAAAAGCCCCGTCGGTTCCGCCGGATCTTGTCTACACGCTTTTGGACAAATACGCCCGTACTCGGGACAAGGCCAGGGCGGCAAAAGTGGAAAGCGGCAGAGTTTTGTTTTTGGGTACAATTCCGCAATATAGGGGACATTCGCTTTTTTGGCGCTGGCGGCTTGCTGACAGGAAGCTAATCACAGCAGGAGAAGCGGAAGGGGAAAAAATCAATGCTCTGTTGGAAGGCGCTTCCGGGGGTGTGGATGCGAAAGAGTTTTACGCTTCTCTTGAGCGAATTTTAGGCGAAGACGGGGTAAAGGGAATTTGGAAGCGGCTGAGGGAAAGCGGGCTTTGTTGTTTGTAATTTTCCTAAACATTTCGTTTTGGATTCCAATTGATATATGATAGCAAATATGCTATCATTTAATAGTGAGCAAGCACGATAAGCTTATACAGAAGGTCTTTATGGGTAATGCGGATGTTACCCCTCAAGAAGCTGTAAAAATTCTTGAAAAGCTAGGTTTCAAGGCAACTCCTACAGGGGGTTCGCATCTTACTTTCAGGAAAGCAAATAGTCAGTCCATCACCATCGTTCTTACTCAAAATCCGTTAAAGTTATACTTGTTGGAAAAATTACAAGAAACATTGATCAATGAGGGGTATGAAAATGACTAAAAAGAATTTGGATTATTATCTGAACCTCCCGTACTCTTATATCATTGAGTGGTCTGATGTTGATGGTTGTTTCTTAGGTAGTATTGTTGAGCTTGAACGCAATATGACTTTTGGAAAGACCCGTGAGGAGGTATTGTCAAATTTAAAAGAGGCTCTCACTTCTTACGTTACGACCAGTCTTGCACATAACATGGAAATTCCAGAACCCCTCAAAATCAAGGATTTTAAGGGAAATATCACTTATCGGACGAGTAAAGAACGTCACTATCAACTTGCAAAACAGGCAAAACTTTATGGCAAAAGCATTAATGCTTTTATAGATGAAGCAATCGGCGAAAAACTTAGAGAAACTATTTAACTTCGGTTTTCCTCAAAATACCCCTATCGTTTGATATTATTGGCTAACGACTGAAGGCCGGGTGTCAGTCACCTTTTTGGATTTATTGACAGCTATTGGCGAATTGATTTACACTGCTGGAATAGTTAAAGGATTCCATGAAAAACCCAAAAAGCAGCCTTTTGTCTTTGCTATTTCCCATCTGCCTTTTCTTAACCACCTGCACTAACCCCTTCGCCGATAATGCAGGGGGCTACGGCACATTCACCGTCAGTTTTAGCGCAACCGGGGTAAGCAGGGCGGCTATCTATCCACCTGACCTTCCGGACGCGCCCAATCCCGGAGCGCCCACGCTTGCGCAGTTAAAAATCATAATAGACTTCACACCGACTTCAGGCGGTGACGCGAAAACTTTTAACTTCCGCGGCAACCAGGAAATCAAAGGCAGAATCGAGGCTGGAGAATATGTGGTTACGATGACAGTCAAGGAACTGGATGATACCCTTTATGCCCAAGGTTCCGCTTCTTCCAACCCCATCACGGTAGGTTCCGGCACAAACACGGGGTTTACTGTAAACCTTAGCAGCACCGGCGATGCCGCAATGCCTGTCATTAACTCACAGCCCGTAGACGGGACTTACACCCAGAACGCCACGGCAAAGGCTTTAACTGTCAGCGCCTCGGTAACCAAAGGAACTCTTTCGTATCAGTGGTACAGCAATACCTCAGACAGCTACAACGGGATGACTCCCATTTCTGGCGCGGCTTCGGCAAGTTACACGCCAAGTACAGCAGCGGCAGGGGTTATGTACTATTTTTGCAAAGTTACCAACACCGACACCAGCGTTTTGGGCAACCAGACTGCATCAATAAACAGCGATATTGCCGCAGTCCTTGTGAATAGCATTACCGATGCCCAAATCCCTGTTATCAGCACCCAGCCTGTAAACGGGAATTACACCCAGAACACCACAGCAGCGGCTTTAACAGTCAGCGCATCGGTAACCAAAGGCGAGCTTTCGTATCAGTGGTACAGCAATAGCTCTAACAGCTACACCGGCATGGCGGCTGTTTCAGGCGCGACTTCGGCAAGTTACACGCCAAGTACCGCATCGACAGGAGCCAGGTATTACTATTGCAAAATTACCAATACTGACAACAGCGCTTCGGGTAACAAGACAAGTTCAATAGACAGCGCCATTGCCGCAGTCCTTGTGAACAGCATTACCGACGCTCAAATCCCTGTCATCGGCACTCAGCCCGCAAACGGGAATTACACCCAAAACGCCGCAGCAGCGGCCTTAACAGTCAGCGCATCGGTAACCAGCGGCGTCCTTTCGTATCAATGGTACAGCAATAGCTCTAACAGTTACACCGGCATGGCTTCCATTTCGGGCGCGACCTCGGCAAGTTACAGGCCAAGTACCGCGTCGGCAGGAACCAGATATTACTATTGCAAAATTACCAACACCGACAACAGCGTTACGGGCAGCAAGACTGCCTCAATAGACAGCGCCATTGCCGAAGTAGAAGTATACATTGTTACCGACGCCGAGACGCCTGTCATCAGCTTACAGCCAGTAAGCGCGGCTTATGGCCAAAACGGTACAGCGGCGGCCTTAACAGTCAGCGCCTCGGTAAGCAAAGGAGCCCTATCCTATCAGTGGTACAGCAGTACTTCAAACAGTTACACCGACATGGTTTCCATTTCAGGCGCGGCTTCGGCAAGCTACACACCCAGCACAACGGCGACAGGATCCAGGTACTACTTCTGCAAAGTTACCAATACTGACACCAGCGTTTTGGGCAACCAGACCGCTTCAACAAACAGCGCCATTGCCGAAGTCCTTGTGAACAGCATTACTGATGCCCAAATCCCTGTTATCAGCTTACAGCCTGTAAACGGGAGCTACACCCAGAACGCCACAGCAGCGGCTTTAACAGTCAGCGCCTCGGTAACCAAAGGAACTCTTTCGTATCAGTGGTACAGCAATACTGCGAACAGCTACACCGGCATGACTTCCATTTCAGGCGCGACTTCGTCAAGTTACACGCCAAGTACCGCATCAACAGGAACCAGGTATTACTATTGTAAGATTACCAACACTGACAATACCGCTTCGGGTAACAAGACTGCCTCAATAGACAGCGCCATTGCCGAAGTTGTTGTGAAAACCCCATATGTGTGGATTGATACCTTCCCGGGTCCAACAACGGCGGCGTATGCTACTTTGAAAGAAGCCTTGGACGTTATTACCAGCGCCGGAACCTACACCGTCAGGATAGGCGCAAACCAAAGCCTTGCGCCATATACCATTAGTGGAACAGGCAAGGACATTACCCTTAAAGCGAACAGCCTTCCTATCGAAGTACAATTATCCAGCAACGGAAGCCTCTTTACAGTAAATTCAGGCGCCAGCTTAACCCTGGATAACGGCGTTACCCTGCGGGGAAGAAACGCTACCGCTAATGGTGCTGACAATACCATATCGTTATTGCAAGTAAACGCGGGCGGCAGCCTGGTCATGAAAACGGGTTCCCTCATTACCGGAAATACTTCCTGGCACTATGGCGGAGGTGTGTACATTACAGGCTCAGGCGCAAGCTTCACCATGCAGGGCGGAGAAATATCACTGAATACTACTGATGACAGAGGCGGCGGAGTGGTTGTTTCGGATGGCGCTACCTTTACTATGCAAAACGGTGAAATTTCAAGGAATATTGTTTCTTCCTTCTCCACCTATGTAGGGGGCGGCGGAGTGATTATTGAAGGCCCGGGCACAACCTTCACAATGCAGAGCGGGAAAATCACAGGAAACACTGCTTCCTCATCTTCCTCCGCAGCAGGCGGTGGAGGGGTATACATTGATGGGGCAACCTTCACCATGCAGGGCGGGGAAATATCAGCGAATTCTGTTTACTCTTCCGTTTCTACTGTTGGCTCCGGTGGCGGTGGAGTGAGTGTTACGAAAAGCGGAATCTTCATCATGCAGGGCGGGGAAATCTCACTGAATACTACTGATGACATAGGCGGCGGAGTGTGTGTTTCGGATGGTGCAACCTTCACCATGGTGAACCCAAGCGCGAAAATTTCAGGAAATACTGCCGGCTTCGGCGGTGGATTAAGTGTTGTTGGCGAAAGCACAACCTTCACAATGCATAGCGGGAAAATCACAGGAAATATTGCCGACTACCAAGGTGGAGGAGTTTATGTTAATAGTTACGCAATTTTCACAATTGGCGCAACTTTCACCATGCAGGGCGGGGAAATCTCTGGAAACACTGCTGCCGCGTCCGGCGGCGGGGTGTTCCTTCAAACACCGAGTACAACCTTTACCATGCAGGGCGGGGAAATTTCAGGGAATACTGCCGACTATGGCGGCGGAGTGGGAGTTTCGTATGGTCCAACCTTCACCATGCAGGGTGGGGAAATCTCCAAGAATACTGCCAACTACAGTGGTGGTGGAGTGTATGTTGATTTTGACTCCTATTATGGTTTGTCTAGTTTTAAAAAAGAAGGCGACCCATTGGGGAGCCCTAGCGGAACCATTAAAGGCTATGGCAACGACCCAGTAAACGGCAATGCAGTAAAAGACAGCGGTGGTACGCCGATTCCAAATCAGGGCCATGCGGTGTATGTTAGCAGTTCACAAAGAAAGGAAAATACCGTAGGGCCATATGATGAGCTGGATTCAAGCGTATCTGGCCCCGCAGGAGGGTGGTAGAAACGGTGTCAGACACCGCCGTAGGGAGAAAGAGAAAAGGGCAATGAGGAATGGGAAGTGAGAAGAGAACAAAGGACAATGAGAAGTGAGGAAATGAGTAACAAGATTAGCATTTCATTCTCCACTTTCGGTTCTATGTCACCTTTGCATAAGGAAGACGAGTTATGGTGGAGAACGCGCAATTGGGTAACAACATGATGTACTTCGTCCTTCGCGTGAGTATTTTTTTAGGTTAACTGGGACTATTTATAATGATATTTGCAGGAGACAATAACTATATGATCGGAAAGGACTTTGTAGACCAACCGGTGTTCATCGGTAATACGCCGGGACCAATGCCCCGACATATTACCTTTAAGCGGTTCGGGTTTACCTGTTCCATGAAAAGGATCACGCAAAATTTCGCTTATCAGCTTGTTTATTTTCTCAAGAATCTTTATGTCTTCTTCGACCCATTCGTTGTATTGGGAAAAGGCGGATTCGGAAAAACTAATCATTTTTTAATTTTAGATTCGGCGCAGGCAATAGCATCTTCCAATGTAGCAAAAGTAATCACTTTCCCTTGTTCAACTTCCCGAATAGATTTTTCCAAGTGTTCACGGTTCGCCGGAGAGCTTAAGAGGTATTCGGTTTCACCCTGTTCTCTAACAAATATTTCAACGTTCTGGTCAGGGTATGCGTTTTTCAGAGAATTGATAAAACTGATTCCCAATTCATTTGTATTGAGCCTGTATGTGGTTTCCATATTGAAAGCTATAGCGGATTCAACGTTAATTTTCAAGAGCCGCCTTATAACTCCGTGTTTCTCCGTGGTTTATTCCTTCTTAATTTTTCTTTGCGCCTTCGCGTCTTTGCGTGAGTATATTTTTCTACCTAATTACATGGAGGCCGTATGTTAAAAATACGCCTGGCACTTTTCATTATTTTATTCATCCCTGTTACAGCCTTCGCCCAGACCGCGGCGGAACTGGACTTGCTGTTGGAAACAAACGCCGTTACAACAAACGTTGCAGCGCGTTTTGTGATGGGGGCCGCAGGCCTGACGCCGCCGGAATTGTCAGGCGCCGCTGCGAATAACGCCGCTTACCAGACAGCCCTGTCAAAGGGCTGGGTAAAAGGCGCGCCAGAAAACGCAATCAGCTTACAGGATACAGCCTTCCTTATGATGAATGTTTTTGAGCTTAAAGGAGGAATCATGTATTCCATTTTTCATAACCCACGCTACGCTTACAGGGAAATGATCTACAAAAGACTCATACCCGGCCGGACTTACTCGAACATGGTTCTTTCCGGTCAGAGGTTTTTGCAGATCCTGGGCAGAGTCCTTAACTACACCGGAGAAAGGGAACAGATGGACAAAGTTTTGATAAACAGCGGGGTATACAATTGAAGCGTAATATACTGTTCATCGTACTGTTCATCGCAATTCTTTTTGCGCCAATGGCGCTTCTCTTTGCCGATTACGGCGTGGTGCTGAGCGAAGGCTTCCTAATCGAAAATAACGACGTAGCCGATTTCGCAAGCAAGACCACCATAGCCCCCTGGCTTTCCCTGCCCTTTGGGACTTCGGATTTTTATGTTTCCGCTGGAATGAGCGTTCATTACGAGGACAAGTTTAGCTTTGTTCCGGAACTGTTCCGCATGGAATTGACCCTTAGGCCCAGTATCCGCTTTGGCGCAAGGCTTGGCCGCATTCTTTGGCAGGATCCTTCCCTGTTCACGGCCTTTGGCTATTTGGACGGGGCGGACATTTCCTTAAACCTTGGGATAATACGTCTCGGCCTTGCCGGTTTTTACACCGGCCTACTGTACAAAAACACGGCCAGTATCAATATAAGCCCGGGCGATCCAAAAGATTACTTCGTGGATTTTGACTGGTCGGATTTTGGAAATACCTACTTTGCCCCCCGCCGTGTTCTTGCGTCCCTGTACGGTGATCTCCCGGGCTTGCCCTATGGACGGGCAAATATTTACGCCGGTCTTATGGCTCAATTCGATCTTTCAGACGCGGCGGAACGTTACAATACGCAGTACCTGCTCCTGCGATACACCTTCTACTATAAGCGCTTCGATCTTGCAGCCGCCGGTGCGCTGGAATTAGAGAACACTGTTTCCAATGGCTTAAAACTTGCGTATGCCTTTTCAATGGAAGCAGGCTTACAGACCGGCTTCTTAAAAGACAGACTGTCACTGGGACTGCGATTTGCGTCCGGCTCCACTCAGGATACGGCGGCGTTCTTTCCGTTAATAAGAGAGTCCCAGGGAGCCGCGCTTACACCTGCTTTTTCAGGGATAATGACAATTCGCGGCATTTACGAAGTTCGATTTACACAGACCCTTGCCGCCTATCTTGGCGCGCGTTACTTCATCAGAACCGATACCACCAGCTTTGCCGACCCGCATATTGTGAACGACTCCCCCTTTCTTGGAGTCGAAACGGATGGATCTGTACAGTGGAATCCTTTTTCGGATCTTTCTTTCTCTGTCTCAGGCGGAATTCATTTTCCAAAAACAGGAACCGCCATGGCCGATAACGCCCCTGCGCGCTGGTCGCTTAAAATAAGCGCGATATTTTCCTTTTAGGAGAAATGATATGCGATGCACTGCAAAGCTGGTATTCAGTCTTTTAATTTTTATCTCCCCTTGCATTTTCGGCCAGCAGCAGAACCAGGCGGTAATCAGGGAAATGGCCGGGACAGTTGAGCTTAAGCTGGCCAATTCGGACGTATGGGAAGCCGCCAGCAAGGGACAGATCATTGCGCTGGACACCGTCATTTCCACAGGTTTTAGAAGTACCGCCGTTATTGCCCTGGGCGATTCGCTTATTACCTTGCGGCCTCTTACCCGCCTTACCCTTCTTGAGCTTTCCGAAAACCAGGGCAGCGAAAAAGTTGATCTAAACCTCCAGACAGGCAGGGTCAAGGCGGAAGTAAAAACTCAGGAGGCAGGCAACACCGAATTTATTATTCGCAGCCCCAATTCCACCTCTTCGGTACGGGGAACTATTTTTGAATTTGACACTCTGTCTCTTGTGGTAATCCAGGGGACAGTGGAATTTACAGGAATTTTAGGGGCTGCCAGAATTTCAGATGATTCCGGAATTTCCGCCGTTTCCGAGGTATTCGGAGATTCCACCGGATACGGAGTAACCGTAATTTCCGGCCTGCCGCAGTTGATAGACGCCGGAGGTTTCAGCGAAGTCGATGAATACACAGGCCGGGTATCGCTTCCTACAGCGGCATTGAACGCGGAACTGAGGCCGGAACCACCCATTGCGTCGGAACCGATAAGTGTATCGGCACAGCCCCCGACCCCATCGGAGCCACCTACAAATCCGCCTGTCGGCCCGCCCACAAATCCACCTGTAAATCCGCCTGTCAGTCCGCCCACAAGTCCGCCTGCCGGGCCGCCTACAAGTCCGGGCGATGGTCTTGTTGATTTCGGGCCGATAACTATTACGTTCTGAGCATGGCAAAAAGCAGACAGGGCACCCGGGGAGCCATGCTCCTGGTCGGTCTTCTTTCTGCTTTGCTTTTTTCGGTCTTTGATTTAACAGGTCTGTTCGTTCCCCTGGAAAACAAGCTTTATGATTTCTTTCTCCGTTACCGGCCCCACAGGGAACGGAGCGATCTTGTCGTATTTTTGGATGTCGACAACGAAGCAATAGCATTTAACGGTGTTTTTCCCTGGCCCAGATCAGTAATGGCCGACGGCCTTTTGCGGCTTAAGGAATACGAGGCTTTAGGCGTTATTTTTGATATTGAATATGTGGATAAAGGCCCCCAGGGGGTAGACAATATTTCCCTTGAAGCCCTGCCCTTCGATTTTTACAGAACTTTTTCCGAATTGGACGGAGGAATGTCGGATGTGATCAACGGGTTGATTAACGGCCGCCTTGGCAGAGCCGAGGCATTGAACTTTTTTTCAACCTATATTAATGACGAACGAAATCAACTGCTGCGCAAAGCATTGAACGTGGCCAGGGATAACGATGATTACCTTGCCAGAGCCTCCGCCCTGTACGGCAATTCCTGGGCAACGGTTAATTTGCGGGATCATCCCCTGGAAGGCGAACAGGCTTCCCGCCGCGCTATGGCAGAGGAACTTTTTTCGTATCCAATCAAAACAAACTTTTCTGGGGAAAATTCCCCTTGGGCAAATTCCACCTGGAAAAATTCAAGCGCAATTGAAGGTATCCTGCCGCCTATCCCTTCCTTCGCAAGAGCCGCGAAAGGCGGTGGATTTACCCGGGCCTATGTAGACGGAGACGGGGTAAGGAGGCGTATCGACCTGGTTCATCAGTACAACGGTTTCTGGTACCTTCAGCTTGCCTTTGCTCCTCTGGTAAACTATCTGGGCAATCCTGCCATTGAACTTGAAAAAAACCGCCTGATTCTGCGAAACGCAAGCTACCCGTCGGGTAAAACGAAAGACCTTATCATTCCCCTTGATGCCAATGGCCGTATGCTCCTTGACTGGCCTGTCACTAGTTTTGAAGATAGCTTTATACATTTTTCATTTGTGTACCTCTCCAGGCTGGAACAAGCCCAGGCAGAAATAGAACGTACAATCTCGATCTTAAGTTTTTCGGAGAACCTGTATAACTTAATTGCCTGGGACAATACCCTTGCGGAAGTGCCTGCTCTCCTTTACCGTATCGTTGACCTTTTTACAGCTGCCAATGAAGAACGGGCCAGGGCACTTGCGGAAATATCCACGGATGTTTCCGACAAGGCTTTTGCCAATTACCTTACTCTTAGAAACGAAGCCTGGGATCTCCTGTACCGTTTCCGTGATCTGGATTTTCCGGAAAAAATGAATGCCCTGGGAAAATGGCTGGCAATAAGCCACCCCGTCGAAGCGGATCTGGTCAGGAATGAGAGCGCTTATCTTGAAGGCCTGGCGCAGACTATCCTTTTTTCACTGGAAGATTTTGATGCCATTCAGGGAAAGCTTAAGAATGCCCTGAAAGGGAAATACTGTGTTGTGGGACAGACCGACACGGGAACTACCGACATTGGGGTTAATCCCTTTTACAACGAATATGTCAATGTAGGAACTCAGGGGGCAGTAATAGATACAATCCTTTCGGAATCCTTTATTGTCTGGCTTTCTCCGTGGTGGAGCGCCATATTCTGCATCCTTGCTCCGCTGATGCTTTTTCTGCTTACAAATCTGGCACCTGCCCTAAGATCGGTCCTGGGGTTTTTTTTC
>Ga0268262_10002453_pt1 | contig 21413 bp, 28 predicted proteins | sample TergutNc150P3_FD_190354 | JGI IMG/M metagenome (GOLD analysis project Ga0268262, IMG submission 190354) | Nasutitermes corniger P3 segment gut microbial community from laboratory colony in Florida, USA - Nc150 P3 (SPAdes) (version 2) | ecosystem: Host-associated > Arthropoda: Insects >... | reverse complement strand
CCCCAAACGACATTTGGAAATCTATTAGTGAATGGGGTTTTGTAGTTGATTACGTCAAGGAAGAACACATAAGAACATTAGGCAATTTAGTTACGGCAAAAGACCACAAAGACCCAACCGACCACATAATCATAGCCCAAGCAATAACAAACAAAATACCCGTAATCAGCAGCGACACCCAATTCAGGCATTACAAAGGGCAGGGGTTGAATTTGGTTTTCAACAACAACCACGAGAAAAACAAGATAGCAAGGTAGGGGTAGATACAGATTTGTAGGGGCGTATGATTACGCCCCAAATTTGCCAAGATTATTTCGCCAGTTAATCAGGGCACGAAGGGGTAGCGGAAAACGCCCATCAGTTTGCCGTTATGTTTGCAGGGCGGTTGGAGCGAGGGGAAGGCTTTCCCCTACATCATATATTATGCACATTCTTTCAAACCTTCCATTGAGCACCGTCCCGCGACAGGCTTCGTTGAATTTGTCTATGCCGTCTTTTTGCAAGCATTTGGCAAAGCTGCCGTCTGCGTCCCAAAGGGAGAGGATTTTTTCCTCTATTTGGGGGAATGTGTCGGTTTTGGATAATGAACGGAATTGCATAGGGGGAAAATAGAAAAATTGTTTTGTGAGCGTTTATTTATGTCTTAATGTTGGGGCGTAGTTGGGGATTTTTTTGGCCTTGGTTCGTTTCGAAGTTGGAGAGATTAAAGGAACGCTATTATGGTATAATTCATCTGGGCAAATATCTATTTCTCCATCCCATTCTATTGTGATGGGATTTATTCTTGCAGTTTTGAATTTGGATATATCTTTCAAAGGGGCAAAGTATTTATCTTCCAAATAAGGTTTCATATCAAAAATACGATTTTCCTTATTTTCAAAAGTAATACACAACTTATAATCTGGGAAAATCTTAACTTTTATAGGCGAATAGGTTTCCATAGCTATGACTCCAAACCTTTAATTTTTATCACCTCGCTATTATCCGCATTCATAGCAATCCACGAGGCTTTAATTTCATCTTCTCTAAGAGCAACCCAAGCTTCTACGTATTTTTGTTGTTTTCTAGGCAATTTCCCTGCTAAAATTTCGCCGTCTGCTGCAATGGACATTTTGTTGCCACCATAAACAGCGTGAATATGCGGCTTCTTATGCGGGCTATTCTTTTCTTTGAACATATAAATCAATATACCTAAAAAACTAGATATTAACGGCATAATAAACTCCTTTATTCTATTGGTAATATAGAAAAAATTTTCTACATTATACTCGTGCCCATACCGAATAACCTAATCTATCTCCTCTTTGCCCTTTCCGGCATATCCGGTTTGATATACGAAGGCACGTGGGCGCGTTATCTCAAATTATTTTTGGGACATTCCAGCTATGGGCAAATTTTAACGCTTTGCGTTTATATGGGCGGGCTTGCGCTGGGGAGTTTCATCGCAGGCAAATTAAGCGCTCGCATAAAAAAACCTTTGCTGGCTTATGGCATAACAGAAGCATTCATAGGGCTTGGCGGAATGTTCTACCACCCGCTTTATGTTTTTGCAACCAATTTGTTTTACGACTCCGCTTGGAGCAGAACGCTTGGCACAAGTGGGGCAGAAGCGATTAAAATCGCAATAGCCACATTCTCAACACTCCCCGTTGCAATCCTCTTGGGAATGACCTTCCCATTCATCGCAGCAGGACTTTCCAGACGAGACGGCGACAGCGGAAAAACCAGCTTGCCACTTCTCTATTTCACAAATAGCCTCGGTGCGTGTTTTGGAATTTTATTCGCAAGCTATATTTTAATCCCAACGCTTGGGAATGCAAACACACTCCGCATAGCTGGCATGATAAATTTCATATTGTTCGTATTCTTTTGGAAAATATCTAAGAACGACAATGTAGTTAAAGAAACGCCCCAAACCACAACTCCAAACTCCCAAACCATAAATTTGTGGCTCCTATTCTCCGCCTTAACAGGTTTAAGCTCATTTATATACGAAATTGTTTGGATTCGCCTGCTCTCGCTTTTGATGGGTTCAAGTTCGCATAGCTTTGACCAAATGCTCTCGGCTTTTATTTTGGGCCTCGCTCTTGGCGGGCTTGCTTGCAAAAAACTTTTGGCCAAAGATTTTGAGCCTATGAAACTTCTCGCTTTTTCGCAAATTTTAATGGCTTTTTTTGCGGTATGCACGCTTTATTTTCACGTTCCATTTTTCGCTGCTATGAACGAGGCTCACCAGATTTTCAACCAAACTTCAACGGGTTATATTTTTTGGAGCATTTTCAAATATGCTCTTGCCGTTTTGTGGATGGTTCCAACGAGTTTTTTTGCAGGTATGACCCTTCCGGTTTTGACTTATTCATTGGTGAAAAAAACAGGCTCGGAAAGTTTTGTAGGTAGCGTTTATGGTTGGAACACAATAGGTGCGATTATAGGCTCGGTTGGAACGGGGCTTTTGCTGCTTCCGCTTTTTCAGCTTAAAGGTGCATTGCTGATTGGCGTGTTTATAGATTTGATTTTGGGTTTGATTGTTTTATTCAAATTCTTTCCGAGTTATAGAAAAGATTTTGCTTTTATGGCAATTTGCATTTTGGCTTTTTTGCCTTGCCTATTTATCAATTTTAGCCCAGACAGAATCACGAGCGGAATATTCCGTTCTTATAGGCTCTTGAATGAAAATGAGAAAATAGATGTTCGCAACGGAAAAACGGCGACCATAAGTTTGCACGAAGGCGAAGGAAATTTTTACGTAAAAACAAATGGCAAGGCAGATGCGAGCTTGGTGAAAAACCGCAACAAGCCCATAGAAGGCGATGAATTAACGCAAGCTGCAACGGCGTTTATGCCAATGGCAATGCGAAACGCACCTTATGTTGCCGCAATGGTGGGGCTTGGCAGCGGAATGGGTTCTCACTATCTTTTGGCAGACCCTCTTTTGGAGCGACTGGACTGCATAGAGATAGAAGAAGAAATGGTTAAACTTGCGAAAAAAGGATTTTATCCATACAACCACCGCAGTTTTGACGACCCAAGAATGTTTCTCCACATTGGCGATGCCCGAACATTTTTCCACACCCAAAACCTCTCTTACGATTTGATAATAAGCGTTCCCAGCAATCCTTGGGTTAGCGGGGTAGCCAGCCTTTTCAGTTTGGAATTTTATCACCACGTAAAACGCTATTTGAAACCAGGCGGGCAAATTGTGCAGTGGCTTCAGCTTTATGAGTTTAACAATGAGTTGTTGCTTCACATAATAAGAGCTTTGGGAGAATCCTTTAAATATGTTAGTGTTTATCACGCTCCCGAAGAACCGGATGTAATAATGATTGCAAGCGATGAGCCTGTGTTTCAAAAATACATAGACCGCTTTAAAACGGATAGCGTTTTGGTTAAGGAATTTGAGACCATTCACCGCCCTTGGTATTTTTTCAGCGAAAAAAATTTCTTGTTCAATGCGAATAGCATTAAGCCTGTGCTGAAAATGGTTGAGTCTAACAGCGAGTATATTCCCCTTGTGGATAACAAGGCGGAGTCTGCTCGTTTTGTGAATACCTATGTTGGTTTTATGACCGCTTTTGATTCCTGCCAAGTTTGCTGGCCTGCTCTTTTGGATTCCGCAGACTACGCACCAAGAAAAGCGTTTATGGACAGCCTTGCGCCTTATGTTCCGAGGAATATGTATTTGGAAAATCATTTGCTTTTATCGCTAAAGAACAGAGGCGAGAATTTTGACTGGGAAAATTTTTGGATGGATTACCGCAACTGGTCTGTTAAGGCACCTTTTTCCGAAGCACGTGATAGTATTCCTCTTTATGCGGAATTGATGCCTATCGTGATATCTGGAGACCTTCCTGTTTCAATAGCTTTGGAAGCGAAATTTATGGATTTGGCTATGCACAAAAAATACAGAGAGGCAGCGAAATTAATTCCTTTGATAGACGAATTTCTTGAACTTAGAGGAGCAGACGAATTTTTCTTGAGGCATCTATTTATAGTTGGAATGTTAGGCGGCGAAAAAGATTATATGCGGCGCATTTTCCTAAAAATCTATATGCCGAATTTATTTTTTGACCGAGCGGAAAAGTATATGATGAAGACTGTTTCAGGAGTTCCAGACAGGGTTAGGAAGGCTGTTTTGCAGGACAGGGCAGTGGTTGAGAATTGATTTTCTATATTTAAACATTCTATATGCAACTTTTTCACGCTTCCAATATTGAGATAAAGCAACCCAAAATAATCAATCGTTTTAAAACGCTTGATTTTGGAACAGGGTTTTACACAACCTCTAATAAAGAACAAGCGGAAATCTTCGCCCACAAGGTATATAGTAGAAGGAAAAAAGAAGGATTTCCTACGGTAAATACTTATGAATTTAATGATAAAGCATTAGAATTAAATACTTTAATTTTTGATTCGCCTTCGGAAAAATGGCTGGATTTTGTGGTTTATAACAGAAAATTCGGGAGAAAAGAGGATTATGATTTAATAATTGGTCCTGTAGCAAATGATGATGTTTTTTCTGTAATTGCACTTTACGAAAGCGGAAATTTAACAAAAAACGAGGTTATAGAGAGATTTAAAGTAAAAAGTTTGTATAATCAATATCTTTTTTGCACTGAAAAAGCATTATCTAATTTAACCTTTATGGAATCTTATAGGCTGGAGGTTCAATGAATAACGATCAACTTGCGGTGCTTTTGGGAACTTGTATAATTCCATCTATAGTAAAGGAACTGAAAATTTCAAACAGTGAGCAAGTTGCATTTTTAAATAAATTCTATCAATCATCGCTTTACGATATTTTAATTCGCGAAGAAACTGCTCTTTGGCACTTGAGCCCGACTACGCTTGCAGAAATTTATGATTACGAGCAAAAAACAGGAATCTTGGAATTACCGGAGGAATTATGAGCAAAGAAAACGAATTCTTGATTTTTGCGGTTGAATATTATCGCAACAAGAAGAAATTAACTGGTTTGCAAATTGCGGAACTTTTTTCAAAATACCATATTTATCAAATGATAATAGACAATTATTTTCTCTATCATATAGAATCACCAGATAATTTTGTCGCTGAAATTGATGATAGGTTAGGATAGTTTGATTTTTTGATATGTTTGTGGATGAGATGAATAATCGTTAATGGGTGTCTAGAAAGTTTTCTAAATTACTCTAATGGATAAAAAACAAATGGAATTTTCTGTATTTTGCATAGAATCTATTGCGGAAAAGCTTGGGCAGACGGGAGATGTTATTTATGAAAAGCTTACAAAAGAGAGCAATATTTTGAATGATTATATTGTTTCCTGCTATGATGTTCTGCATACGCAGGGCAAGGAATATATAGTTGATGATATAATAGGAGTTATGAAACAAAAAGGCGTAGAATTATGATTTTATATCACGGTTCATATTTAGCAATTGAAAAGCCCGATTTGTCTTTTTCTAGAATCACGCTTGATTTTGGCAAAGGATTTTATACAACGCCAATTAAAGACCAAGCAAAAAAATGGTCAAAGCGATTTATAGATACAAAAGGACAAGGAATTTTATCTGCTTTTGAATTTGACGAAAATTCTATGAAATCTTTGAATTGTTTGACTTTTGAAAATTATTCTGAGGAATGGTTAGAGTTTATAGTGTCTTGCAGAACTGGAAATGATATTGGAGCAAAATATCAGATTATAATAGGTGGGATTGCAAATGATAATGTGTTTGATACAATAGAAGAATATTTGCAAGGGTATAGAACAAAAGAGCAGGCAATAGCGAAGCTTCGTTTTGAAAAGCCAAACGTTCAGTATTGTTTTAAAGAGCAATCGGTAATGGATAAATATTTGCGATTTGTTTCAAGCGAGGGGGTAAAATGAAAGCGAATAAACTTCTTTTGAGGCATAAGTATTTAAGGATAATTGAACTTTTTCGTGAGCGTAAAAATATTTCGTATAGCGAGGCTCTTGATATTTTTTATAAGTCTAGAACTTACAAGGAAATGGCTAATGGGATTTCGGATATGCACTGCCGCAGCGATATTTATTTGGTTGAGGAGTTGGGAGTAATTTAGTGTCTATCATAAAGTTCTTCTCTAGAAAACTTTTTAAAATTTCTTCCTGCCTTAAATGTTTTTTTCATACTTGGAGTAAGTCCTTTCCAAACCGTAGAATTTTCTTTGCTTGGCATCATAACTTGTCTTAACATAAATACCTTTTTCATTTGGACTCCCATAGTTGATTAAATTGTTCTACAAATTCATTAAAAGAACCTGAAAACGTATAAATTCGTTCAAAATCAATAGATTCTTTAAACACACTTTTAAGTTTTTCATTTAAATCATTATGGCTAACTTCTTTATTTATGTAGAATATCGTTTTATCCTGAAAACTTGTTTTATCCAAAGCAAAATGTTTAAGTAAAAAACGAATTAAAATATCTTCTTCGGGTAAGCTATAACCTACTATAATTAGTACTTTCGCTATTGTTAATAATTCTTTTGATTTCTGTAAAATTTCTTTAAAGTATGAATGAGAATAATCTTGCTCATAAGATGGTAATATTAAGAGCGGCGATTCTTTGCGTAAATGTTTATATTCTTTTTTCTCATAATCTATCCTGTAAGTTCCATCAGAATTGCAATAAATTTCCAAACCTCCATTGAGTTTGAATATAGATTCTACCATTAGATCGTCTTTTATCTTAGATATATCACTATAATCGGTAAAATCAGCAGAAGGTCCAGTTTCATAGGGATCTTCTGTCTCATAAATTTCACTAAAGCCGCAATACTCATTCGGAGTGAATCCTCTATACACATACTGTAAATGAGACGCATCGCCATATTTATTTGCCCAAACATCATAAATACTTTCTATAACAAAATCGTAATTAGTTGTAATATGGTTAATTCTAATTCCTTTTTGCTCTTGGTTATCATTATCTTTTTGGCATCTCAATGTATTAAAAAAATCGACTATTTCTCTTTGTTTTTTTGTTGGATTTCCAGGCGGATAAATCATAGGATTGCGAGAGTTAGATTCTTGTGAATAAGGATTAGGATTATATTTCCACATTTTAAACGCTATAAGAGCATTTAATTTTTTTCTAATCATTTTCAAACCGTTAGAATCAATATATTTTGGTCTTAACTCCTTGTATTTCTCATACATTCCAAGAGAAAACACTATCTTTTTAAAATCATTGAATTCTATCTTAAATTTGTCATTACCATAAAATGTTTCTGATTTACACCAAGACATAGTTTGCAAATAACATTCGAGAGATTCTTTAAACAAATCATATAGGCAAGGAAATGTTTCAAATAAATCTTTTCCCCCGTCAAAATTTTCGTCCCAAGCTTTTGAGAAACCTGCTCCTACAAAAAAGACGAAATTTGTATTGGCACAGTAGCCTTTTTCTTTGCCGTTGTATGAATAACGTTTAACCAATTCACAAAAAGCTTTTACGGTTGATTGATTTTTTGAATCAGCACAAGCGACAATCTGTTCATCGGTTTTATTCATTTTGAACCTATTTCTGTTTTTCTTTTTCAATATAGAGAAAAACAATATCTTCATAGTTTGCCTCAAATATTCCAAAAACAGCACCGTCCTTATCAAGTGATCTTAGAACAGCTGCCTTATTTGGTAAAGGCTCTAATTCTTTTTCTAGTCTTGCCCTTGAAATGCCAGATTCAGCTTCTGCATATTTATCGTGTGAAACAGGGTAACGATGGCAATAACTCACCGCATCTTCAGCAGGCATATCTAAACCTTTTACTAAATTATAAGCCGTTTCGCTAATTGCACCCTGTTCCATATAATATGTTTCTTGCTTAGGACTAGGGTCAGGACCATTTATTGTATTGTCCGAAGAGCAAGAAAGTGTGAATGCCAAGGCAAGCCCAAAGCCTGCCGCCAATGCGAACTTAGAAAGTTTATTCCTCATATTGCTGTCTCCTATAAAAAAGCAAATTTTTTTCATACTTCCCTCACAAGTTCTCTACGACTGCCGAGGGTTTCAATAACAATTTTGGCTATCATTTGCCCTTGGGATAAACCCATAGGATCCATAGCCCGTGCTTCATCAATAATTTTGACAATATATTTAGGTACCCTAATACTTGTCATTCTGTCTTTATAAGTAGTCATATTGACTATAATATATAAATATTTTGTCATTTTGTCAATATTTTTTTTAAAAAAAGACAAATAAATGCGTTTTTTTATGGTGTTTATAGTCAAAATGTATATATTTTGACTATGAATCATAAAATTGGGTTGAAAATTTTCAGAAAACGGCTGGGTTTAAGCCAAGATGAAATTGCCGAAAAACTGGATTGCGTTAAAACAACCTATCAAAGTTGGGAAAATGGTCGAAGAGAACCTCCAATTGATATTATAAGAAAATTGTTTGTTCTTGGTGCTAAAGTAGAAGAACTATTTGAAATTGAATATAACGAAATTCACCGCCTTATACCGAAATATGCTGATGAAAATTTTGAAAATAAGGTGTTAAGCAAAATTGAAAGTTTGGAAAAAAAACTAAATGAAATTATCGTTTCAAAAAAATAAACAAATCTTTTGATGGTTAGTGAGCCTAATCCTAAAGCTCTACAATACGATAATTAAACGCTATTTTACAATCAAATGGCATATCTATTTCGCGATGTAGAAATTTCTATCTTCTTCCTTATGAGCAGAAATCAAATAATTGCTACGTGGACGGCTTTTGTTTTAACAGCAATGCAAAGCAAATATGGGCTTTTTGGCGATGTTTTTGCTGGAATCATTAAGAAATACAAGATAATTCCTTTTCTCATAAATAATTATGAACTTTTGCATTATTACGACAATGATTACGTTACAGACGACTTGGCAAAATATATAGCTGAACAAGGTGGGAGTTTAAATGTTGTATAGCGAATTATCTGGCTTATTGTATCACGGTTCAAATGCAAAAGTCTCTGATATCGATTTGAGTAAAGGCTCTTTGAAAAAAGATTTTGGAAATGGCTTTTATACAACAAGCTCTAAAGAACAATCAGAAAAATTTGCACAAATAAAAGCAAAAAGATATTCAGCGAGTATTGGCTATGTGAGTATTTTTGAATTCTGTAATAATACTGATTTGAAAACGATGCGATTTGAAACGGCAAATTTGGATTGGTTGAATTTTGTTTTATTTAATAGAGGTTTTATAAAAGAAAATGTTTTGAATAATGACTACGATATAATAATCGGTCCTGTTGCTAATGATACTGTTGGGCTTGTGTTGAATCAGCTTATTATAGGAACTTATGGAGAGCCTCTGTCTTTGAGCGCAAAAGAAATGGCTATAAGATTGCTTGAACCAGAAAAATTGTATAATCAGGTTTTATTCAAAACAGAAAAGAGCGTTGAAAGTCTGCATTTCAAGGAGGTTTATTCAGTTGCAGTTAACGGATGAGTTGATTACTGGTACGATAAACAGCATTAGTGGTTTTATAGTTGCTAAATATGCGGAGCAATATAACGCTTCTCTTGAATTGGCTATGGAAACTTTTTTTAATTCAAAAACCTATAAACTTTTAAGTGACAAGGAAACAGGCTATTATTTTGATAGTATTCCAGAGATTTATGATATGTTTGTGGATGAGGCTAACGGTCGTTGATGCCCCAAATATACATAAAACTCCACAAGCCTTTTGGCTACGAATGTAGCCACGCGCCCACAAGCCACGAATCGGTGTTCGCCTTGTTTCCGCGCGAACTTGTGAAGCAAGGCTTGCAGTGCGCAGGCAGGTTGGATTACGATACAACAGGATTGCTTTTGCTTTCAAACGATGGGCAGTTCATACACAAAATTGAGCATCCTAAAAAAGGATTTGCAAAAACTTATGCAGCAACGCTTGCCGAGCCTTTGACCGAAGAAATGCAAAAAAAACTTTTGGCAGGAGTTGAACTCAGAGGGGAAAAAAAGCCTTGTTCGGCAGTTGAATTAAAACTCATAGCAGAGAATACGGCAGAAATAACGATAAAAGGCGGGCTTTATCACCAAGTTAAGAGAATGTTTGCCGCTGTTGGGAACAAGGTTATAGCTTTGCATAGGAGCAAAATAGGGGAGTATGAATTAGGCGAACTCAAAGCGGGGGAGTGGATGGATATGAGTATGCAAAAAATGGCTTTTTAAGCTGTTTTGTAGAAAAAAATCATGTCCCTTGTCCCATATCCCAGAGCACTTGAGTATGAGTTAATCAGCATTTACTATATTGTAACTGTGGATAGATTTATTTGTTTAGAAGGCATAGATGGTTGCGGAAAAAGCACGCAGGTTGTTGCTTTGGGTGATTTTTTGGAAAAAGAGGGATTTAAGGTTTTGCGAATAAGGGAGCCAGGCGGAACGGAGATTTCTGAGGCTATTCGGAAAGTGATATTGAACCCTGGATATAAAGACAAAATGAACGATTTGACCGAATTGTTTTTATATAATGCAGCACGAGCGCAGTTGATACACGAAGTGGTTAAGCCAGCTCTCAGAAAAGGCTATGTGGTTTTGGCAGACCGTTTTGCTTACAGCACACTTGCATATCAAGGTTTTGGCAGGGGACTTGATATAGAAATGGTGAAAAATTTGCTTCGCATGGCTTGCGGAGTTTTTTTCCCTAACAAAACATTTATTTTTGATATACCAGTTTCTTTAAGCAAGGAAAGACGTTCAAACGATGCCGTCAATAAAAGAGATGACCGCATTGAACAGGAGCAAGACGATTTTTTTGAGCGGGTTCGTCAGGGGTATTTGACAATAGCAAAAGAAAATCCAGAGACTTGTGTTTTAATTAACGCCGCTCGGTCTAAAGAAGATATTTTCGAGTTCCTTGTTTCTCACCTCAAGGACTGAATCAAATCCAAAAAAGGCTATGCCGGGGGTTTTGATTTTTGTGGTCTTTAAAAATTCCGATAATGGCTGCTCTGTAACTTTTCCTTTTAGTTGCGAGGCGTGGCGAAACATCAAACCCTTTTTTTTGCTGCTTCCAACCGCAAAGCCCACGTGAGCGGCATCAAGGCCCGGCAAATCGCTTAAAATGGCAAGACCAAAAATGGTGTCTCTCTCAAATTTTGCTGTGTCTGCATAAATAATGGCTTTGGCTTTTGGCAAGTGCATAATGCTCACTTTTGGATTATCCGCACTTGGGTTTGAAAAGAATTTCTTTTTGTCAATTTCCTTTTCAAAAACTTCCTCTAACCCAAGCCCCCACCCCCCGAATCCAGAAACATATCCGTTATTCACAAGCCAGTCTGCAACCAAAAAATGATTTCTTGTTTTGTAGCTTATGGCTCCATTTTTATAGCGTAGGTTTTGCAGAATATTAAAGAAATCATTGTAGTTTTTTGAGTATGCCAAAGCCAGAGAGTGTTCAATGTATGTTACGCAATCCATTTCGCTAAAGTTCACCCTTGGTTTATAGCTTGGGTAAATCGAAAGTCCTTCGCCCATAGGTCCCAAATAATACGGTTTGCCTTTTAGCTTGTTTGAAAAATAATTTATGCGCTCGTTTAAGTTTTTTATCTCTGCTGCGCTCTGCCATATAATTCTTCCGTCTTCCAAATGCACAGCTTCGTTGTTGTGATGTTTTGCTATGCGACCTGCCAAAGAGTCTAAGAGATTGCGGGCCAAGTCTTCTTTTACTTTTTCTGCCTTGTTCAAATAAAGCGCAAAAGCCAAGGTATCGTTATCTGCGGCTATGTAGCCGGCAAGCCCGTGAACGCCTTCTATAAAACCTGTTTTGAATCTTATTTTGTCTTTGTACTCCACGTGCAACCGCTTGGCAGAGCCGGAAATTCCTGGGATTGCGAGAGAGGCAAAATATATGTCGCCTTTTTCTTGCTTTTTCATATAGGTTAAAAGGCGGGTTAGGGAATTTGGTTTTAATGCGTTTTGAGTTGAGAGACCGCTGCCATCAACCATTTTGAAATCTGCTACCGGAAGTCCTGCTTGGTTCAAAAATTGCTTTTCGCTTAAAATTCCGCTCGCTGTGCTTCCTTCCTTCCTTTCGTATTGCCCCAAATCTCGGAGCAGCACTTCTGCGTGAAGGTTTTGGCTTCTTTGGTTTATTTCATCTAGCAGGCTTTTTAGCGGAGGTCCTGAATAAGAGATGCTGTCTATCGCTTTGCCTTTATACACCGCTTTGTTTTCTACATAAACGATGCCGGAATTTTCAAGGCTTTTCAAAAAAGCCATTTTAAAATAAGCTGGGGGGTTGCGAATAGGCAGCACAACCGTGACAGCGGAAACTTTTGAACCTATGGTTCCGGTAAAGGTAATTTCGGGATTCACTGGATCCATCGCATATTTATGTCTTGCTCCCTTGCCTGCGGTTTTTACTTCGTTTTTTACTTTAACATAACCGATATCAGGAACAACGGTTATTTGTGCGGGTTCTCCGTCTTTTGCTCCGGGTCTTATTTCAAATAAAGCGCAGTTGTCGTTAAAAGACAGCGGGGAAATTTCTGCTCCATACCAGGAGTCAAAAAACTTTTTGCGCCATTCCTCTGGTTTTCTCGGTCCTTTGAAAAAAGAAGTATCTAAATCCAAAATTCCGTGCAGTGTGTCTATGCCTTTGTTTTTTAGAGAATCTGCCAAGATGTCAAGGACATAGAGAGCTTCTGGATAGTATCTTGCGGATATATTTGGGTCGCCCCTGCCTTCTATTCTAATAATACCGGAAAAAACGTTTTGCTTTTTAATTCCTTCCAAGTGGATTACTGTTTTTGGTGCGTAGTTCAAAGGGAGTTTTTGCAGAGCGGCTGCTGTTACGAGGAGTTTCATTGTGGAAGCTGGAACAAACCATTCGTTTCCGTTGTAGTTATAAACAAGGGAATCTGTTTTAACAGAACGAACAGAAATGCCAAGTTTTGCGTTTGGTGCAACGGTCTGCGTGAATGCAACCAAAGAATCCAAAAAAGGATTGGCTGCAAAAGAAGCAGTTGCGAGCAGCAAAAATAAAAGCATTAACACTTGCTGTATCCGCAACCTGTGCATTTTACGCATCCTTCCATAAAAGACAGAACCCTATTGCATTCGGGGCATTTTGCCTTGTAAAGATTTGAATCTGTTGTTGCCGCTTCAACTAGAGGTTTAGACTGCTCTCCTACACTCAGCGTAATGGAACTATCTTGTTGCTCCAAATCTTTTAATGTTGGCAATTCGTCAAAGTTTATTTTGCCTGTTAAAATATTGGTTAGCCCATAAGTGCGTTTTGCCAGGTTATAGCGGCGCAGGCTTTTTCCAAGCGCATCGGCAAGGCTTATCACCTTTCCGTCTTTAGATGGAATTGCCATGTGGCTTCCAATGCCTTCCAGCTGTTCAATTATATCTTCCAATGAACCGCCAATGCGCAAATATAAACTCACCATACGGCTTATCGCCTCTAAATCAGAAGAGGCAACATCTCCGGCTTTGCCCAGTTGCGCAAAAATTTCCATTTCTTTTCCGGTGTTTGGATCTACCGTAACCGCTATGTGCATGTGTCCAAAAGGTGTTGTTTGCCTCATGCGCACGGCGGGCAGCATGGTTGGGGTTTTAATGGGCTTGCGAATTTTATATTCGCTTGGGTCGCGGCGTTTTTCTATTGCTTTTTCTGCTTGGTTAGCTTCTGCTTTTGAAAGTGCCATTGGCTGATTTTCGCGGCAACCGTCTCTATAAACCGTAACGCCTTTGCATTTTAGCGACCAAGCCAGCATATAAATATTTTCAACATCTTCTGGGGTGGCATCGTGGGGTAAATTTATCGTTTTTGAAATTGAGCTGTCGCAATTTTTTTGGAATGCCGCTTGCATTTTAACGTGCCATTCCGGTGCAATGTCGTGGGAACAGACAAATACCTTGCGAATATCTTCGGGAATATCATCAATGTGTGCCAAAGTTCCGTTTTCTGCGATTTTTTCCAATAATTCCTGGCTGTAAAAATTTCTATTCTTTGCAATTTCTTCAAACACCGGATTTATTTCAACAAGCCTTTGCCCGTCTAAAACATTGCGGAAAAACGCAAGGCTGAACATAGGCTCAATTCCGCCGGAGCAGTTTGCTATAATGGAGACGGTTCCGGTTGGCGCAACTGTTGTGGTTGCGGAATTTCGCATTGGGCGTTTTTGAACAGTATCCCAAACAGAGCCTGCCCAATTTGGGAATTTGCCGCGCTCGCTCGCAAGTATTTCAGATGCGTTGTGAGATTCCTCGTTAATCACCTGCATAATTCGCTCGCCAAGGGAAATTCCCTGCTCGCTGTTGTATGGAACTTCCTGTTTGTAGAGAGTATCTGCAAAACCCATTATCCCAAGCCCAATTTTGCGATTGCCTTTGCACATGGTGTCAATTTCTTGTATGGGGTATTTGTTCACATCTATTATGTTGTCTAAAAAACGTGTTGCCAAATGAACTGTTTCAACAAGAGCCTCGCGCAGAACCTCAACCTTGCCCTCATCGTCTTTATATATAAAGGCAGATACGTTTATGGAACCTAGGTTGCAAGCCTCATAAGGCAAAAGCGGTTGTTCGCCGCAGGGATTGGTCGCCTCTATTTCGCCGATGTTTGGCGTTGGGTTTGCCCTGTTTATGGCATCTATAAAGATGAGCCCAGGTTCACCCGTTTGCCAAGCGCAATCCACTATAACCCTGAAAACCTCGCGCTTTGTCCAAACTTCGGGGCGCTCTATTTCTGGCAGGGCATTGTAATCTTCCAATTTGAATAATTTTGAAATATCGTATTTGCCTGGAATCAGCTGCTTTGGAATCACATATCCTTTTTTGCTGCGGGGGTTAAAAACCTCGTGCGCCCCGTCTGGATTTTCTTTGTATGCCTGCATCCACGAGTCTGGCATTTTCACGGATATGTTGAAATTCGTAAAGGCTTTCAAATCTTGCTTTGCGAAAATGAAGGTTATTATATCTGGGTGGGTTATGCTCATCATGCCCATATTTGCGCCGCGCCGGAATGCGCCCTGCTGAATGGCATTTGTGGCTTCGGAAAGCACTCTCCAAAAGCTAATTGGCCCGCTGGTTGTTCCCCCGCTGGATTTTATGTAATCACCCGTGGGTCTAAGCCTGTCAAAAGAGAATCCTGTGCCGCCTCCAGCCTTTTGGATCATTGCGGTGGCTTTGACGGTGCTGAAAATTCCGTCTATGGAATCTTCTATGGGCAAAACAAAACAAGCAGAGAGCATTCCGTCTCCGCCGCGACCTGCACTCATAAGGGTTGGGCTATTTGGCAAAAAGCGGCCGCTTGCCATTAAATCGTAGAACTTTTCGGTATATTCTTCGACTATTCCGGGGGCGTTGCTGTAAGTGGCTTCGGCAGAGGCTACGGCTTTTGCGACTCTCAAAAACAGGTCTTCTGGCGTTTCGGTGCAATTGCCTTTTTCGTTTTTATGCAAGTAGCGGCTTTCCAGCACCTTAACTGCATTGGGGGTTAAATTCAATGGTAACATCTTTTCTCCTACTAGATATTGGGTCTAAATTTAAACAATACACAATATATAGAAAATTTTTAGAGCCTCGGGGGGAAGCCTCTAGTAGAGGCTCACTCAAAATATTCCCTCCACTTGCTTTTTATGCTTGTAAAGCCAGAGGAACTTATAACCAAATGGTCTAACACAGGGATTTGCAAGATGTTACCCGCTTTGCACAATTTTTGGGTCAAAATGAGGTCTTCCATGCTAGGCTCGTGACTGCCGGAGGGGTGGTTATGGGCAAAAACCACAGCCACAGCCCTATCCTCTATCGCAGGGGCAAAAGCCTCCCTTGGGTGTATAGGGGCTGAATTTGCCGTTCCAACGGTTATCACGTGGATATTTATCACCTTGTTGCCCCCGTTCAGGGTTATCAAAACAAAGTTTTCCTGACTTGCCTGCTTCAAGAATGAAAGCAGGGGCATAAGCTCTGCGGGGCTGCTTATGGCCTCGTCGCGGGTTCCAAGCATAAAACGGCCAGAAAGCTCAAGGCAAGCCAGTATTTGGGCAGATTTTGCAAGCCCAAGCCCTTTAACCTTCAAGAGCTCTTCCATTGACGGCATTCTGGATTTTTTCTCCAAAAGGCCCGCAATTTCCTTTGAAAGCTCAAAAACGCTCTTTTTGGCGGTTCCCCTGCCCAAAATAACGCAAATCAGCTCCTCTACGCTCAATTTTGAGAGTTCTCCGGCAAAAATCCTCTCTCGCGGCAATAATTTTTTCTCTTCCATACCTATTAGACGTAAAAAAAGGGAAAAAAGTACCTGAAATTTAATTTTTTCTGCTTTTTTTTACTTTTCCCCAAAAAAATTATATACATTTAGCTTGCAAAGCACATTTTTTTAATTTTTTGGAGGTTATGCATGGAGGCTTTGAGCAAAACAGAATTAGAGCGTTTTAAAGAGCTTATAACAGAAAAATATAATACTCTTTTAGAGGAACTTCGCTACCGCGAAGAGTCTTCCATTATGGAAAATCAAAGGGAAACAGGCTCGGAATTGTCTTCTTATGCGAATCACCCCGCAGAAGCAGCATCGGATTATGCCAATTTAACCATGAATCTCAACCTTGCAGAGCGAGACAGCAAATACTTAGTGCAATTAGAAGATGCCCTTGACCGCATAGAGAAAGGGACTTATGGTATATGCACTGTTTGCAAAAAACTTATACCCATGGTTCGCTTAGAGGCAGTTCCAACCACCACAAAATGCGTAGAATGCAAAAATGAGGTGAAAAAGCGCGAACAGCACGAAGAAGCCAAACACAACGCTCAACAACAACATTAGGATATAAAATAAAAAATGCCGAACTCGTGTAATAATAAAAAATGCCGAACTCGTGTCAAGAAGGTCTCGTTTCTACTTTTATGAAAAGATAATCTAGCCTTCGCTGAGATTTTTCAAAGGAACAAGCCTAAGCATAAATCTCAAAAAAGAGCATCGAACGAAACAAACATGTTAGAACGGCCTTTATTGACCGAGTCGGCATTATTAAATATATATTATTTTTTTGAAAGCGGTAAAAAATTAATGATAAATTGTTGGAATAACCGCCATTAAATTTATAAAGAAATCTTTGAACAGAGCGAGCATTGTCGGCAAGAAAAACATGAGCACAAGAAGAACTGTCAATATTTTTGGTATAAATGTCATTGTCATTTCATTAATGTGTGTAGCTGCTTGGAATATGGCAATTACAAGCCCCACTATTAGGGCGCATATAAGCATAGGACCGCACATATAGAGCATTAAAAGCATGGCCTTACGCCCAATATCCACAACAAAAAGGTCTGTTACCATTTTTTTCCTCACTAATGAAAAGACAGCAAAAGCTGCTGTATTATTAAATTCCAACCGTCAACCATAACAAATAAAATCAGCTTAAAAGGCATAGATACCATCATAGGTGGAAGCATCATCATGCCCATAGACATTAAAATTGAGGCAATTGACATATCTATGACTAAAAAGGGAACATATATGAGAAATCCTATTATAAAGGCCGTTTTAAGCTCCGAAATTATGAAAGCTGGAATTATAGTCCACATTCCCAAATCGTCAATGGTATTTGGATTTGGCAGCCTTGCCGCTCTTATGAACAGGGCTAAATCGTGCTCAGACGTTTGTCTGAGCATAAATTCGCGAATGGGCTTAATGGCTTTGTCTAGCCCCTCTTTGTAGTCTATTTCGTGGGCTAAATATGGCTGAATGGCTTCTTCGTTTACCCTGTTGAAGGTTGGAGCCATAACAAAAAAAGTGAGGAATAAACTTAGGCCCATAACAATTTGATTAGGCGGTGCGTTTTGCGTTCCAAGAGCCTGTTTAACAAAATTCAAAACTATTGCAATTCTGGTGAAACTCGTTAGCATTATAACTATAGATGGGGCAAGGGAGAGTATGGTTAAAAGAGCCACAAGCTCCAAGGTCACCGAAACATCTTCCACGCTTTGCGCCTTGTCCACGCCAAAAGTGACGCGGGGTATAGGCATTTCTTGGGCAAAAATGGCTTGTGCTGCCATAATAAAAAATGCAAATATAAATATTTTGCCCTTCATCAATTCCCTCCCTCCCTTTTGAATCTTCTAAGCAGGTGGTCCACTGTTGCGGAGAATTGTGCGGAATTTACGGGTTTTGAGTGATACATTTCCAAGATGTATCTGGCTTCTTCGCCTTGTATTTCAGAGAGGGTGCGCATATTTTCCGATGCTGCTCCAACCACCAAAACTCTTTCTGCTCCGGCTTTTATTAAGAATATATTTTTGCCTGCGCCCAAAAATTTGGAATCCAAAAGCTGAATTGCAGACTGATTATCATTTGCCGTAGGGCTTTCCACGTTGCGTATTTTTTTTGAAAGTACATAGAGCACATATAATAGTATGAGTATCACAATAAGCCCAATACTCATGCGAATGGCTACTTTGCTTAAATCTGGCGGTTGGTAATTATCTGCCACAGGTGCTATGGGGCGGTAGTCTCCGCCTAGGGCTTGTTTCAGTGCTTCCATTTTATAGGCTGCTGCTATGGAATCGGTTTTTGCCGCAACGGAGAGAGAGTCTTTGGAATTGTTAATTGTATCTTGCGAAAATGCAGTCTGAACCCCGACCACCCCCCCAATAATTAGGAGGATGAACAGGATTTTTGATATAATGTTAAAACGCATAGATGGAATATAGAAATTACCTCACCACTATTTTCTTGGTTGAAGGTCCTTGCTTGACTATATAAACACCTGCTTTTTGCGGTTTTGCATTGCCAAGAGGCTCGCCTTTTAGTGAGTAGTAAGTGGGGGAGTGGCTAGTGGCTAGTGGGGAGTGGCTGAGAACAGGAGACGTATCATCGTCAGAGCTGGAACTGCTTGAATTTCCGTTGCTGCTAGAACTTGGTGCTGTTCCTCCAAGATAAACTGTTTTAATATTTGTTATAGCCTCTCCACCATCCATACTTGCGGCAACGCTGAAAACATCATATTGGGTATCAAAATTAGTGATAACAGATGTTCCAGCCTTGAAATCGTCAAACTGCACAATACCGGAATAACCATCGGTAAAGGTTTGCAACAAGAAACTGCGGACATCGCTCAAATTCACGCTGCTGTAGTCTGAGCTGGATAAATCAAATGTACACGTAACCCATTCTCCATTTGCAGGTATATTGCACATTTTTTGAGTGTCTTTCCAATCCCAATTAGATCCGCTTTTCACAACCAGCCTAAACGAAATTGCAGGGCTGTTAACGGTTCTAACTTTGAATGTTATGGTTGCTTTTCCAGTTAAATTTGTGGTTGGATTTGGATATTCCAATGTCGCTTCTTTGTTTATATTTGAGAATGTAACCTGCATCACACCATTACCGGAGGTGGTTTCTGGTGTGTAATCCTTAATTTTAATAAATTCCTCATATTGAGCCGCCAAAGCTTCCATACCCGGTTTTGCCGCTGCATAATTGTGGGTAACTTCTTTTTTTGCCACGTCATCGTTAAAACCGGTGTAGTCCCAAGATAAAGCACCTGCATAGCCATTGTCATAAGCGTATTTATAAAGTTGCTGCGGTGTTTTTGTGGGCACTTTATAAGCGGGATATTTTTCCTTGTTCCAGCCCGCCGCAGAAAATTCACCAATGATAAGCGGCTTTGTCAAGCTCCAAAATGAGAATGGGTGTTCAAAAGGATTTTGAGATGATTCCTGATGTTCGGGATAAAAGTGCAGTTGCAAAAAATCCAACCAGGTTTTGTTCCAGTATTGCAAATCCGATGAGCAATGAACTCCGGTGGAAACCAAGGTTCCTGGAGCTTTGCTATGAATGGCGGTTGCAAGTTTTTCTGAAAAACTGACTATGCTCTCTATGCTTATTTTTTCTTTTGTCCAGCCGTGACCTGTAATCATTCCTTCTGGTTCGTTAAAAAGTTCCCAAGTCATTAAGGCTGGGTGATTACCGATTGCTTCCAAAACAGGATTAAGAGCATTGGTTATAAAGGCTTGAGCTGCCGAATTATCGCTAAAAAGGAGTTTATTTGCGGTTATATCTAATTTGTCGCCGCTATAAACTCCCCATTGGTCGCTTTCCATTAAATTATGGCTGAACAAACACATGCTAACCATAACGCCATATTCCTCAGCTATATCCAAGGCCTTCTTCATATTTTTTATGGTATTTGTCGGTAGTCCTGTTACCTTATGAGTGCTTTGGTCTATCACAGGGCTTACGCTCATATTGTTGAAAAGCCACCAGCGAATGGAATTGCCACCCGCAGCGCGAATATCCTGAACAGCTTTTCTCCATTTGTTTTCATCCAACGGGTCTTTACCAACATCGGAGTTGAAATCTATCCAAGCGAGATTCATTCCGCTGAAGAATATTTTTTTGCCTTTGTATTTGAACTGAGTTCCGTCAATTACAAGCTGGGGTGCGGCATTTGCTATTTGCGCAAGCATAAATAAAACCACTAAGAAAACACTTTTTTTCATTTTACCTCACTGCGATTTTTTTAACCGAATATCCTTGTTTAACAATATAAATACCTGCTTTTTGCGGCTTTGCACTCCCAAGAGGCTCGCCTTTTAGAGAATAGTAAGCGGGGGAGTTGCTAACTGTCAGCGGCGACTGGCTGACTATTGGCGTTGTGTCTTCGCTGGAACTACTTGAATCATCGTTGCTTTCATCGCTAGAACTGCTCCCAGTGCCGCTACTAGAAGACGATATTGCTACGCTACTGCTAGACGATACAGTGCCCGTGCCTGAACTGCTGCTATTTGCTCTGCTAGAACTGCTCGCCACGCTATTGCTGCTCGCTTTGCTGGAACTGCTCGCCGCCGCACTACTGCTGCTTGCTTTGCTACTAGAAGAAACTGTGCTGGAACTACTCTGACCACCCGATACAGCTATTCCGTCAATTGCTGTTTTATACTTTGAATACAGATTTTCCAAGGCTGGTTTGGTTGTGTTGAAACTTCCGAATTTGGCTTTATCGCCCTCGGTTATAGACCAGCTCATAGCTCCGCAATAGCCGTTATTGTAGGCATATTCGTAAGCAGCGGTGATGGTCATGGCTGTGCCAGACTGTATATTGCTATATCCTGTTCCGGGACCCCAGCTTTGAGCGGGGAATTCACCAATAAGAATGGGTCTATCCATGCCCCAAGAGCTTGCCTTGTTGTGGAACGGAGAACCTGAAGTTCCTATGTATTCCGGGTAATAGTGAGCCATGTAAAAGTCTAAGTAAGCCTTTGATGCGAGCGGGTCGCTGCCTGCTGCTGTTTTAAGTTTAGCATCGGAGTACCATGTTTTCATCTTGCCAAATTCGTGAATTCCAGTAGATGCCATTTTCAATGTTTTATCGTGTACCACAGCGGCAATTCTGGCGGTAAATCTCAAAATGTGCTTCATCTCTATTTTCTTTTTAGCCCAACCACCTGCGTCCGATGACATTCCTTCTGGTTCGTTGA
>Ga0268262_10002452_pt1 | contig 21414 bp, 17 predicted proteins | sample TergutNc150P3_FD_190354 | JGI IMG/M metagenome (GOLD analysis project Ga0268262, IMG submission 190354) | Nasutitermes corniger P3 segment gut microbial community from laboratory colony in Florida, USA - Nc150 P3 (SPAdes) (version 2) | ecosystem: Host-associated > Arthropoda: Insects >... | reverse complement strand
TGGCGCTTGAGCCTGATAATTACTGGATTCTTGTAGATCACGGAACGCTGTTAATGGAAATGGATCGCAAAAAAGAAGCGCTGGCTGATTTTAACCGGGCAATCAATATTGCTCCTGATATTTTTATTGCGTATGTATACAGCGCCGGAATAAAAAATGAATTCGGCGATTATTCGGGAGCGGAACGGGATTACGCGAAAATGTCAAAAATCAGGCCGGATTATTATTTTGCGTTTGAGGGACTCGGCCTTATTAAAATGAAAAACAAACAATGGGCGCAGGCAAGAGATGCTTTTCTTGACGCTTACAAACAAGCTCCCAAAGAATTTTCTTATGCCCTGCTGGCTGCGGTAAACTGGATGCGTGCGGGCAAGCAGACCGACCCGAAACAATTTTTGGCGCAAGTTCTTAAAACAGCGCCCCGTGATTCAATTGAGTATACAATGTTAAGGCTCTTTCATGATCTGTCAGGCGATGCCGATGTTGCCGAAAAGATAGAAAAAGAGACAAATATTTATTCAAAGTCCAGAATGCTTTTTTATCTTGCGTGTTATTATGATATAAGGGGAAATGTGTTATTGGCAAACAGGTATTATATAATGGTACAGGAACTTGACGCTGTCGCAAGTATAGAATGGCGTTTAAATGAATGGATACTTGAAGAAAGAGGCATCGGCTTAAGGACAGGAAAATGAGCGGCAGCAGCGTAATAGTTACACATAACGGAAGGGATTTTAAACTGATAGGTACAGCCCATGTTTCACGGGAAAGTATAGAAGAAGTCAAGAATATTATCCGTGAAGAAAAACCTGACATGGTCTGTGTGGAGCTTGATCATGGACGGTACAATTCCATAGCTAAAAATGATAATTGGGAAAAACTTAACTTATCCAAAGTTTTCAGGGAGGGCAAGGGTTTTTTACTAATCGCTAACCTTGTTTTGGGAAGTTTCCAGAAACGTCTGGGCAATGAACTGGGTGTAAAACCCGGTGAAGAAATGATAGCGGCGATACAAACAGCCCAGGAGCTGGGGCTTCCGTACAGTCTTTGCGACCGTGAGGTGCAAATAACGCTGCGCCGGGCATGGTCATCCTGCGGTTTTTTAAGTAAGTCAAAACTTTTAGCTTCTCTTCTGGCAAGCGCTTTTACAACCGAAAAACTCAGCGAGCAGGAAATAGAAAGTTTAAAAGACAAGAACGAGCTTGATGGCATGATGAGCGAACTTGCCGATTACCTTCCGGGCGTTAAAAAAACCCTGATTGATGAAAGGGACCGCTATCTTGCCGCAAAGATTTGGACTTCTACGCATGTTACCGTAAAAAACGCCGAAGGGGAGGCAAACAAGAAAATTGTAGCAGTAGTCGGAGCAGGGCATATACAGGGGATAGTAAGTCATCTTGAAAAGCTGGAAAAGGGCGAAGAAACTTCTGATACAAATGAACTTGATGTTATTCCGCCGTCAGGCTTTTTTTCAAAGGCTTTACGTTTTGTAATACCCGCCGCCATTATCGCGCTTGTTGCCGCCGGATTTATCCGGGCTGGAAGCTCAACAGGTTTTTCCATGATGCTGCAATGGGTTTTGTGGAACGGTTCTCTTGCCGCCGTCGGGGCAATTATTGCCCTTGCGCATCCGTTTGCGATTTTAATTTCGTTCATTGGAGCGCCGATAACGTCTCTTAATCCTTTTATAGGAATAGGCATACTTTCAGGCATTGTTCAGGTAACATTCAGAAAACCGCGCGTCTCGGATGTGCAAAGTATTACAGAAGACGCTGTAAACCTTAAAGGCATTTACCGTAACAGAATTTCAAGAGCGTTACTGGTATTTTTTCTCTCCAGCCTCGGAAGCTCTATCGGCACATTTGTCTCAATACCGGCGATTGTAGGGCGGCTGGCAGGGTAGGGGAGAGCTTTGTTGCTCGTTTACATCTAAATCATCTGTATCATTGCAGGAAGATGAATTATTATTCAGTATATCTATAGCTATTTTAGCTGCTAATTTATAAGTACGAATTAATTCCCAATTGAAAAATCTGCTGTTTTTTAAACTCCTAAAAATTCTTTGTTTCGACATTTCCGGCATATAGCGAACTATCTTCAAATATGATATTATACATCAGGAATGGAAGATGCCTAAAAACAGCCAAAAAATAGGCGAAGCCAACTTTAAAACTGCCGTATTTCAGGAATATTTTGGAAACAAGAAATTCAAATATATGCAGGAAGTTGACCGCATAGATTTTGTTATTACCGACAATGCGGAAAACCATTTAATATGGGGAGAATCCAAAAAGGACACCGCCGACATTGTTGAAACGTTTGTCCAGTTAATACTAACCATAGGGAAAGCAAGAACATTTGACAAACACTTTCCGCCTTCTTTTTTATGTGTTTTCGATTACGAAAAATTAACATTTCTGCAATATTTTGTAGTACAAGATATTTTTTATCAAAACGATTTTAATTGGAATGTAACGCCAAGCGACCATAAATCCAAAGAGTTTAAACAATTAAAATCAATAGTTGAAAAAACTATAGAAGAAAATGATATGTCTTTTTCTTTTGACAATGATAAGCAAATACTCCAGGAATTCATTAGAAATAATTTTTCGTCCGGCGCAGCCCTTTATCCTGAATTATTATCTCTTGTTCAAATAGATAAAAATAACTTTGTACCAACTTACAACCACTGGTTGGAAACAGTAAAACCGTCTATTGCCATAGATTGGGATATGGCAAAAAAAGGCGGAATAATAGACGGAGATTTTTATCTGGCCGATTTATTGTCGGCAGAAAATGTATCCCTTAAAGACAGACTGCTCATCGTTTTGCAAAGCAATCATTATAAATTTGCCAAAGGTCAAGATGAATACGGTATTTCTCTTTTTGGAGAAATACAATTCAAAGATAATCAAAAAGCCTATAACGAGTTTTGGCGGAAATACAAACGTCCCCCATTGGAAACCTATTGGGACTATATTATTGAACGCCGCGATTTATTAGTTCCGCAGGATATAAGAGAACGTAAAGGAAGTTTTTTTACTCCTCAAATATGGGTACAAAAATCGCAGGAGTATCTTGCAAAAGTATTTGGCATAAATTGGCAAGATGAATACTATGTATGGGATTGTGCCGCCGGAACAGGAAATTTGCTGGTCGGCTTAATAAATAAATATAATATTTGGGCTTCCACACTTGATAATCAAGATGTGGGTGTAATGAGAGATCGTATAAAAAACGGAGCAACCTTACTGGAAAATCATGTATTCCAATTTGATTTTTTAAATGACAGTTTTGATAAACTGCCCGAAGGATTAAAACAAATAATTGACGACCCTGAAAAAAGAAAAAAATTGATTGTTTATATAAATCCCCCTTATGCGGAAAATGGAGCGGGTGTTGGCAAAGGTGCTGGTAAAGCTGGTGTTTCAAGTGAAAATAATGTTTATGAGAAATACACAAAAAGTTTAGGACGCGCTTCAAGGGAATTATTTACGCAATTTTTTATCCGTATATATCATGAAATACAAAATTGTAAAATAGCATCATTCGGAAAACTTAAATATGTCAATGCTCCTAATTTTGAAAAGTTTAGAGATATATTTAAATGTAAAAATTTAAATGGTTTTGTCTGTCGTGCAGACACTTTTGATAATGTGGAAGGTAATTTTCCTATTAGTTTCCTTATTTGGAATTTAGAAAAACAAAATCAAATAAAAAAAATTACTTGTGATGTTTTGGATAATTATGGAAGTAAAACAGGTAAAAAGAATTATTATTCGTATCTAGGTTTAAAATATATCAATGACTGGATAGCTTGTTTTAATATAAAAAAAGATAATATTGGTACTTTATTTTTTAATAGTAATGATTTTCAACATCAAAAATTTACTTATTTTTCATTATCTGAAAGTGCTAAAAGTATTACCGCATTTTCTGTTAACCAAGATAATTTGATTAATGCTTGTATATATTTTACTGTTCGTCTTTGTTTTGTAAATAATTGGTTAAACGACCGTGATCAGTTTCTATATCCAAATGATAAATGGAAAAAAGACAAAACATTTCAATATGATTGTATAATCTTTACTTTATTTCATGGTCAAAATCGTATTTCTGCAAAAGACGGCACAAACCACTGGATACCTTTTACAGCACAGGAAGTTGGCGCTAAAGATAATTTTAAATCAGACTTTATGAGCAATTATTTAAAAGGGAAAAGCTTTAGCAAAGAAGCCAAAGCTGTATTAAAAGCAGGCAAGGAATTATGGACATACTACCATTCAAAAATAAAAGGCAATGACAAAACATTATTAAACGCTTCTTTTTATGACATTCGTGAGTTCTTTCAAGGGCGTTCAAAAACCAGCGGGTCAATGAACACGAAATCCAATGATGATACATATAATGACCTTATAAAAAATTTGCGTCAAAAACAGTCAGTATTGGCAGAAAAAATACAGCCCAAAGTATATGAGTATGGGTTTTTAATGGAGTAAGAAAAATGTGTAATCAATTAAGTTTATTGCCCTTAATGCATCAATTTGATTATGAAGGTTATATAACAGATACCACATATTATGAAACTGATGAAAGTAAAGACAACCTTTATTATCTTGTCTTTCACACGGCAACATACACTATGTTCCTGCCGGAAAATGATTTTGATTGGTTAGTGAATACAGTAGAAGCGGAAATGGTAATAATTACCAAAGGCAGTTACAACGGCAAAAAAGATTGTTTTGAATTACAGTTTCTAACCGGAAATAAACCGCCATATTCGATATTCCTCACTGATGACCAATTTGTCCGTGAAACACCGTTAAAAAAAGACTGCTGGCACGGCAAAATGTACATTTATGTCGGCGGTTTATACAACTGTAAACAATGGTATGATAATTGCTATTACCGTGAAACAGACAAACTTCCCTGTTATAAACCGGTTGAAGATATGCCTGAATTTACTTATGAATTTTCCAGTGATTAAATTAGGTAACAAAATAATACCTAACAACTAAATCTTAACTAAAAATACTTTCAAACCTTGTTCATAATTATGCTGTTCTTACGATAAATACCATAAATAAGGTTGCTTATCTGATAATTTAGCCTTTCCGTATTCTTTGCGAAATCGTTGTATTTACCCAGGAGATACGCATAAAATAGTTAGGTGCTATTATTCAATAATTTTACTGGTACCTTTGGTAATGGTTATACAGTGGATATTTTGAATACTTTACAAATTATTTTATTAATATATAATTTTAAATACATTAGTCATAGGAGAATATAATGGAATTAGGCTTGTTTCTTACTTTGTTAATTTTGTTCGTACTTATTATCCAGTTTATTGTGATAATTATACTTATTGGGAAAAACCGGCAAGGTTCTCAGGATGATGTTTTGAAAAAGCTTATTGAATTTAATACACAGCTTGATGAAAATGAAATGAAAATTCGCAATGAATTGGGGAGTCAATTTGGGCAAAATCGCGGAGATTTAACATTATCGCTTAAATCGGTTTCAGATCAATTGTCTGCTACAATTACAAATTTTACAGGCTTGGTTGGTAATAATATAAAATCCATTCTAGATTCATTATCTGTATTATCAAAAACAAACAGAGATGAACTTGCCAAAAGTATTATTGATTTTGAAAAACAAGTAACAAACGGACTTGAAAAGAACCGTGAAATTATTGAAAGAAAGCTTGCGGAAATTCAAGCCGGTAACGAAATCAAATTGGAAAAAATGAGAGAAACTGTTGATGAAAAGTTACATAAAACTCTGGAAACAAGGCTTGGCGAATCTTTTAAAATGGTGAGTGAACGCCTTGAACAAGTGCAAAAAGGTCTTGGCGAAATGCAAAATTTAGCTAATGGCGTTGGAGATTTAAAAAAAGTTTTGTCAAATGTAAAGACAAAGGGAGTTCTTGGTGAATATCAGCTTGGAGCAATTCTTGAACAGCTTCTTGCGCCTCATCAGTACTCCCAAAATGTAGCGACAAAAGAAGGAAGCAGAGAAAATGTTGAATTTGCAATAAAAATACCCAGTAAAAATGATTCTGACAAAACTGTTTGGCTTCCGATAGATTCAAAATTTCCAACAGTAGATTATGAATCTGTTATGGATGCTTATGACATCGGAGATATAAATATTCTTGAACGTTCAAAAAAAGATTTAGAAACAAAAATTAAAAATTTTGCGAAAGATATTCATACAAAGTATGTAGATCCGCCGAATACAACCGAGTTTGCAATTATGTTCTTGCCGTTTGAAGGATTATATGCCGAAGTGTTAAGGATACCTGGTTTATTTGAAACTATTCAAAATACGTATAAAGTTACAATAACAGGTCCAACCACAATTTCGGCGTTTTTAAATAGTTTACAAATGGGTTTTCGCAGTTTGGCTGTTGAAAAAAGAACAAATGAAATATGGAATGTTCTCGCAGCTGTAAGAACTGAATTCGGTAAATTCGGTGATATATTGGACGCTACAAAGAAAAAATTGGATCAAGCAAGCGCCGAACTTGAAAAAACCGGGACAAGGACACGGCAAATTGAAAAGAAATTGCAGGGGTTTGATGCCCTGCCGGAAATAGAAGCCCAAAAAATATTAGATGTATAAAAATTATTATTAAAGAGAAAGTGCGTTTCTTAAAAACACAATTTTCACAAAGAATTAAATGAAGCTTTTACTAAGTAAAATCCTTGGAAAGTAACGTTAGCCGTTATTCTCCGCCAGCTCTCCGCGCGCGCGTAAATCGGAAAGTATTTGCGCGTAAAATTTGCCGTCAATCTTATACTTTGCCCTGTAGATAAAATAACTGCCCGTGATGCACAGAAGTGGGAAAATGAGCATGGCGATCTTCATTAAAAGAAGCCCGCTTTCCGTTACATCGGCGGCGCTTTGCGCGTCTTTGATGCCTGATACAATGACAATTGCCGAAACAACGCCGCTTGAAATTGCGCCGCCCATTTTGTTGATAAAAGGCTGAAGCGAAAAAGTGATGCTGTCGTTTCGCTTGCCAAGTTTCCAATGACCGTAGTCAACTGAGTCGGCAAGGAACATCAGCATTAAAAGCTGAACAAAGGATTGACCTATAAAAATCAATACTCCTCCCGTTCCGATAAAAAGCATTGTTGTAACGGGAGCGAAGAAAAATATTAAATAACCTGCAACGATCAAAATGATAGCAGAAGTGTAAAGGGTTTTTCGTTCAAAACGTTTGCTGAAAAGAGGGAAAACGGCAAGAGCCGTGATTTGAGATACGCCGAGGATTATCGCGAAAATCGAATACATTCCTTCATTGCCGTAAGCATATTTGAAAAAATAAAGCCCGAAGCCGGTTGTCGTAACATAGCCTATCATAAAGAGGGACATCGCAATTGCCGTAAAAAACAACTGATCGTTTTTAAATATTATGCGCAAAAGTTCCCGCAGGGGAGTGCTTTTGCGGACAGATACCTTAACTACTTCTTTTACGCCGAACAGCGTTATGCACTGTCCAGCAATCATTACCAAAGCCGCAATAAGCACGAAAACAAAATAGCCCTTCTGCAAGTTTCCGAAACGCTGTCCCAAAATTGCGGTTAGCGGCACAATGCCCGCCACGACAAAGAACAGTCCGACATTTGCGCAGATACGGGCGATAGAGCCGATTTTTTCCCGTTCTTTTTGATCGACGCTTAAAGAAGGAAGCATTGACCAATAAGGAATGTCGTTAGCTGTAAAACTGATTCCCCACATCAGGTAAAGAACGGCGAAGACGGCGGTGTATGAGGCGCCTTCTAAGCCGAAATCCGTAAAGAGAAGCACTGTAAAAGCGGCCGATAAAAGGGCGCCGCAGGCTATCCATGGTTTAAATTTGCCCCAGCGTGTATTTGTGTTATCAACAATAAAACCCATAAAAGGATCGTTAAGCGCATCAAAAATACGCGCGAAAAGAATTATACCGGCAACCCACCATAATGTGGCGGTCGGTAAATTGATAACGTCAGTCAGGTAATAGATAAGGTACGTGCTTATGAGGGTATAGACCATGTCCCTGCCGATAGTCCCGAGCCCGAAGGTAAAGCGGTTGCGATTTGAATTGTTTTGCATAATTTACATCCTTTCTATTGTATATAAACTTGAGCCGTAATCGCCCAAAAGCCTTGTTTTATTATTGTAGTAACTGCCCGTAAATTGATTATTGAGCGGAATGCCTGACGAAAGCAAGCTCCCCCGGCATTCATAAGTTTCTATACAGTCGGTCAGTGTGTAATGGCGGTTAACAGTCCGCAGGATAAACCCCGCTGGATTTAACGTTACGGGAAGCAGGTGTTTGACAAGGCCGCCGAAACGACTGATGTAAAGCCTTTGGGGATGCGTTGATACACGATAAAGAGCTTCGTTTTCAAGTCCGCAAACGCGTAAGATGTCAGGTTCTTCACCGGAACCTGCCTGAGTTTGAAAAAATCCCGCCACAGCTTCTTTTTCACTTCGGCACAGCCAGACCGTTTTGTTTTTCAGTCTGTTTACCGTAACAGGCAGGCGTTCAAATGATCCGTATTGAAATGTTTTTCTGTGCTTTTTATAAAAAGCAATTTGTTCTTTAATTTCGCTTTTCTCGGCAGGCGTAAGAAAACGCAAATCCATTTCATATCCAAGACAGCCGAAACACGCCGTATTGTAGCGGGTGGAAAGCGGTGTATTGCGTAACGTCTGCTGATGAGGCGAATCGGATACATGAGCGCCCATTGTTGACTGAGGGTAAAGATAAGAAAGACCGCCTTGTATAGAAAGCCGTACAGCGGGATCAGTGTTATCAGACGCCCAAATCTGCGGGGAGAAGCACATCATTCCCAAATCAAATCGGTTGCCTCCTGACGAACAGGACTCAAGTAAAATGTGCGGTCTTGTCTTGAAAATACGCCGTAGTATGTCGTACAGACCAAGTATGTAGCGATGAAAGAATTCTCCCTGAGTAGGAATATGATCCGACCAAAAGTCGCTGATGTGCCTGTTCATGTCCCATTTCACATAACTTGCGCCTGTCTCATCCAGAATGCGCCCGACAGCTTCGGCAATGTAGTTACGCACGGCGGGATTACAGAGATCAAGCGTAAGCTGATTACGTCCAAGCGCCGGATCACAGCCCTTGCGGCGCACTGAGTACTCCGGGTGGGCGCGGAAAAGATCGGAGTTTTCATTTACCATTTCAGGCTCAAACCAAATCCCGAATTCAAGCCCAAGTCCGCGTATCCTGCGGGCGAATTTTCCAAGCCCATGCGGAAACTTGCGGCGGTTAGGTGTATAATCGCCGAGGCCTGCGGTATCGCTGTTACGCCCTTTAAACCAGCCGTCATCAAGAACAAAGAGCTCCATTCCGAGTTTTTTGGACAAGCGGGCGAGACGCATTAGTTTACCTTGATTAAATTTGAAAAAACAAGGTTCCCATGAATTGTAAAGGACAGGCCGCTCCTTGCCCTGCCATGCTTCGGGAATAATGTGGCTGTTCACAAACGAATGAAAATTACGGCTCAAACCGTTAAATCCGCTATTACTGAAAGTCATTACTGCTTCAGGCGTTTCAAAACTTTCTCCTGTGCCGAGCGTCCACTCAAAACAGTGAGGGCTTATTCCGATTCCGGCTCGAACAAGATCGTGGCTGTTTAATTCTGCAAAACCAAAATGATTGCCTGAGTAAATTAAATTAAAACCGTAAACCCTGCCGTGGTCTTCTGCCGCTCCGTTTTCGTATAACAGAAATCCTGGATTGTGCTTGTTTCCGCTCGCTCCCGTCCTGCTCTCATTTACAAAAATTCCGTATTGTAAGAGCCGGTCATGCCTGTGCGCTTCCCTTGCCCAGTCGCCGTCAAATGTAACCAGATTGAAGCCTGTGTTCGGCATATCAAGGGATAAACTTAACAAGCGGCGAATCACAAGAGGAGAGTCGTTGTTTTCAAGTATGACACGCCGTGTAACGCAGTTGGTTTTTTCAAAAACAGTGTAGAGCAATTTCAGCGTAACATTACAAACTTTGTCGCGCAGAAGGACTTCAAGGGAAGTACACTCGCTTTCAGATCCGTGTGATGCCGGCAGTTCCTTCATGGGAATAATTCCCTCTTTAATACTGTGGCCTTCGTAAACGAAGTCAGTGATAAAGCCTCCGTCCGGCATTTTAATTTCAGCCGGTGAATAGCGGTAATCGCCCCTGCCGATACCCGACCACTCAAAACACATGGTATCAAGGCAGTAGAGATTGTCTTCCCTGTCATAAACGACGGTTGAGCCTGCCTGCGCTGTACGTTTTGGCGCAAGCGCTTCAATATCGGAGTCGGAAATATCATCAGCTAATTTGGTTCCGTAATAAATATGTTCAAGGTGTCCGTATTTTGTTATGCGATATATATAGCTTGTGTTTTCCGTCCGCAGTATAAAAACATTGTTGTTAAAAATAATCATTTATGGTACTCCTGCCGGTTTACAAATTCTTCCAGCATTTCGCCTGTTATTTCATTGTTTTTTATCATAGCGGTGTAAAAACGCCCGCTATTTTTTACTGTCCGTTTCTGTGTTTTAAAATCAACATGAACAATGCCGAACCTCGCGCTTTCACCTTCGCACCATTCAAAATTATCTGTAAAACACCAGTGGTAATAACGTTCCACAGGCAGGCCGCTGTCAGCTAAAACTTTTAAGTGGTCGTAAATATAACGGCTTCGGAAACTGTCATTGTTGTCGCAGGTTCCGTTCTCGGTAATGTAAACGGGCTTTTTAAGCATTTTATACAGTTCGCCTGCGCAAATGCCGATACCTTCGGGATAAATTTCCCATCCCAAATCATTATGGTAAGCGTCTTTGCGGACACCGTCGGCAAGCGAGGATATTGTCGAGCGGTTGTAATAATTTAAGCCATGAAAATCAGCGTACTCGCCGCGCTGTACATTCCCGTAACGTTTCAAAGGAAAGACAAAATCCCCAAATAGACAGGCGCGGATAATAGCGCCTTGAAATATTCGCGATACAAGAGCGGAACAAAGTTTGTGCCATAGATTAGTACTTGATTTGGGAACGAATACTCGCGCGTGATGTGCGAATCCGACCTTTGTGTTTTTATACCCGAGCTCACTGCGCAGTTTATGAATCAAGTCATACGCCTTAATATGACAGACAGCCATAATTGATTGTACGCGCAATGCCATTCGTATTGAACGCAGACCCGGAGGAAACACGCCGTTTAAATAGCCCATAACGGCAAAGACATTCGGTTCGTTAATTGTAACGTATTCGTCAACAAGGTCTGAAAACTTTCTGACTGCGTATTCTGCAAATCCAAGGAAAATTTGAATATTTGCAGGCTCTGCGAAACCTCCGAGACTTTCAAACCACAGTGGATTTGTAAAATGATGAAGCGTGAGTAACGGCGCAATACCTTTGCTTTTTATATATTCCAGCAGGCGGCGGTACCAAAGAACCGCCTCTTCGTCATATTTGCCTTTCTCTGGTTCAATGCGCGCCCATTCGATACTAAGCCGGTATATTTTTATGCCCATTTTGGACATCAAATCTATATCTTCTTTCCAGCGGTATAAATGGTCGTTTGCGTTCGCCGGGTTGCTTCCGTCTTTAATGCGACCTTTCTGATACCAGTCGCTCCACGTATGTGAAAAGCCGCCGCCTTCAATCTGTGTAGCCGCCGATGATACGCCAAGTAAAATATTCAGTTTCATATTGTTATTTTAACATGGTTTTTGTGATAATTCGTCAACTATGTCTTACGGCGGCATGGCAAGCTCCCTGCGGCGGTCGGTGTCGTGGCCTTTGTCTACGCACGCTTTGGCGTGGCTGCATCGGCAATCCACGCCAATACCGCCGCAGTGAGCTTGCTCTGCCGCCTGCAAGAAATAGTTGATTAGTACGGAGTAATTCTTTCCAATGCAAAAATTTTGTTGTTAATTGCGCTACAGCAGATACCGCAGCTCGTTCACGTACCATTTCGCCGATAATTTCTGACGGCGTTTTATGTGTTATAGTGGAAACAGACATAAGGTATTCAGCGGAAAAATCATCTATGGCTACCATTCGGGACACATGGCGGGCTTTTAAAGGGTCTACACGAGGCGGATTTCTTGTTACTTCCTCGTCAAGAGCCCAAGCTTCTTCTTCGGTCATTCTCGGCATCGTAACTCCTCCTATGTGTTCAGCAAAGGATAATAAACGCTTCCAAGACGGATATATTTATTCAGCATATTCTCAATCGGACCGTCATAACGGTAGTGAAAAAAAGTCCATCGTATATCTTCTTCGCTGATACCATGCTTGAAGGCTGACTTGTTGTATTCAATTTCTTCAAACATACGTTATGTATTACTACTTTTGATAACCTTTGTCTATGCAGTTGTTACTGTATCCCCCATCTCTCTCTTACAGCGACAGGGCAAGCCCCCTGCGGCGGTCGGTGTCGTAGCCTTTATTTACTGTGGTAAGTTTTTACTGTACCTATCCGAACGGGTAGTAAGTGGAATGAAAATTGTGTGTAAGTCTTTATCCTATAAGGAATTAGCGTTGCTGGTTTCGTCTAACCTATTTTATTGATTTTGGGATATGCGCAGTTTTGACAGCAATATCCCAAAAAAGAGGGTTTTATGAGGGTTAAGGCTGTTTTTACTGTGTTCGGGCGGACTCTGCCGTCTAAAAAATTGGTTTATTACTACCAGTGTTATGATAAAAAAGGTAAACGACAATGGGCTAAGTCTACGGGTCTGACTAAAAAGACTGAGGCTGTCGCTTACTGTATGAAGCTTTTTAAGAACGGGTTGTTGATTCCTGAACAGAAAGTGCCGATATTTGCGGAGTTTTCTAACGGTTGGTGGGATTTGGATACGTCTCGTTATTTGAAATGGAGGCAGTTGCATGATCCTATACAGCGGGGGACGCTGGATATGCATAAAAGTAATTTCGATAACCATATCAAAGATTATTTCGCTAAGTACAGGTTGGACGAGATTACTCCGAATGTGATTGAGGAATGGCTGTTAGATTTAAGCGATAAGGGGTATAAGCCTAGTACTGTTAATACGCAGTACAGGACGTTAAAGCTGATGATGGGCGAAGCGTTACGGTTAAAACTTATCAGGGATAATCCGTGCAAGGAAGTTAAAGACGTTAGTGTTGACGAGGTTGAACGTAAGATTTTCACGGTTGATGAAGTAAAGAAACTTTTTCCGAGAGACTGGTCTTTAATTTGGGATAACAAGGTTTCTTATCTGGCTAACAAGCTGGCGGCTTGTACCGGAATACGGATTGGGGAAATGCGGGGGCTGCTGGGTGAATATGTGTTTGACGACTATATTTATATTTGCGGGCAGTATAATCATCGTGGTTATACGGCGAATACGAAAACTAAGCATAACCGTAATGTGCCTATTACGCCGTTAATGAGGCGGGAGCTTGAGGAATTGTTACAGGAAAACGGTAACGGTTTTGTTTTTTCTGATGACGGCGGGGAAACCCCGATTACGCTGAACCGTTTACATAGAGCTTTTGAACATGCTCTTGGGCGTATCGGGATTAACAAAGCGGAAGAACATAAACGAAAATTGACATTCCACGTTTGGCGGCATTTCCTTAATACTTTGTTGAGGATGTCCAATGTTGCGGACAGTAAGGTGCAATCCGTGACCGGACACAGGACTATGAAGATGACTGAACATTACACGCATTTTGACACAAGGCAGTTTACCGAGATTAGGGACGTACAGACTGAATTGCTGGCGTCTCATAAAAATTAAAAGCCTGTTAAAAAAACTGCAAAAAAGACTGGCAAAAAGAAAATAGTTTCCGCATAAAAGATTTTCATTCGAAAATAGCCGTTTCCGTTGTTTTACGGGAGCGGCTTTTTTTTTTTTTGCAAAACCTATCCGTTCGGGTAGTATTTTTTGCGCTTGAGTGAAGCGATTATTTTTCTATGCAAAACGAAAAAGACGAAGTTATGAACTATCAGGGGTTGTCAGCTTATTTAAAAATTTCGCAAGGGTCTTTAAGGCATAAGGTTATGCGGGGCGGTATTCCCTTCGTAATGTTATAAACAATTAGTAACAGGAACAATGATATTTGAAATTATTAGGGAAGGAACGGTTAAATACCGAAAATAATATGTTACCGAATATGAGAACCTAACGTTCGGTTTTACCTCCAAGTCGAACGACTTTCTTTTCAATCATCTTCATAAATAGAAACAGATGATTGTTATTTTTTTATCAGTCAATAAATATTCTTCTATGTCTTTTCATAGAAATATGAAAATTTATCACCTTTAAAACTAGTTGAAACATGATTAGCTCATTAAAGAGAGATAGCCCTAGTGTTCTGTAATATACATATATCATAATGCCTTAGAGTGACAGAAAAAATAAATATACCTAAAATTCATCAATAAAGTACATTTTCCTTACTTTTTCTAAGTGTTTTGGCATAAAAATTAAATCTAATGATTGTATTTTATTACGTTAAATGAATATTACATAACACTAGGGGAGAGACTTCTCCCCTCATAAAGATAATATTATTTTATATAATTTGAATTGCATTAATAATCCTTTTAAAAATTATTTCTTATGTTTACGTTTACCGAAAAATTTTTTTGCGCCCGGTATTTTTGTTTTTCCGCTTTTGGTATATTTTTTATTATTGTTTGAAACTTTTTATCGGCGGATAGTTTGTTGATTTCCGATGATATTTGCAAATCCAGCCAATAATGATGAGAATTACCAAAATATTTACCTAAACGTAATGCGGTAGGGACTGTTATTCTGGCTTTTCCTTTTAATATGTCACAGATTGCTTTATAATTCATGCTAATACTTTTAGATAGGAAAAAGGGATTTATTTGATAATTGTCAATAAAAGTCTGCAATACTGCGCCGGGTTTTTTTTTGTTTTTGCCATAGGTAGCTCCTTAATTTAGAATATTTATGTTGTACAGGAAAAATAATAAATAGTAAATATAGAATAATAAAAAAGAAAGAAATTATAAATTAAAAAGACAGAAAGTACACCGCATGTACGTTAAAGGCAAGCACAAATTTTGCTTACACTACAAGGTAAGTTTTACTCCGTTTTTCCAGACCGAATTGATAGATAACGTATCGCTGATATTTGTTAACGGATCTCCGTCTACCAACAACAAGTCCGCGCGAAATCCCGAGGTTATTCTGCCGCGATCAATAAGGGCAAATCTGCGGGCGGGAACAAACGTTGCGGCTCTTAAAGCCTCGGTGGGTGTAAAGCCTGCGGCGACCAGCAACTTTAATTCCTGATGTAAACTTGCGCCATGAGCAAGCCCGCCGAGAATGGGGAGTGGTTCCGACACATCAGAACCTGCCAAAATATCAATTCCTGCCTCATGAAGAGCCATAACAGAAGCAAAAGCGTTTTCAATCTTTCCTTGCGGATAGACATTCATACTGTGAGACAGAGAAGTCAGCCATTTTTTATTGAGACGGGAACTAACACGCTTGTCCGCCGTCAATTCTGAAGCGTCATTACCGAAAGCGGTAGACAATGTTACAAGTGTGGGAATTACAAACGCGCCGGATGAAACGATTTCTGTAATAAATTCAGGATCGGGCTGTTTATCAAAAAACAAATGTGCCAATCCGTCAATCCCTAAAACAACGGCTTGCTTACTTTCCGAAAGAGTCGTTGCGTGGGCGATAGCCATTTTATTATTGCGGTGCGCTTCATCTACCGCCGCTTTGATTGTCTCATTATCCGGTAAAGGAAGTCCGGGAAAACCTATACAGCTTCCGTCTTCTATAAATATTTTGATATAGTCGGCTCCTTTACTGACTTGTTTTTTAACAAACTTAACCGCTTCATCGGGATTTGAGATTGCCGGATAACGGAAGAAAAAGCGTATAAGCAAATTACCACTTGAAGCCATATATTGGGTGGGGTGTCCTCCTTTGGGAGTAACACCCATTCCCGGTGAACGTAAATCCGCAATATCAGTCCTTTCCGCTATTTTTTTACGCTGTTTGATTGTCCAGTTGCCGTTCATCTCAAGTTCTGTAGTAACTCCAAACAATAAAGCGTCTTTTAGACCTTCTATATCAGTATGCGTATGAGAGTCAATGAGACCTGGCATAAGTGTTGCTCCTTGCGCGTCAATTACTATTGCTCTTGAAGGTATCTCTCCGCCTACAGACTCAATAAACGCTCCTTTAATTATCACAGTCGTGGCTTCAATTAAGTTTTCTCCATCAAAGATTACGGCATTTATGATCGCCGTAAGATCGTCATCGGAACCTACTGTTTTTTTTTCACAGCCGCTAAAAATACCAATAAAAAAAAATAAAATTACGGTATAAACCATAATTTTTTGAAACCTTATTGTAATATGTTTCTTCACTAGAATCCCCCTTACATTTTTAATGTAGTCTGTCTATAATGTGTCCATATTATAGACAGACCCTACATTAATTGCCATTCATTCTTTATTCGGCAGACAGGGTGTTACGCTGTCGGCAGCTGTTGTTTTTATGCATTATTTCTTTCTGATAATTCTTTATAGCTTATTTCAGGATTTGTATATCTGCCTCTGTTTTGTGTTGCATTTTTATAGTTAATTGCTTTTTGCGGACAATATTGAATACAGGCAATGCAGTTTTCGCAATTATGATTAAACTGAGGTCTTTTATTTATCATTTCAATATTTTTTACCGGACATACTTCTTTACATATTCCGCAACCAGTACAATTATTATTAATAGTATAATACTTATCCATTGTTGATACTTTTTTGATGAAATCTTTATTAATAAAATTGAATATTTTTGTAAACTTATTTACTTTATTATTTTTCCTGCTTTTTATCGAATTAACTATTGGGATAAGATTTTTATCAGATTTTTTTGTAATTTCATTTACCTCTTTACTCATATCATATATTATAACATAATAAGAGAACATTTTTAGTTTTTGATTAAAATGTAATTTTACATTATGTTTATTTAATAATAACTCATATATTTGATTTATCGCGTTTCCCGCACTCCCCCCATAAGTCGCAATAGCATAATAATAAGAGGTTTTATTATTTCCAAAGTCCAAATTTGAAACATATTCAATAACTTTTTTCGGTAATCCCCAAAAATAAGTGGGGTAGATAAAACCAATGGTATCATATTGTTTTTTTAAGGTATAATTTTCGGACTTTGCCATTGAGATAATTTCCGTATTTTCAAGTTCGTTTGCGATTGTTTTTGCGACTTTTAAGGAATTACCGGTTCCTGAAAAATAAAAAATAACATTCCCCATAATATTATTACTCCAATTGTTTTATTTAACTATTTACCGTTCTTTATGTCAATGTACTTGTTCAACAACGCGAACCTTCGGTTCGAAGTTGGTTGTTTCACAAGTCTTTTATTATTTTATTTCTTTTACTATTTCCAATAATCCATAATTATTTGTTTCTAAATCTTCTATCATTGGTTTTACATTTACCAATAATTCCATAAGCGCATGACTACTATTGTTTCCGGTTCTTAACAATACAATTTTCGGAGGATAACCATTTAATTCAAGTAAATCTACAAAATCATTGTCTTTTATTATAATTATATATCCATTGTCATGAGCATAATTCCAAATATCAATATCTACTGCCGGAACATTAAGTCCTATAAAATCCACATGAGCGCAATCACCGAATATTGGTTTTAGTGAGTTTACTAATTTCCAAGAAATATTAGCATCAAGTAATATTTTCATGTAATTCTTTAAGCTAAAGCAACTACTTTAACTATTTCTTCACGTCTTGCCGCAAATGCGAGGGCAGCTTTTATATGTATTTCCTTTAATAAGGGATAATCTTCCAATATTTCCGGTACAGAGATACCTTCTGATAACCATTGGAGAATATCCCCAACAGTTATTCTTGTGCCTCTAATACAAGGTTTCCCAAAACGAATTCCCTGATCAATTACTATATAATTTGATAATTCTTCATTTCCCATACTCTTATTATACTACGACATTTTATTTATGTCTATAGAAAATCAATAACCTCGTTTAAAGGAGCAGGGTATGTTGTTCTAATAAAGGTTCGCAATTGGTCTTATCAATAACTTTTTCTCGAAATAATGATTTATCCTTAAAATTCAAATATAAATTCATTATTCTGTCATTTTGATCATTTATACCATTCTCATCTATATGATAAAAAGATTTTATAGTTTTGCAGTTTTTATGTTCAAAAATTGAATTCAATAATGTTCTATCAGATTTACCGCATGAATGTCCCATTATGTATACGTCAAATTGATATGCATCTATAAACCTTAACAAGTTTTTATAATTGGGTGTTTTTGCATAGTTTACAGATTTTTCGTTTTCAAGATACTGTTTATTATTCATATTTTCTATTTTTTTATGTTCTTCATCTAATTCATCACCATAACCGAAAATAATTTGGTTATTTACATTATCAATTTCGCCGTGTATATTATTGCTCTCTATTTTTTGCGGAATAATATCCTTAAAATAATTAATAAAATCGCTATATTTTGTTTTTAATCCATGAGCTAAATCAAAACCATTACCTATTATAAATAATTTATTAATTTGACCATACATTTAAAACCTTCTTTTTAAGAATTCGTCTATTCTTTCAGCTCCCTCAACGCTTCGTTAATTTCAATCTGTTTCGCTTCAATTAAAGCTATTAGTTCCTCAGGGGTGCGAGTGTCTTCTTCTATTTTGCGGTTGGGGTTTACGGCTTTCATGTCGAAATTGTTCTTTTCTATGGTTTCCCGGGTTACTGTCCAGCTTCTTTGGCTATCTGCTCTTTCGGGTAATAATTTGAAAAAATCATCGAATCTGTCTATCGTAAAGGGGATTCGTTTGCCTACTTTTATATCGGATAAATCGTAATACCAGATTTTCTCCGTGGGTTTGCCTTTTTCAAAAAAAATGATGTTGGCTTTTACTCCTGCGCCTGCGGCGGAGAAAACACCGGAAGGTAAAGATACAATGCAATATACATTACATTCATCTAATAGTTTTCTTTTTGTTTGTACAAAGGCGTTTTCATTAGAACGGAATAATACGCCTTCATCTATGACTATTCCACAGTGTCCGTTATCTTTCAAACTTTCTATGACGTGTTGAAGAAATAATACTTGGGTTGCGCTTGTTCTATACGCAAATTTGGTTTGGGCTTCTTTTCCTTCTTTACCACCGAATGGGGGATTTGTCATTATTATGTCGTATTTTGATGGTGCGTTTGTAAATAAGCCGCCGAAAATTTCATTTCTTGTCAGAGTGTTGCCATGCCATATTGCCGGCTGCTCAATGTCGTGTAAAATCATATTTGCCAGTGTGATTGGATATATTAGGTTTTCTTTTTCTCGTCCAAAAAAAGTATCATGTTTTAGCGTGTGTAATTCATCTGCATTGTTTTTAACAGCAATATACATATAATTATACGCCTGAACCAAAAAACCGCCTGTTCCGCAGCATGGGTCATAGACTGTATCGCCTATTTTTGGATTAACCGTTTTTACCATTGCGCGGATTATTTCTCTTGGGGTAAAGAATTGTCCGCCGTCATTTCCTTTTTCTCCCATTTTTAACAACAGACCTTCGTATATTTGAGATAAAGTAAAAATGTGAGTATCGTCTACATTGTCATTGGTAATGACGTCTATTTTATCGCAAATATCAAGAAAGTTTTTTTCTGTGTCAATACGAACACGGTCAACGCCTGACATTATTTCGCTGATTACCCTTTGGCGAGGCGTTGCTCCGGGGAAGTTCTTTAATGATTTTAGATGTGTTATTAATTTTGTATTGATAAAATCGAAATATGAGCCGATTGTACCTTCTACCAATTTATTTCTATGTTCACCGTTTTTATTTCCCCAATCTGACCAACGGAAAGGAGATTGTAAAGAAGGGATGAAATCTATACCTATTAATTTTTTATCGCCTTCTTCCTTCTTTTCCTTTGCATCAAGTATTCGTAAAAACAATAACCATGTTAATTCGGGAACATATTGCATTGCTCCTGCACAATTTGAACGGCGCATTATATCGCAGATTGACTTAATTTCTGAATTAAGGGATTGTTGAGTGGCGAAAGATTTTTTGGGTTTCTTTGCTTTTCTTGTTTTTACCATTTCAATAATCTCCATTAAATGCTTTTCGTAAAATTGAAGAAGGGAGAGCCTTAATATATGATGATTGTTCATTAATATATGCCTGTAAAGCTATTGATTTTTGCTTGTATTTTTCTATTTTTTCTACAATAGATTTCTGTGTATTAAGGTCCGGTATATTAACTATTTGTTTTTCCAAGAACAACTTATCTACACCTGACTGACCTGCTGAACGTTGAGATTGATTAATCACTGCGTTTTGTATTTTTTTTTCTTGTAATAAATAAAATAAAAAATTATTGTCAAGTACATTATTATCTAAAGGCTCTGCTTTCATCAATGCAACATTATAAGCACCATCAAGACCACGTAGTATTTGAAATACAGGCGGTCCATACCTGCCAATCATTACATTATCTTTTGTAAATGTTCTTCTTGCTGTTTCTTTTGGTATATATACTGCTGTATCATCTTTTCTAAAATCTTGAATTTGAACAAGACGAATATAATTTTTTTTAGGTTGGTATGAAAAAGTAGATTTTGGTGGTTGAGAACCGCCTGAAAAAAGACAAACATCTCCCAAATTATATGTATCCCAGTCTTTATTATAAATTAAATTTTGAACGAAAGAAGACAAAAAATCTATAATAATTATTTTTTGTTCATCACTTGCTTTTTTTGCTTTTTCTGCGGCTTTTAATTTAGTTTCAATAATTTTAACTAGGCGTTTTTGTTCATCTAATGGTGGTAATGGAATTTGTTTATTAGTTATCATAGGGATTGTTAACTGAGGTATACTTGTTCCAACTCCCTTTTCATACAAAATATCGAAAATGTATTTGAGATAACTAATATCAACAATATTATCATCTGGAATGATTGAAATTAAACGTACAATAGGATAATAGGGATAATTTCTTATTGAAGAATAACCTATTGTACCTCTTGCAGAAATAGTTATACTGTTATTTTCAATAATAGGTTTATTTGTATATCCAATTATACCATCATTATTTATAGCATTAGCAATTACTGGAATAGGTGTATCTGTTGTTTTACTATTTGTAAATATTTTTGGTTTATCACCACCAGCAGATATAATAGCAATATTACCTAAAAATACTATATCCCATTTATTCTTACTAACACTCATGCAGCAAACAGCCTCAATTTTGCTTCATCTAATATTTGTTTTGCGTCTCCGGCTTTTTCTAATGATTGTCTGCCACCTGCTTTTATTACATCATGGACTCTGAATAAT
>Ga0268262_10002450_pt1 | contig 21416 bp, 24 predicted proteins | sample TergutNc150P3_FD_190354 | JGI IMG/M metagenome (GOLD analysis project Ga0268262, IMG submission 190354) | Nasutitermes corniger P3 segment gut microbial community from laboratory colony in Florida, USA - Nc150 P3 (SPAdes) (version 2) | ecosystem: Host-associated > Arthropoda: Insects >... | reverse complement strand
GGGACGGCAATAAATACAGAATGTTTGTGATAGGCAAGCAAACTTGGATGGCAGAAAATTTGAGCTACAACGCAGGCGGTAGCAAATGTTATGGCAATAGCGAAAGCAACTGCCAAAAATACGGCAGACTTTACAATTGGAAAACGGCTCAGTTTGCTTGTCCTAAAGGCTGGCATTTGCCGAGCAAGGCAGAGTGGGAAGTATTGACAGCAACGGTTGGATATTCTTCTACAGGCAAGTATTTAAAGGATAAGTTCGGCTTTGCGGCTCTGCTGGGCGGCAATGGCTTTTTAGACGGCAATTTCGTAGATGTAGGCAATAGTGGTTTTTGGTGGAGCGCAACGGAAGAAAACTACCACAACGACAGCGTATTCACTTGGATAATATTCCGAGGCGATGAACTCTATACTGACAAATACAGCAAAAGCTACTTGTTTAGTATTCGTTGCTTGCAGGACTGAAGGCGTAGCCCACCGCTAGCGAAGCATGCGGTGTTGTTGAGAGAATTTGCACCGTGTTGGTGCGAATAAACAGCCCCAAAAGGGCAAGGAGAACAACATGGAAAAGAAAACAGCAACCTCAACTGAATATGGGGAACATGGTGCAGATGGAGGTTCTAAGAAACTGCAAGATGTATTTAAACCAAAACCTTGGCAAATTCAAGAGCCAGAAAAAGCAAAAATAATATTTTTGAGTTATGATGCAAATTGGGATAAAGATGTTGAAGACGAGCGACCAGAGTTTTTTAAGGAGACTATAGAAGAATATTTAACAGATGGTGTCAAATATGTTGAAAATAATTGGGAAAAAAATAAGATGATTCATACGCCTATGTTAAAAGATTTTTATAAAGGAGGGAACGGAAGAAAGTACCACGAAAAATGCCAAAAATTATTCAAAGAATTAGATTTTACGCTCAATGATGTGAAAGATGTATGTTTTTTGGAATTATTAAATGTATGTACGTATGGAAATACAAATATGGGAAAATTTAAGAATATGTTGAGACGTTCTGAAAATGTAGCGCATTTAAAAAAAATACGGAAAATATTTGAATCAGAAAAGTTTATATATACTCCAAAAGGTGTAAAAAATACAATAATTAAAGATATAGAATTAAAAAAGTATGATTTTAATACTGAAAATATAAGAGACTATACTCATCTGTCTTATATTTCTAGTGATGATTTTAATCGTTTAAAAATTGAATTGCGGACATTTTTAGGAAAAACCTGATACAGATATGAACAAACAACTTTCCATTTTGTTACTTCTTGCCCTTGCTGCCTATGGGCAGCAGCAAGAGAGAATAGCTATACTCAATACGGTGGATGATGGCGGTTCTGTAAAGCTGTCTGATTTGAGTTATTTAACCACTAGGTTTCGCGAAATGGCTGCCGAGGTTTTGCCAAAATCGCGCTATGCCATTATGTCTGTGCAGAGCATAGTTGATTTTTTGGGTTCGGAGGAACGTGCAATTAAGGAATGCAAAGCGGCGAGCTGCCTAGCGGCTTTGGGCAGGAAAGTGAATGCGGACTATGTGGCACAGGCACGTATAGGCAAATTTGATAAAGACCTCACAATTGGGGTGGAGCTTTACAGCAGCAAAAGCGGCGTTATGGTTGGTTCTTTCACAGGCAAATCCAAAGATATGTACGGCTTGCTTGCAGTTTTGAATGAGAAAGCCCCGTTGATGTTTGAGAAAATGTTAAGCGGTTCAGAGAGTTCAGTAAAAATTTATGAAAACAAGGAAGTACCTAACAAAGAAAATATAATCGTAAAAGAAAAAGCTGATAATACACCGCCTAAAATTCAGCAAGGTAATTTATTGACCGACACAAGAGACGGCAAAGAATACAGAACTGTTGTGATAGGCAAGCAAACTTGGATGGCGGAGAATTTGAAGTACAACGCAGAAGGTAGCAAGTGTGCTGGTTTCTGCGGCAGGGATGGCCAGTTGTATAATTGGGAAACAGCTAAAAGATCTTGTCCAAAAAGTTGGCATTTGCCAAGCAAAGAGGAGTGGGAGACCCTTGTGAATTTCGCAGGCGGCAAAGATATTGCTGGAAAGAAGTTAAAAGCAAGCAAAGGTTGGAGTTTCATAGGGAGTTCAGGCGGTGGCACAGATGACTACGGTTTTACGGCACTACCGCGCGGTCTTATCGGATGCGGTCGGAACAACTGCTCTGAACAACCACTTGTTAGAAATGACTGCGACCACTGGTGGAGTGATTATGGTGACGATGATCAGGCTTTCGGTTGGTTTATATGCAAAAAAAATGATTGGACATCACTTAGCAGTTTCGGGGCAACATACTTGCTCAGTGTCCGTTGCATAAAGAATTAAAAAGGAGTTGAAAAAAAATGACCGATGATGAAGAAGAAGACTACGACTACTGGCTTGATGCGGTAAAAGCTGACGGCAAGAACATTGAAGATGTGCCAGAACACTTCAAGACCGTTGAGCTATGCGCGGCGGCGGTTGAAAACTACACCTATCTTTTAGATGACTGGGGCTATGAATTGAAAGACTTGAGCTACTTGTACAATCATTATTATTATTATGACTATAAACCAGAGTCTGAAGAACACAAAAAAGTCGTTAAAGCAATCAAAGAGAAAAGAGAAGGCTTGGGGGCATTTAAATATGTGCCAGAAGAAATCAAAGATGCGGTTCATCTTGAATTGTATGAACAAAGCAAACTTGCACTTGACCCAGACGAATATTATCTGGGCGGAACTTATTTTCCAGACCTGCCCGAACATCTAAAAACCGCAGAAATGTGCTTGGAAGAAGTTAAGAGAAGTAGCGCTATGCTTGAATATGTGCCAGAAAAATTCAAAACTGCGGAATTCTACATAGAAGCAGTTAAAGAAAATGGTCGTGTGCTTGAATATATGCCAGAAGCCCTCAAAACTGCGGAACTCTGCCTAGCTGCTGTTAAACTGTGCGGAGGGTCACTTGAATGGGTACCAGAAAATTTCAAGACTGCGGAACTCTGCTTTGAAGCGGTTAAGCAGGATGGCGATGCTATTAAAAATGTGCCAGAAAAGTTTAAGACATTGGAACTTTGCATTGAAGCGTTTAAAAATTTTAGACCTTGGAGTGAGAATTGTGGCGAAGGTATGCCATGTTATTTTGAATGTGTACCCGAATCCCTTAAAAATGAGGTAATGAATGCGTTGGAAAACTAAATCCCTAAGGAGGTCTATATGAGCAAGCTAGATAAACTTGAAAATGAATCGGATGGTTCTTTATATGACAAAGCCCGTAAACTTTGTGACAAAGGCTCAAAATTTTATGATTTAAAATCTTGGGATTTTGCAATCAAATTATTTACTGAGGCACATGAGATAAAGCCAGATTACGAGAGGGCTCTACGTTTGCGTGCTCACGCATACCTATTTGGAATTAGAGACTACGAAAAAGCAATTGCAGATCTCACCGCCTTGCTTGAACTTAAATGCTTATCTGATAAGAAAAAAGCCGAGGATCTTTCCCTTATTTTTCTTGCGCATCTCATGAATAATGAAGATGATAAAGCACTTGCACTATGGGAAGAGCTATGTCAAATTAGTCCGAGTGATGCGCTTAAAGTTATGCCAAAAATCTATTTAGATATGGAGATGTGTTTGATATTTGTTAAAAAGGAAGCCGCTTCGCTTAAATTTGTGCCAGACGAATTTAAAACCGTTGAAATGTGCCTTGAGGCAGTTAAACAGGACAGCCGGCTACTTAGCTTTGTGCCAGAAAAATTTAAGGATGCTGTTACTCTTGAAGCACGTAAATATATGGAAGAATTGATGAAAGAAGAGGAGGAGAAAGAAAAATGACTTTCACCGACTACAGAGACGGCAAAGTGTATAAGACTGTGAAAATAGGCAGCCAAGTTTGGATGGCGGAGAATTTGGCTTATGCTATTGGCGGCAGATATTACGAAGACAAAATCGCCTATGGCAAAAAATACAGATTGCTATATGACTGGCACGCCGCTATTAAAGCCTGCCCCCCTGGTTGGCACTTGCCAAGCCAAAAGGAATGGAATACTCTTATTGTCGCTGTAGGCGGATGGTTGGTAGCTGGAAAAAAACTAAAAACAAAAAGCGGCTGGGGTACTGAAAATAGAGCAGCTTGCAGAGGCACAGACGATTTCGGCTTTGCTGCCCTGCCTGGCGGATTTGGAATTATCAGTCATAATACTGTTGAGTTCCAAGGGGCTGGTCACGACGGCTATTGGTGGAGTAGTACGGATGTAAATGGCTGGTACGCTTATAATAACTACATACATTTATATGAAAAAAGTATGCTAAATGAAGTGAGTAGTAAAAAATCAAGATTGCTTAGCGTACGTTGCGTAGAAAATTAAACATATATATTTAATATGTTAAAAATCCAATATTTAGCGGTTTTTTCAAAAAAAACGCAAAAAAGCGCCGCGAATATCACATAAAAAAGACAAAAATTGATGTGAATGTGATGTTAATCACTAAAAAATGCAAAAAGTTGTCAAATTTAGTCTGAATTCCGCACATTAGTAGAGGGCTATAACCAAGGAGAGCAAGATGGAAGACAAGCATTACGTTAAGGAACTTTTAGGCAAATGCAAAAGCGTTCCTCTATTGACAAAGGAAGAGGAGCGTATTCTATTGAAAAATAGAAACGACCCCGAAGCGAGGCAAAAACTGCTAGACGCAAATATGCGTTTTGTTTTGAGAATAGCACTTCTATTCAAAGGCAAAGCGTCTATGCCTGTTCTTGTGGAAGCAGGAAAAAAAGGCTTGACTGAAGCCATAGAAAAATATGACTGCGAAAAAAAACGCATCGGATTTGTTTCCTATGCCGTTTGGTGGATAAAGGCAAGGGTTAATACGGTAATTCCGAGGGGGGTAATAAAATGAAAAAAAGCACCTTCACCGACCCAAGAGACGGCAAAGCGTACAGAATTGTGGAAATAGGCAGCCAAGTTTGGATGGCTGAGAACTTGGCTTATAATGTGGTTGGCAGCAAATACTATGAAGACAAGAGAGAGAACGGCGAAATATACGGTTGCCTTTACGACTGGGAAACAGCTATGAGCGTTTGCCCACCTGGTTGGCATTTGCCGAGCGAAAAGGAATTTAAGATTCTTATTGATTTTGTAGGTGGCAGGGAAATTGCTGGAAAAAAACTCAAAGCAAAAAGCGGATGGGATGGCAACAATGGCACAGATGATTTTGGCTTTGCGGCTATGCCTAGCGGTTTTTGCTACAATAATCTTTATGACTATGAGTTTCATCACATAGGCTTAGACGAAAACTATTGGAGTTCCAGCGAAGGTTGTAGCTTGGGTATGCACTACAAACACGACCGTGCCAGTTTGTTCCCCGAAAGTCACAATTACTGTTTGTTGAGTGTTCGTTGCATAAAAAATTTGGAGGGAAAAAAATATGCTTAACTTTACTGGCTATTTGGAGAAATTGGCATCTAATAGGCGTGATGCTAATAGCAGGCGGGATTATGGTCTTTTTAGAGATGATGATGACGATGAAAACTATGAGATAAGCCCTTATGTTTGCAAATATCTGCTCGCAATGCAGAAAGATAAAAAACTTATCAAGCTCGGCAACAATGTGTACAAAAGCCTCATAAACTTTTGGGGTCGCGATGGGCTTAAAGAAGTTATAGATTATGCTAAAAAGTATTTCAAAGAAAATTTCAAAGGCAGCGAAGAAGTAGCAAAAGCCATAAAACTAAAAATTGCCAGAGTGCGCAAACAAAAAAATTGCGAAGAAGGATGGCTTGCCTTGCTTAGATTGGTAAATTCCTCTCAATGGAAATCTGGCATTGAAAAGCCTTACAGCATAACCAAGTTTTTTTGCTATTTGCTTAAAAAACAAGTGGATGCCCACGAGAAAAACCAAGAGAAAAGCATATTTGAGAAACGCCTTGACTTGCTGTGCAAAACACTGGATATAAACGACATCAACAAGGAGTTCTTGCGTTTTATCTATTTGCACAATTATGACGGTCTTGTGGAACACCTGCACGATTGCATTTGCAAAGCATTCAAAATTTCTCAAAACATAAACTATGCAGTGGTAGCTATGCTGACAAATTATCCAGAAGAAGCAGTTATGGAAAGCATTTCCAGCGAGCGTGGCGTAACAAGCCTGGGAATTCTCAGCTATGGATTAAAATCCAGCATAGAGATTCCGCTTGAAATAAAAAGGTATTTAAAAGGTTTAGGCTCTGATAACCTAATGGATATTTATGCAACCATAGATAAAAAACCTCCCCTTGCTCTGGAAAAATTCAGCTTTCAAAAAGAAGCCCAGTTCATAACGGATTTAATATCAATGCACAAAAACGAAAGACCCCTGCATTTTTTGCTATATGGAGTGGAAGGCACCGGCAAAACCGAACTTGCCCGCGCAATAGCGGCAAATGCGAACTGCGAGCTTTTGGATATTGGGAGAGGTCTCAAAAAACGCCTATTTGAAAATGACGGAGATTTAACGGATTCTGTGACCAAATTCCGCATAAGGGCATTGAATGTGGCAGAGATAATGTTCAGGAACAAAACAAATTTGGTTTTGCTCGTTGACGAGGCAGATGTTTTGCTAAATCATTTGGAAAAAGGCATTTTAAACCAAATGCTGGAAGATATGCGCCTGCCTGTTATTTGGGTTAGCAACAGCCTTTTTTGGATGCAACGCTCAACGATGAGGCGTTTCAGTTGCAGCATAGAATTCAAAGCAAACACTCCCTCAATGAGGCAAAAACTCTGGGAACACGTGGTTGAAAAACACAATGCAAAAAGCACTTTCACAACGGAACGCATAAAAGAGCTTGCGGAAAAATACGATGTTGCGCCAGGCGGAATTGAGCTTGCGGTTGCAAACGAAATGATGTTTGTGAATAACGGCAAGCAAGAGCAGGTTGCAGAATTTGTGCTGAAACAGCACACCGAGCTTTTGGGACTTCGCAACGAATACAAAAACACGCAAACACGTGCCCTCAAATACGATGAAAGCATTTTGAATGTTAAGGGAATAGAAAACGCCATAAACGCCGCAAAAAGCTATGCGGAACTTTTGAAGGACAAAAAAACCGAAAGCAACTGCACAATGCTTTTGTATGGTGCGCCGGGCACAGGCAAAACGGAATTCGCTAGATATTTGGCAAGGATAAGCGGTTTGCCATTCAAGGAAATAAGCTACGGAAAAATATCCTCTATGTGGGTGGGCGAAACGGAGAAAAAATTAGCGGCAGCATTTGAAGATGCTTCCGAAGAGGGCGCATTGCTCTTTATAGACGAGGCAGACAGCCTAATCTCCGACCGCCGCAGCGCAAACCACTCTTGGGAAACCACGCAGGTGAATGAGTTTTTAATTCAGTTGGAAAACAGCAAGTGCTTGGTTGTTTGCTCAACAAATTTCCAAGGCAAGCTAGACACAGCGAGCAACCGCAGATTTCATTTCCATTTGAAATTTGATTACCTTCAAAAAGAAGGCATTTTGAAAATGGCAAAAAACTTTTTCCCCGATTATGAGCAAGAAAACTGGACTGAGCTATGCCATTTGGAATGCCTAACCCCCGGCGACTTTTACGCCGTTCATAAGCGTTTGCAATGGTTTCCAAAACAAAATCTCTCGGTTGCAAGCATAACAAAAGAACTGAGCGATATTGCTCTTGCAAAAGAGCCCTATGGCAATAGAAGGATAGGATTTTAGGAGGTAAAAAATGATAGAATTAAAACAGCAACTTGCCAAGTGTTGGTCTAAAGACACTGCCAAAAAAGCGAAACTCTGCCTTAAAGCGGTTAAGAAGAATGGCTATGCACTTGAATATGTGCCAGAAGAATTCAAAACTGCGGAACTCTGCCTTGAAGCGGTTAAGGAGAATAACCTTGCGCTTAAATATGTGCCAGAAAAACTAAAAACCGCTGAACTTTGCCTTGAAACGGTTCAGCATTGTGGCATTGCAATTAAATATGTGCCAGAATCCTTTATTACTGCTGAAATGTGCCTTGAAGCGGTTAAGGAGAATGGCTTTGCACTTGAATATGTGCCAGAAAAATTTAAGACTGCCAAACTTTGCTTTGAAGCGATTAAGCAAAATGGCTATGCGTTTTACTATGTGCCAGAAAAATTCAAGACTGCCAAATTCTGCCTTGAAGCGGTTAAGCGGAATGGCTGGGTACTTGGCAATGTGCCAGAAAAACTAAAGACCATTAAACTCTGCCTTGAAGCAATTAAGGAAAGTGCCTATTCGCTTAAATTCGTGCCAGAGAAATTAAAAACTGCCAAACTCTGCAATTTAATAGTAGTAGTTAATAAGTATGGATATGGACTTGAATTCGTGCCAGAAAACCTAAAGACCACCGAAATGTGCAATATAGCGGTTAAGCAGAATGGTTGTTTGCTTCACTATGTGCCAGAAAACTTAAAAACACCTGAACTATGCTTTGAAGCGGTTAAGAATTGTTGCTTTGCACTTGAATATGTGCCAGAAAACCTCAAAACGGCTGAACTCTGCCTTGAAGCGGTTAAAAAAGATGGCGGTGTACATAAATATGAATTACTTGAATATGTACCAGAAGAATTGAGAAAGGAGGTTAAAAAAGCACTTAAACAAGGAGGTAAAAAATGACACCATTAAAGGATACTTTCACCGACCCAAGAGACGGCAAAGTGTACAAAACCGAGAAAATAGGCAGCCTAATTTGGATGATGGAGAATTTGGCTTATGATGCCGAATATAGCGTGTGCTATGATAATGATGAGAGCAACTGCCAAAAGTATGGGCGGTTATACTCGTTTGGGGGTATTAAGGAAAATTGCCCACCTGGTTGGCGTGTTCCAAGACGTGATGAATGGGAAGTTCTTACAAACCTAGTAGGTATTCCGCCTTTGTTTGGCGGCTACTGCGACCCAAAAGGCAAATTCCACGAACTCGGTTCTGTTGGAACTTGGTGGAGTTACTCCATACTTCACGCCTGTACGCCTCCTCAGGTATGGATTACTTCTACAAGCCTAGAGAGACGAGGCTGCGTTTCTGTTGAGGATAGATACTTGTTTAGCATTCGTTGCATAAAAGATAATCCAAAAAAAGGAGGTTGAAAATGCAATATCAAAATGAAATGAAAATGATTCAAGATTTTATACGCAAACTTGCAGAATTGCAGAATCCTGATGAAAAAGCACAACTCTGCCTTGAAGCGGTTAAAAATATCAGTACCCCCTATGTCACACCGCTTCAATATGTGCCAAAAAATCTAAAGACGGCGGAAATGTGCAATATAGCAGTTAAACAGAATGGTGCTGCAATTATGTATGTACCAGAAGAATTTAAGACTGCGGAAATGTGCCTTGAAGCGGTTAAGTATTATGGCATGGTACTTTTCTTTGTGCCAGAAAAATTCATGACTGCGCAGCTCTGCCTTGAAGCGGTTAAGCAGAATGAATATGCAATTAAATTTGTGCCAAAAGCTATTAGAGAAGAAGTTGAAAACGCAGTAGGAATTAAACCTTCAAATCAGGAGAAAGGAAAATGACATACTTTGAACAGCAACTTGCAGAAGCCAAAGACGATGCTGAAAAAATGCAGATTTGCCTTGAAGCGGTTAAGAATTGGTATAATCTTAAATATGTGCCAGAAAAATTCAAGACTGTGGAAATGTGCAATATAGCGGTTAAGGATAATGGCTATGCACTTATATATGTGCCAGAAGAATTCAAGACTTTAGATATGTGCATAGAAATAGTTAAACAGGAAACTTGGGCTTTTATGGTAGTGCCAGAAAATCTCAAAGAACAGGTCACAACAGCAACAGGAGTACAACAAGGAGGAACAGCTATGTTACACCACGAATATGAATCTGCTTTGGAAAAAGCCGTAAAGGAAATCTTTAAAGAAGAGGTTGAGCAAATATGTCATAGGCTAATCACATACGCTGAAATAGCCAGAAGAAAAGGCATACTCGCTTTGGAAGGCAAGCTAGACCAAGAAAAAATTGCGAAAAGGGATTTATTGGAAACTGGCTTAATGCTGGCAGTAGATGGAACAGAGAGAGCAGAAATAAAGAACTATCTAGATTCTTGGATAGAAGCAAACTGCAACAACTCTGTTGCATATTACGACAAAATTCTAGCATCAGTAATAAAAACTGGCGTTTTATGTATTCAAGAAGGATATAATCCTAGAATAGCCGAATATAAAATGACAGTCCTAATCCCAAGAGAATTAACCCCCGATTCTCTTATGCCAAGCAATGAGAAGTATTTTAGGAGGCGGAAAATGACAGACTTAGAACTAGAACATTGCCTTGAAGAACTTAGAAAAGGTTACAGCGAAGTCGTTGGATTTGAGGTAGAAGAATTTTTTGAATCTATGCCAGAACACCTCAAAACTGTCGAATTTTACCTTGAAGTGGTTAAGCGGATTCCTTATTATTTTGCCGCAGTGCCAGAAGAATTCAAGACTGCCGAAATGTGCCTTGAAGCGGTTAAGAATTGGTATAATCTTAAATATGTGCCAGAAAAATTCAAAACGGCGGAACTTTGCAATGTAGCGGTTAGGAAAGATGGCTTGGCACTTCAATATGTACCAGAAAACCTAAAAACTGCGGAACTATGCCTTGAAGCGGTGAAGAATAGTGGCTATGCACTTGAATACGTGCCCGAAAATCTAAAGACTGCTGAAATGTGCCTTGAAGCGATTGAGCAGGATTATCGTGCGCTTAGATATGTGCCAGAAACTTTAAGGACAGCCGAACTCTGCGATTTAGCGGTCAGCTATGCGCCAGAAGAACTACAAACGACAGAACTCTGCCTTGAAGCGGTTAAGAATGATAGTAGCGAATTACAAGTGACACTTTACGATGTGCCAGAAAACTTAAAGACTGCTGAAATGTGCGATATAGCGGTTAAAAAGAAAGGCTCACTTGGCAATGTGCCAGAGAAATTCAAGACAGCGGAAATGTGCCTTGAAGCGGTTAGGCAGAATGGTTTGATGCTTGAATATGTGCCAGAAAATCTCAAAACTGCTCAGCTCTGCAATGTAGCGGTTAAAGCAAATATGAATGGTGGCTATATTGCGCTTGAATATGTGCCAGAAGCCCTAAAAACTTATGAACTCTGCAATGAAGCATTTGGAGATAACTGTACTGTTCAGCTTAATGTTGTGCCAGAAAAATTCAAGACTGCCGAGTTCTGCCTTAAAGCGGTTAAGTACGATGGCCGGGCACTTGTAGATGTGCCAGAGAATTTAAAAACATTGGAACTCTGCATTGAAGCGGTCAAGCAAGATAAACGTGCGATTAAATTTGTGCCACGTGCTATGAAAGAAGAAGTTAAAAAAGTGGTTGGGCTAGGAGGCGGAAAATGATTATTTCAAGAATTTTCAGGATTATGTTTCTATTTAGTCTCAAACCCAAGTTCTTTTACGACTTTGAGCATATTTTTGTCAAAGGAACAGATGCAGATTTCGCTTCTGCCGCGTTCTTCACCAGAAATACTTTTTTGTTGTTTAATACGTCTTCTCAAAGAACGGGCTTCGTTCAGCAGAATAGAGAGCAAAAGCGAGGAATCAAAATAGGATATAAGCATAAATCAAAATCTGTCCGCTCTTTCTTCTTCGTAAAAAGCCTCAAATTCTTCGGTTGTCATTTTAGGTTCTGTATCAAACCATTCAGGTCTTTCCATAGGTTGCGGAGACCTCTTAGGCAAACTCGCCCTGCCTGCTCTGGCTTCCTCAATCATCCATTCAACAAAACTGGCTTGTTGCTCGCTTTCCACAGGGAACATCACCCCATTGCCGAGGTCTATAAGCCTGCTACAAGGCTTGGCAGCGGACTTTGCTTTTTCAATGGCAGGTTGCATAACGGTTCCTCTGTGACTTTTTCTCCCTTAGAGAGTAATATAGAAAAAATGCGACAAGGAATTAAACCATCAACCAAGGAGATAGAAAAATGACACCATTAGAACACCAACTTGCAAAAGCCAAAAATGATGCTGAAAACACCTTTACCGACCCTCGAGACGGCAAAGTGTACAAAACCGTTAAAATAGGCGAGCAGATTTGGATGGCAGAAAATTTGGCTTATGATGCCGAAGGCAGCAAGTGCTATGATAATAACCCTGCCAATGGCGAAAAATACGGACGGCTTTATGACTGGGAAACCGCTATGAAAGTTTGCCCCCTTGATTGGCATTTGCCAAGCGAAAAAGAGTGGCTAACTCTTGTTGATTTTGTAGGTGGCAAAAAAATAGCTGGAGAAAAATTGAAAGCGAAGAATGGTTGGGCGAGAAATGGCAACGGCACAGACAACTTCGGCTTTGCCGCCTTGCCGGCTGGTGCGTGTGACCCTAGAGGCTTTCAAAGAGTGGGTGGTTTTATCACTCTAGGCAGTCACGGCTATTGGTGGGGTTCTAGCGAAAACGATGAAAATCAATCTTACTACCTGCGCATGATGAACTGGCGCGGGGCTGTACGCTACGGCTACGAACGTAAAGGCTACTCACTCAGCGTACGTTGTGTGAAAGATTGCGGGGAGGGGGAAAATGCTAAATAAACAAGCAATAATAAGAGAACGCATAATCTCTGCCGTAATTGGCGGTGCTGTGGGCGATGCGCTTGGTGTTCCTGTGGAGTTTGAGGAAAGGGATAGCTTTGAAGTGGAAGATATGATTGAGGGCGGAACGCACGAACAGCCTGCTGGGAGTTGGTCTGATGACACATCGCTTACCTTGTGCCTCATTGAAAACATAATAGAGGGCGGAACGCCAGAAACGCTTATGAAAAAGTTTTCCGACTGGGAAGAAAAAGACTATATGACCTCTAACGGCGAATGTTTTGGCTGCGGACATATCACTTGGGCGGCAATAGAAACTTTTAGAAAAGGAACTCCGGCTGCCGAGTGTGGGGGGGCAAAAGAAACCGACAACGGCAACGGCTCTTTGATGCGCATTGCGCCACTGGTGTTTTTGAACTTGAAACTCAAAGACTTCAAATCGCGCCTAACAAATGTTGAAAAATACTCTGCCATAACCCACGCACACCCACGCGCCGTTTTAGGCTGCATAATCTACACAGAATATTTGCGGCAACTGTGCTGGTCCCCCAAAGAAAAAGCAAATGTAAAAACTACCAAACTGAAAGCCTTTGTAGCAGTTCTTAACATATTGAACAAGGAAATTATAAATACAAAATACAAAGATGAATGGGAGAAACTTTATAGAAGTAAAATAATAAAAGCAATGAGTGCGCCAAGAAAAATAATTCAATCCGATGGGTATGTGGTGAATACTCTTCAAGCAGCCTTATGGTGCTTTTTGAAAAACGACAATTTCAAAGACACCGTGCTAACAGCGGTAAATCTCGGAGACGACACCGATACCATAGCGAGCATAGCGGGCACAATGGCAGGAATGTTTTACACTCGCAGCTTTTACGAAGGAATACCGGAAGAATGGATTGACAAGCTGGCAAAAATTGATTTCATAAAAAAATTGTGCTACAAATTTATCCAAACACTTGAACCCCAAAACACCTACGAGCATTATCTAAAAGAAGTCAAAAAAAATGGCTTTACATTTGAATTTGTGCCAGAACAATTCAAAACACCAGAACTATGCCTTGAAGCGATTAAAGCGGATTGCTTTTCACTTAGTATAATACCAAAGCCGCCCTGGAGTGAAGAATATGATGAGGATATAGACGGAGGGGATATATTTATCGAGGGTACGCAATTCAATACTATGCTTAAATTTGTCCCAGAAGAACTTAAAACCGCCGAACTTTGCTTTACAGCGGTTAAGCGTGAAAATCAAATGAAAAAAAATAGCCCTACGCCAGAGGGATTTGAGGAAGTGAATCTGAATTTGAAATATGTACCAGAAACAATTAGAAAGGAGGTTGAAGGTGCAATATAAATACGAATCAGCCGTAGACGTACCAAGAGCATTTAGAACAGAAGAACTCAGCCAATATGCAGCTAAAAATTGCGGAGATATGCTTAATGGTTGTACGCTTAAATTTGCGCCGAAAGATTTTCTAAATTCCCTCCATGCCTTATGTTATTTTATTGTTATTTGCCATTGCTGCCTACGGGCAACAAGATGCAGTTGCTGTAAACACGGTGGATAGCCGCGATGGCAAAGTATACAAAATTGTCAAAATAGGCAAGCAAATTTGGATGGCAGAAAATCTCAATTATAATGCAAATAACAGTAAATGCTACGACAACAAACCTGCCAACTGCATAAAGTACGGGAGATTATATGATTGGGAAACGGCTAGAAAGGCTTGCCCCAAAGGTTGGCATTTGCCAAGCCATAAGGAGCTGGTACACTTGATGGATTTTATAGGCGATACGGATGAAACTTACGAGAGGTCATCGGAGTCCACGACTGGACCTAAAATAAAATCGTCAATGATCCGTGGTGATTATTTAACAGCAGGAGTTAAATTAAAGGCGAAAGATGGGTGGGTTGATCCTAACAAAGGCAAAGACATTTATGGATTTTCCGCTCTGCCGGGTGGTTTGTATTGGGCTGAGAGGGGCGAGTTTAATGCAATAGGCAACTGGGGCTTATGGTGGATAAATGACGTTTGCTATGATTTTGAGAGCTTTGACGAGGTTGAAACTTTCGTTTGCTATATGGCTATGACGCACTACGCCAATAATGTACAATCTGGTGGAAAATTTGATAAAAGCGATTTGCTCAGTGTTCGTTGTTTAAAGGACTAACGAGTTTTCTAGATTTTTTATTATGCCATCCCTTAAAGAAACTATGCTCGCTAATTTGCGGGAAATGGTGAAGCTGCAACGAGCCGCCCACGATTCCATGTTTAAATTTTCCATAAAAAAAATGTGGCCCATAAGTTTGATAGCTCCGCAAGTGGACTGGATTCGCATAACCAGAATGATGGACAAATTGCAATTGACGTGCAAGGAGCAAAAGGAATTTTTATCAAAAGAGCGGGGCAGCGCTCCCGAAGCGGATTTGCCCTTTTTAAACTTGCTACCGGATTATTTGGACTGGCTATTGAAAGTTGCGGAAATGCTTGGACGTGCGGCAACTTATAGGCAAGATGTTCTTGAGAAAAAGATAAAGATGAGCATTAAGGAATGGAATTCCATTTTAAGATCTTACAACGAAGCAAGCGATAGCATGGCCAAGGTGGGGATTACTTTGTATAAGGCGTATTGATTGGCAGGCCGTACATTTTCTATATTCTCTATATGATATGTCCGCATTGCAAGGCAGACAACGATAAGGTTATAGAAACCCGCGCTAGCGGTGATTCCATACGGAGGCGCAGGGAATGCCTTGATTGCTCTAACCGTTTTACAACTTATGAATATGTGGAGAAAGTTTCCATAACGGTTGTTAAGCGAGATGGCAGACGCGAGCCTTTTGGGCGGGAAAAGCTGATTTCCGGCATAAGAAAAGCCTGTGCCAAACGTCCCGTTAGCAACGAAAAAATAGACGATATGGTAGCTTTGGTTGAAAACGAGCTTGCCCAGCTAAAGCAAACAGAAGTTTCTTATGCCGTTGTGGGCGATTTGGTTATGAAAGAGCTTTCCGAGATAGACCCCGTGGCTTATGTGCGTTTTGCGTCTGTATATAAAGAATTTAGAGAAGTAAAAGATTTTACTAAATTTGTTGGCAAGGATGATTAGCCCAGCCGAAAAAATGAAAAAAACTAAACTCCTCGACTTGACACTGGAGGAGGAACTTCATTTATTGAAAAATAAAAATGATCCAACTACACGAAAAAAACTTGTGGACGCAAATACACGTTTCTTTTCTAGAGTGGCAAAGCGATATAAAAACCTAACTGCCTTGACAAAGGAAGAGGAACTCAATTTATTGAAAAATAAAAATGACCCCGCTGCGCGAAGAAAACTTGTGGACGCAAATATGCGTTTTATATTGAGAAAAGCGTTGCAATATGAAGACGAAATATATATACCATTTCTTGCGGAGTCGGGGATAAAGGGTTTAATTGAAGCCATAGATAGATTTGATTGCGAAAGCGAGGATGTTAAATTCATCTCTTACGCCAGTTATTGGATAAAGAATATTATACATCAATCCGTGCTGTTTATACGCCGGCTTATGGATGTGCCGGAAAAATTTAGACCAACTGAACTTTGCTTTGAAGCGGTTAAGCAGAATGGCAATATGCTTAAATATGTACCGGAGGCCTTTAAGACGGTGGAACTCTGTTTTGAAGCGGTTAAGAATAGCGGCGATGCGCTTGAATATGTACCGGAAGCCTTGAAGACCGAGCAACTATGCCTTGAAGCGGTTAGGAGTGGTTGCATTAGCGATTTGCTGGGTATTGACTTCAGCGTGTTTAAATATATACCAGAATCTTTGAAGACTGCGCAGCTCTGCCATAGGGCGGTTAAGAAGAATGGCAATGCGCTTAAATATGTGCCAGAAATTTTAAAAACTCCCGAACTCTGCTTTGAGGCTATTAAGAACAACAGCTATGCGCTTGAAGCAGTGCCTGGGGAACTTAAAACACCGGAGCTTTGCCTTGAAGCGGTTAAAAATAGAGGCGAGGCGCTTAAATACGTGCCCGAGGAACTCAAGACCACGGAGCTTTGCTTTGAAGCGGTTAAAGCTGAGAGCTATGCGCTTTACTATGTACCTGGGGACCTCAAGACAGCAGAGCTTTGCCTTGAAGCGGTTAAGCAAAATGGCTATACGCTTAAATATTCTCCAGAAAATCTAAAGACGCCAGAGCTTTGCCTTGAAGCGGTTAAGCAGAATGGCTATGCGCTTGAATTTGTGCCGGAAGATCTCAAGACAGAGGAAATCTGCCTTGAAGCGGTTAAGAATAGCGGCTATGCAAAATACTTGTTTGGATGGGGGCATAATAACTATACGCTTAACTATGTGCCAGAAAAATTCAAAACAATAGAACTCTGCCTTGAAGCGGTTAAGAATATAGGCTGGGCGCTTAACTATGTGCCGGAAAATTTAAAGACAGCAGAACTCTGCCTTGAAGCGGTTAAGAACAGAGGTTGGGTACTCAACTATGTGCCGGAAAATTTAAAGACAGCGGAACTCTGCCTTGAAGCGGTTAAGGAAACGGGCTGGGCACTTGAACATGTGCCGGAAAATTTAAAGACAGCGGAACTCTGCCTTGAAGCGGTTAAAGCTGATTACCGTGCGCTTGAATATGTGCCCGAACCCATAAAGACTACCGAACTCTGCCTTGAAGCGATTAATGCTGATTACCGTGCGCTTGAATATGTGCCCGAACCCATAAAGACTACCGAACTCTGCCTTAAGGTGGTTAACGCTGATTACCGTGCGCTTGAGTATGTGCCAGAATCCATAAAGACCTTTGAATTCTATCTTAAGATGATTGAGCAAGAAGGCATGTTGCTTGAATATGTGCCAGAAAATTTAAAGACAGCGGGGCTTTGCCTTGAAGCGGTTAAGAATAGGGGAGAGGCGCTTAAACATGTGCCAGAGGCCTTAAAGACAGCGGAGCTTTGCCTTGAAGCGGTTAAGCAGAACAGCAGTACGCTCGAATATGTGCCAGAAATATTAAGGACAGCGGAACTCTGCCTTGAAGCGGTTAAGCAGAATGGCTGGAGGCTTGACAATGTACCTGAGAGCCTCCGCACAGCGGAAGTGTGTTTTGAAGCGATTAAGGAGAATGGCCGCGCGCTTGAATTTGTGCCGGAAAATATGAAGACTGCGGAACTCTGCCTTCAAGCGGTTCAGGGGGACTACCACGCGCTTCACTTTGTGCCAGAAAATCTCAAAACTCCGGAGCTATGCCTTGAAGCGGTTAAGGAGAATGGCTGGGCACTTGAATACGTGCCAGAGGCCCTAATGGTTGCGCAGCTTTGCCTTGAAGCGGTTAAGCAGAGTAGCGGTACGCTAAACTACGTGCCAGCAGACCTCAAAACACCGGAAGTCCTTGAAGCGGCTAAAAGCAAGGAAGCTGAGGAAATTCTCAACAGCATGGATGAACTTGAAGAACTAGAAGATTTGCTTCTTGCGCCGCACGGGGCGTAAAAAATACAGATTTTTAACTTTTTTTTACCTTTTTTCAAAAAAGTGTTTATATTCGTAGCAATAATATGACTTTCACAGATCCAAGAGACGGCAGAGTGTATAAAACCGTGAAAATAGGCGAACAGGTTTGGATGGCGGAAAATCTTGCCCCGAAGGTTGGCATTTGCCAAGCGCAGAAGAGTGGCAAACTCTTTTTGATTTTGTGGGCGGCAGAAAAATTGCTGGAGAGAAATTGAAAGCAACTAGTGGATGGGATGAACGCGATGGAAAATCAGGAGACGGCACTGACGATTTCGGTTTTGCAGCTTTGCCGGGCGGTTATGGCGATAGCGATCCCGATAGCAATCGCTGGTATCCTTCTTCTGAAGGATATTACGGAGAATGGTGGACTAGTGATTCCGAGGAATTTGATGGCGTTGTTAGAGGTGTCATTCGCTATATGGAATGTACCTCCAGCAGAATAGGTCGTAGCGTTGCCTTGAATCAGTTTAAGATGTTCAGCGTCCGTTGCGTGCAAGATAACAAATCCAAGGAACAAGGAGAACAAAAATGACAAAAACATTCGCAGAACAGCTCTGCTTTGCGGCAGTAAAAAATAAGGGTGGCGCAATTGATTTTGTGCCGGAGAAATTGAGAACCAAAGAGTTATGCCTTTTGGCTGTAAAAACTTATGGTGCGGCAATTGAATACGTGCCAGAAAAGCTAAGAACCAAAGAACTTTGGCTCACGGCTGTAAAAAACGCTGGCTGGCTGCTTCAATATGTGCCAGAAAAATTCAGAACACAAGAAATATACCTTGCAGCGGTAAAGAAAAACAACTGGGCTTGGCACGGAATTATAGCGCTTGAACACGTGCCAGAAAAATTCAAAACCGCTAAACTTTGCTATGAAGCGGTAAAAACTTATGGTGCTGCGCTTGAATTTGTGCCCGAAAAACTAAAAACGAAAAAACTCTGCCTTATGGCAGTGGGGAATTGCTACGATATGCTTGAGTATGTTCCAAAAAAATTGAGAACACGTGAAATATACCTCACGGCAGTGAAAAAAAATGGCACGATGCTTGGACATGTACCTAAAAAATTCAAAACACCTAAACTTTGCCTTGCGGCTGCAAAAAAAAGTAGATACCAAGTTGAATACATACCCGATGAAATTAAAAGCCCAAAGTTTTGCAAAACTCTAGTGCAGCTTAACGGCAATGCGCTTAAATGGGTACCCGAAAAACTGAAAACCACAGGGCTTTGCCTTATGGCGGTAAAGACGTGGGCTGGCGCGCTTGAGTTTGTGCCGAGAGAATTTTTCTACCTTAATTCAAAATGCTCATAGCCAATCCCATTTACGATACCGTATTCAAACACCTGCTGGAAAACCAGCGGGCTGCAAAATTTTTCATAGGCACTTTGCTAGGCAAACAGATATTTTCAATATCCATTCGCTCACCGGAGCGCACATACATAGACCCAAAAGACCAAGAGCTTAAACTGCTAAGAATGGATTTCACAGTTGAGATAGAAACCGAAGACGGCCAAAAGCAGAAAGTAGCGATAGAAATGCAAAAATCAGACAAAATAATCACCGATGTGAGCCGCTTCCGTAGGTATCTCGGACACGAGTATATGTCCGATACCATTCCCATAATCTCCATTTATGTTCTAGGTTTTTCCCTGCCAGGCATAGAGACTGCCTGCCTGCGCATATCTCGCGGCTATTACGATTTAGTCGAGGAAAAGGAGATAGAAGCGGTGAGCGACTTTGCCGAGCGTTTAACACACGACTGTTACATAGTTCAAGTTCCACGCATCCAGCCCAGACTAAAAACTCCTTTAGACAGATTGCTTTCCGTATTTGAGCAGACGAATTTCATAGATAAAACCGAAGCGGACAAGACTTACGATTATCCTATAAGCGATGAGGGAGTGAAAGAGATAACGGATATTCTTCACTACATAAGCACCGATCCAAAGGCTCGCAAGGAGCTTGAAGATGAGCGTTACTATCGTCAGTATGTTGATGATACTTTTGGCGGGTTATATAGGGAGATAGAGGATAAGAATAGGGCTATAGCCAAAAAAGATGCCGAACTTGCGGATAAGGATACCGAACTTGCTAACCAAGCTGCTGAACTTGCGGAGTTGAAGCGGAAATTGGAGAAGTACGAGGGATAAAATCAGCTATTTTTGCTGATTTTTAAGATTTTTTTGCCTTTTTTCAAAAAAGTGTTTATATTATATCAAAACTTCAACCTATAAGGAGAAAATAATATGAAGCTATACGTAGTGTTTTCAGAAGTAAACGAGGATTTACCGCATATACTCGGTATATTTTCAAATGAAGAAACAGCAAAGAAAGTATGTGATATAGATAATACAGATATCGTAGCAAGGGCTCATATTCAAGAATTTGATCTTGATAAAGTTTATACAATAGATGAAGACAGTTTAAAGTTTAAAATAAGTGGACTTTCTACAGAAGTAGACGATGAAGGTTCGTGTTATAATGCTATTAGAAGATTCGTAAATCTTGGCGGTCCAGATACGATGATAAGCGAAGAAGACGGATACATAGTTCAAACAAAGCGTTTATTTAAAGCTAAAGCCAAGGCCATAGAATAAATTTTCTATATTAAATATTACGTATGAGTGTAGCAAAATTGACATTGAGCGTTTCGCCAGTTTTAATAAAAAAGGGAAAACGCATAGCGCAAAAGCAAAACAACAGCCTGTCTGCTTTAGTCAGCGATTTTTTGGAGAATCTTGAAGATCCTCCAGATAAAGCTAAATCAAATTACGAAATCTCTCCGGAGATTAAGGAAATGTGCGGAGCTTATAAGTTGCCAGAAGGCAAAACCGAAGATGATTTAAAATTTGAATACCTTTTTAACAAACACGTTCTTCATGACTATTTATAATAGAGAATCTATTCAGGTATTTTTGCTAATTTTTAACTTTTTTTTACCTTTTTTCAAAAAAATGTTTATATTCATATCAAAATATGGCAAAAAATATGAGTTCTTTCACCGACTCTAGAGACGGCAGGGTATATAAAACCGTGAAAATAGGCGAGCAAATTTGGCTGGCAGAAAATTTGCTACTGCGGTTACTGGTGGAGTAGTTCAAAGAGCTATGCCTATAGCGGCAACAGCCGGTACGTGTTCTTCTGCGACAACCGCGTTGGTTTGAGCAAAGACAATAAAAACTGCTTGCTTAGTGTCCGTTGCGTACAAGATAACAAACCCAAGGAACAAGGAGAGCAAAATGAAAATTTTTGGGACTTATATACTTTCGTCACCCAGTCCATCACCCAATATAATAATGTACCTATAATATACTATAATATAGATTAATATAGATACATCGATCAAAAAAATCTGAAAAAAGTCTAAA
>Ga0268262_10002449_pt1 | contig 21420 bp, 20 predicted proteins | sample TergutNc150P3_FD_190354 | JGI IMG/M metagenome (GOLD analysis project Ga0268262, IMG submission 190354) | Nasutitermes corniger P3 segment gut microbial community from laboratory colony in Florida, USA - Nc150 P3 (SPAdes) (version 2) | ecosystem: Host-associated > Arthropoda: Insects >... | reverse complement strand
TAAGTTGGGCAAACGCAGCTCCCGCGACCAGGGCGAACATTACCATGATCACAATACATTTTTTCAACATAATTCATTCCTCCTAAGGACTTTTTCCTCCCATACGGGAGTTGTTTTATAGGGACGTTTTTTTTAAGCAGTTTGAAGAAAAACGGAATTTGACCGTTTTTGGAGAAATGAGCTTCCTTTTTTTTATTCAGTTTTATAGGGGATTTGTATGATGCCAGACGGCGGTTTTTTGCGGGTTTTTTTGAGGGGGATTTTAGATTGAATTAGGGGTATTCTTTAAAATATTTCGCGTTTATTAATTGTAAATTTATAAACAGCTTTGCGTTAGGTGAACATTTTTCTCCTGTTGCTTTGGTTGTGGAAAAATTATTCCTCTCACCTTTGTATTAATTCGTGAAAAATACTTTGTCTCTCTGCCAATAAACCTTACGTTGCGTTATGCGTTTTGCGGTACTTGCGGAATAGACGCAAATCCGCGTTCAAGTTCAACGTCGGTCGGAATATGGTCTTCCATTGTTTTATTGTTGTACGCTGTGTAGGCGGTCATATCGAAGAAACCTGTTCCGCTTAAACCGAATACGATGACTTTTTTCTCACCGGTTTTTTTGCACTCTAAGGCTTCGTCAATGGCGGCTTTAATCGCGTGGGAAGATTCCGGAGCGGGAAGTATGCCTTCCACTTTCATAAAACGGACTGCCGCGTCAAAAACATCAGTCTGAATTGCAGAGCGGGCTTCTAAAATACCGTCCTTGTAAAGCTTTGATAGTGAGGCGTTCATGCCGTGGTAGCGAAGGCCGCCGGCGTGGTTTGCTGATGGGATAAAGTCGTTGCCTAAAGTCATCATTCTGATAAGCGGGGTGGTTTTTGCCGTGTCGCCGAAATCATAGGCAAAACGTCCCCGTGTGAATGACGGACATGAGGCCGGTTCAACGGCGATAAAGCGCGTTTTGGATTTGCCTGCAAGTCTTTCACCTACAAACGGAGAGATAAGCCCGCCCAAATTTGATCCGCCTCCCGCGCATCCGATGATTATGTCTGGTTTGACCTTGTACTTATCAAGCGCGATTTTTACTTCCTGTCCGATTATTGACTGATGGAGCAGAACATGATTTAATACGCTTCCAAGCACATAACGGCATTTATCGGTTTTTACTGCGGTTTCAATCGCTTCGGAAATGGCGCAGCCAAGCGAGCCGCCTGTATTTGGATCTGCTCCCAATATTTTACGTCCTGAATCTGTGGTATTGGACGGGGAAGGAACCACGCTTGCGCCATAAGATTCCATCAACGCTTTACGATAAGGCTTTTGTTCCGAACTGACCTTTACCATATATACTGTTAATTTTAAACCGTAGAAAGCGCATGCCATTGCCATTGCGGTTCCCCATTGTCCCGCGCCTGTTTCTGTGGTAAGTGATGTTAGCCCCTCTTTTTTCGCATAATAAGCCTGAGGTCCCGCTGAGTTTAATTTATGGGAACCGGAAGTATTTGTTCCCTCAAACTTGTAATAAATTTCCGCTGGCGTATCCAGCGCTTTTTCAAGATAATAAGCGCGGACTAGCGGAGACGGCCTATATGCCCGATAAAAATCTTGAATATCATCGGGGATAGGGATAAGGCGCGTAGTCTCGTTCATTTCCTGATCAATTACGCCCTGACAAAAAACAGGTCCCAAGTCTGCGGGAGTTACCGGCTTGAGTGTTCCCGGATGCAGCATTGGATCAGGCTTTATCTTCATATCAGCCCTAAGGTTATACCAAAATTTTGGCATTTCATCTTCTGTAAGATAGATTCTTGTAGGTATTTTCTTTTTCATTATACATCTCCTAAAATTTTTGTTCTAATATACTAACATATTATCCAATAAATTTCAAGAACCATTGACATCTTTTAATCTAATTAGTAAATTATAAACTGTGCCGGCGTGGTGGAATGGCAGACACTGGGGACTTAAAATCCCCTCCTAGCAATGGGGTATGAGTTCGAGTCTCATCGCCGGCATAACTAAAAAAAAGCACGCCGTAGGCGTGTCATTTAAACCAATGCCGCACGTTAAGAGCACCTATGAATGCCGCAGATTAGAAAAAAGCAAGGGAACCTTTAGGTGACCGACAGTGCGACATCCACGTACCAGAAAGAAAGAATTTTTTACCACGAACCACACGAACAAGGAGCGAACCTAGAAAGCGAAGATATTTACTATAAATATGCGTATAGTAGATAGCAAGAAGGATCAGGGGTTTTTGCTCGAAGGCTCAGTTTGAATTCCGCGATAAGATAACAGACAAGAACCCGTAAATCCTATGCTCACGTCTTACTCGTTTACCAGTGGTAAGCATAAATCTTTCTTGGTTCGTGTGGTTCGTGGTAGAAATTATTCTTCTTGGACGGCCTCGGAAATATGACCGACGCTACCTTATCTGTTTGGCTTTCTTCTTGGCTTCTGGTATTGATTTCTTAAGCTGTTTTATGCGAGTTGTGTCAGAAGGGTGGGTGCTTAAAAATTCAGGCGTGCCGCTTCCTTTCGAAGCCATTCTTTGCCAAAATGTTACAGAGGCATCGGGGTTGTAACCGGCGATCGCCATTAGAAGAAGCCCGTAATGATCAGCTTCGCTTTCATGTTTACGGCTGAAAGGGAGGGTTCCGAAAAGCGTAGAACCTATTCCGTAAACTGTCATTAAAAGAGCCTGGCTTTCTTTGGATGTGCCTGCTGCGGCGATTGCCACGCCTACCGCGCCAATCTGCTGTAAAACATTGGCGCTTACCCGTTGCTGTCCGTGGTTGAGCAGCGCATGGGCGACTTCATGCCCCATTACAGTGGCAAGCCCATCTTCAGTTTGAGTGAGGGGAAGTATACCCGAATATACTACGATTTTTCCTCCCGGCAAACACCATGCGTTTATTTCTTTGGAATCGACCAGATGGTATTCCCATTTATAATCCTTTAGATAACTGGAATGCCCTTCATTGGCAAGCCATTTTTCCGCCGCTTTGCGGATATTTCCGCCGATACGTTCTACCATCCTGGCGTCGGCTGTTCCATTAATAACTTTATTTTCAGAGAGGAATTGGCTGTATTGCTGGAAGGATGCCGCAAAAAGTTCACTGTTGCCCACTAAGGCCATTGTTGTTTCTTTGGTAAGCGGATTTGTTACACAAGTAACAAGGGACGCCAAACATAATAATATTAATAATAGAAATTTTTTGTTTTTCATAATTGTAATATATCATTTTAAAACGCGAATGTCAATATTTTATTAAGAAACCTGTTAAATTAACGCCTCATGTCAAAAAAAAATCTTACTGCGCCGCAAGCCTGTAAATTGCTTCCGCGTCTTTTTCTTCCAGTTTGCGGTAATTGCCGATTGCGCCAAAATGAACGGCGCGTTTTGACATTTCCGGGATTTTTGCAGGATCGATATTTGCGTCGGTAAAACGTATGGGCATACCGATTGAACGGAAAAAATTCTCCATGCGAAAAACGCCTTCCAATGCTGCTTGTTCGTAGTCGTAAAAAGCTCCGTCCACTCCCCATACCTTTACGGCAAATCGGGCGAGGCGCGGAGTGTCTTCTTTTATATTGTAGCGAAGCCATGCCGGAAAGATGATGGCAAGACCCGCGCCGTGGGCAAGATCGAAAAGAGCTGACAGTTCGTGATCAAGGGCATGGCTTGCCCAGTCTCCAAGACGGCCTGTGTCTAAAAGACCGTTATGGGCAAGCGCCCCCGCCCACATGATTTCTGCTCTTGCGTCGTAATTTTTTTCTCCGCCTGAAAATATTTTTCTGGCGTTACGGATTATTGTTCTTAACGCTCCTTCGCAGAGTTCGTCTGTAAGCTCAACATGCTGTACTTTTGTAAAATATCGTTCCATTATATGTGCCATCATATCGGTAATTCCGCAGGCTGTTTGATACGGCGGCAGGGTATATGTCAGCTCAGGATTCATAATTGAAAAGGCAGGGCGTATACATTGAAAATTTATCCCTCTCTTCCACGGGCCTTCTTCATTTGTAATGACGCAGCTTATGCTTGATTCACTGCCCGCCGCCGGAATTGTAACGACAGTACCGACAGGCAACGCTTTGTCTGTGGTTTTTTTCCTCTCAAAAAAATCCCACAAATCACCGTCATTGACAGCCCCCACCGCGATGGCTTTTGCCGAATCAATAACAGAACCGCCTCCCACAGCGAGAATAAATTCCAACTTTTCTTTTTTTACAATATTAACGCCTTCTTTAACCAGAGAAAGCCGAGGATTCGGCAATACGCCCGTCAATTCCACCCACTCAACTCCCGCGCTTTTCAAACTTGCTTCTACTCTGTCAATCAGTCCCGATTTGACAGCCGATTTTCCGGAATGGTGCAGTAAGATTTTTTTTGCATATTTAGCGGTCTCACTCCCAACTTGATTTTCAGTATCTTTCCCAAAAATTATTTTAGTCTTATTACAATATTCAAAATTTTGCATATATCTCTCCTTACATTGTTTATATAATATTAAATTATCCTATTGTATACTAGTATTTCCTAATAATTTCTACCACGAACCACACGAACATCACGAACTTTTAGCACATATCTTGTCGTTGTTCGTGTTGGTTCGTGTGGTTCGTGGTAAATTCTTTTAGATATTACACTTTACTAATGTGCTTCAGGATGCCACTCTTCTTCCTTTTTAATTGTCATGGCGTAAATGCTGTTTAACAGTCCGAGGAAAGCGGAGATCGAAAAGAGAACACCGATGTTTGTAACTTCCCAAATCCAGCCGCCCATTAGCGCTATAAAAATACTGATGATATGATTTACCGAGATTCCCGTTGAAAGGGTAGCGGTAATTTCTTCTTTATTGGACGAAATTTTCTGTACATAGATATTACTCGCCATGCTTGCTATGGAGATAATTGAATCCAGTATAAAATTACAGCAGACGACAATAAAAGCGATCTTTTGTGAAAATATTTCGTGCGCGAAACCGTATAAAAGACAGACTATTATTAAAATGAGGGTATCGGCTACCATGACCGTCTTATATCCAAGCTTGTCGATTATCCTTCCGATAAGATGACTAAAACACATTCCGAATACGGCGCAAATGGCGTAAAGTATTGACATAATGGAAGGATCGGCTTCGTACTGCAGAATCAGCACATACGGAGCGAAGGTAAGGAAAATCTGCTTCCTTGCCCCATAAAAAATTTCCAGCATATAATACTTGTAAAACTTTTTTGCGAAATAAAATCTGCGCCGCTGCGACTTGAGCGTAGTCTCACGCAAAGCGGATGCGACAAGAGCGGCGGATGTCATTAACGCGGCGGCAGCGGCAAAAACAATTCTGTACCCAAAAATATCTTTTCTGTTAAAACCTTTTTTGCTAAGAAAGAAAAAAAGCACGGTAACAAAAATAAATCCCGCTATGTTTCCGAATTGGCTTATTGAGTTTGACAGTCCCAAAGAAGCGCCTGTCTTTTCTTTTTTTGCCAAGTCCATGGAGATTGTTGACCGTACCGGCATGATGGTATGTTCGCCCGTGCTGAAAAGAACCATAAAAACTACAACGAAAAATTTAGTCGTAAAAAAAGGAGTCGTACTGGAAAGTAGAAGTCCCACGCATCCGCCCGCCGCGATTGCGACGCCGATTTTAAAAATCTTGCTGTCGGCGAATTTGTACATTAGCGCAAGAAGCAGAATCAATAAAAGCCCGGGCATTTCTCTGAAAAATTCAACTATTCCCCTTTCAAACTTGGTAATATGAATTATCTCGGCAAGGTAATTATCCTGAATCCCTCGGTAAAGTCCGTAGGACACTCCGAAAAGAATGAGTACGCTTAAAAACCGCCCGAATTTAGCATCGGGGCGGTAGATGTTGTCGATAAAGAGAAGTCGGTGTCGTTTTTCTGTTAAATTGTCAGACATATTTTTCTCGTTAATCCTGTCGTCGCGGCTTTACGGTAAGGTTGATTTTTCGCCGATGATCATATTTTCTTTAGGCTTGACCCTCGCCGCTTCAGGTTCAGTGTCAAAATCAATGTACGACAGTTTTGCCGGCGGATCGATCTGCGCAAGAACATTCGCCGCGGCGTTAACGGCAATCAGGTACTGATCGATTGGGCGGAAGGCGCGGCATGGGGGGCATTGACACCAGATATTTTCACAGCCTTCATCGGGCAGCAGATGAAAGATACGGTCAGGCGTAGTCTTCTGCATGGCGCGGGTAAAAAGTTTTTTTGCGCGTTTGGCGATTATGGTCGTTGTTTTTGGATTGGTCGGGCAAAAATGGTTATTCATTTTCCGTTTACCCTGTTCCATGCGAAAAAGTTCCTTGTTAAATAAAAATAAACTACGCGGCAGCAGCAAAGACAAATCGTGCCCTCCGGCTTCGATATAAAAAGCGTAATATTTTGCCAGTTTGACATATTTACCGCTCCCGCCCCTGAAAAATTTGTCATCCAGCGGGAAGACTAATGTGTTGTACTCGTTTTCGGTCGCCCATTTGATAAGCTTGACCCGTTCACCGGCGCTTGTCGTTCTTTTGATGAACAGCCTCTTTCTGACTTGTTTCATGGCTTTATTATATGGTAAAATTATTAATTAGGCTATATGATATAAGTATGGATTTTGACGTTGCCATTATTGGATGCGGAGTTTCCGGGGCGAACATCGCCCGCCGGCTTTCAGCTTATAATATAAAAACCGCTATTTTGGAAAAAGCCGCGGATGTTTCCTTTGGAACTTCTAAAGCAAATTCGGGTATTATTCACGGCGGTTTCCACCATAACAAAAAATATCTTAAAGCGCGGCTGGAAATGCAGGGCAGTTTAATGTTCGACCAGCTAAAGCGCGAGCTAAACTTTCCTTTCCGCCGGTGTGGAATAATTGTTGCCGCCATGCATGAGGAAGAGATGAAGGTAATTGAGCACCTTTATCTGCAGGGGGTTGAAAACGAAGTAATAGGAATTGAACTATGCTCCCGCACGCGAATCCTTGAACTTGAGCCGAAACTTGCCGCGGATACGGTCGGCGGCCTTTATGCGCCGGGCGGCGGAATTATTGAACCATACCGATTTGTCTTTGCGCTTGTGGAGTCCGCGCGTAAGAACGGGGTAGAGCTGTTCACGAATTTTAAGGTAAGCGAGGCTGACCGAAGCGAAGATTTTTGGAGTATTCGCGCGGAAGACGGAAGGGTAGTAAAAGCGCGTTATGCGATCAATGCGGCGGGACTTTTTGCGGACGAAGTGTCTAAGGCTTTCAGCGCTGAAGAATTTACGATTAGTGCGAGGAAAGGCGAGTATTTTCTATTAGACAGGCTTACCAAAGCCTGCCCTTCAAGGGTGGTATTTCCCGTTCCCACTCCTGTTTCAAAAGGGATGTTGGTTATCCCGACGGTGGAGGGGACTGCCCTTGTCGGTCCCACTGCCGACGCAGAGCCGGATAAAAATAATTTTTCAACTACTTCAAAACATCTGGAACAGATAATTGTTTCAGGAAAAACGATGATACCCTCTTTAAGCCATAACGACGTTATCACCAATTTTGCGGGGCTTCGTCCGTGTCTTGGAGAGGATTTTTATATTGAAGCTTCAAAAAAAGTTCCCGCCTTTGTACAGGTAGCGGGAATTCAAAGTCCGGGGCTTACTGCGTCTCCCGCGATTGCCGAGTATGTAAAAAATATTCTGGTGGATATTGGTTTGCAGCTAACGGAGAAACCGCACTGGAACCCCTATGTGGAAAACCACCCGAAGGCAAGAGAACTTGAATTTGAAGAACTTGACGACTATATCGCCAAAGATTCCGCATGGGGCAGCATTGTCTGCCGCTGTGAAAATGTCAGCGAAGCTGAAATTATTCAGGCTGTAAAATTGGGGCACACGACATTGGACGGAGTAAAATATTTTACCCGCGCTCAAATGGGACGTTGTCAGGGCGGCTTTTGTACTTACAAGATCATAAAAATAATTATGAGGGAAGCTAATCTTTCCTGGGAAGAAGTTACAAAACACGGCGGAAAAAGCCGCATATTGGACGGTGTATTATGAAAGAACTCCAATATGACGCGGCGGTAATCGGGGGAGGAGCCGCGGGAATGGCGGCTGCCCTTGAACTGGAAGAACAAGGTTTTACATGCGCTCTAATCGACAGGGAAGATCACCTTGGCGGCATTCTTATGCAGTGCATTCACAACGGTTTTGGCTTACATGAATTTTCTGAAGAACTGACAGGCCCCGAATTCGCGGAACGATTTATTGAGCGCGTAATAAAATCGAAGATCGCGGTTTATCTTGACACGACCGTTACGCGCTTTTCGCAGGATAATTCATCGCCGCAAGTTAAAGAGTTATACTGCGTATCCCCAACAGGCGCGGTAAAAATTAAAACACGAGCAGTACTGCTTGCAATGGGCTGCCGTGAAAAAAACCGAGGTAATGTGCGCATTCCCGGCTCCAGACCGGCGGGGATTTATACCGCTGGTCTTGCGCAGCGCCTAGTAAATATTGAAGGCTACATTCCCGGCAGGGAAGTTGTAATTATAGGTTCGGGCGACATCGGGCTAATCATGGCGCGGCGCATGAGCTGGGTAGGCTGCAGGGTAAAAGCCGTAGTAGAAATAATGCCGTATCCCGCCGGCTTGACGCGTAACATCGTTCAGTGCCTTAACGATTATAACATTCCCCTTTACCTGTCATCGCAGACCACAGGCGTCTTCGGCAATGACCGCGTTGAAGGCATAGAAGTCACCCCGATGACAAACGGCGTACTCAATCCCGAAAAAAGTTTCCGCATAGACTGCGATACAGTCCTTCTTTCAGTCGGTCTTGTTCCTGAAAATGAATTATCACGCGCCGCCGGCGTAGAATTAAATCCCGTAACAAACGGCCCATTGGTAGATTCATCTTTAATGACCAACGTAGACGGCGTTTTTGCCAGCGGCAATGTGCTCCATGTCCACGATCTTGTCGATTGGGTCTGCGAAGAAAGCCGCCGCGCAGGACGCTACGCCGCGTCGTGGATGAGGGGAGAGCATCCCTCTTTGCAGATACATACAAAGGCAGGTTCCCACGTCCGTTATGTGAACCCGGCGCGGCTTGCCCCCGACAGGGAAAATATCATTTATATGCGTTCCATGATTGTAAAAAACGACGCTGTTCTTGAACTGCGTCTTGGCGATAAAGTGATCAAGAGCAAAAAGGAGCGCCATGTTCAGCCTTCAGAAATGATCAGTTTTAAATTAGGACCGAAGGATTTTGAAGGGATGGACTTAAATTCAAATTCCGTTTTGGAATTTATTATAAATTAGAGGTGTTATGCGAAATTTAACATGTATTGTTTGCCCGATGGGATGTTCTCTGGAAGTTGACGACTCAGGCGGTCAGGACGCTCTTTATGTAAAAGGAAATAAATGTCAGCGCGGTAAAGATTACGCGGTGGAAGAAATCCGCGCTCCAAAACGCGTAGTAACCGCAACTTGCGTTATCAATGGGCAGGCGCGCGGCGCCGCATCTGTAAGACGTGTGCCGGTAAAGACTGCCGTCCCCTGCCCAAAAGAAAAAATCCCCGCCCTTTTACAAGATATTTACAAAGTGAAAATTTCCCTTCCCGTAAAAATGGGGGACGTTCTAATTACGGACTGGAACGGCAGTAAAATAGACATAGTTGCGACAAGGACATTGAGTTAATGCTCTTTAAAAAAGATGAAATATCACCTGAAACATTTTGGCATGAATACGAAGAAAAAACAGGCGAAAAAGTTCTGGCGCGCGGCTTAGGAAAATATATCTCAGGCTGGGATGAATTTGACAAAAAAGAGTGGGGCGGCATATGGGGACTTATTATCAATACGTCGGGCGGTTTCAGGTTTCATCATTTCCCGCAGAACAGTATTTTTGATTTGATGACTCAGTTTGCAGCTAGCACCAGGAATCCGCCCAAAGAAAAAACCATTTTTATTCCGAAGGAAAAAATAATTTCACAAAAAACAATTAAAGAAGAAAAATGGTATAAGCGGCTTTTTTTTCGTTCCGCGCCGCAGTTGATTATCAATTACAGAGATGAATCTCAGGATGAATCCGGCGTAAAAGAAAAAAAACTTATTTTTGAAGCTGAATACGCAAAGGAGAAAATATCATGACAAAAAGTCAAAGAAGAAAATTTTTAATTAACCTGGCACTGAGATTTGCCGTTCTTTTTACAGTAGTAATAATTGTGTTATCTATTGCAGGATTAATACTTGCCCGTATTAATACAGAAGAAAACAGTACTACAAAACTGTTCATCTTTGAATATTCCGGTTTTAAGTACAGTATTCTACTGATACTGGCATGTATAGTTTTTATTATTACTTTGATTACTTTCCTTGTGGAGTATCTGGTAAAGAAAAATAAGAATAGGTATGATGAATTGTTTAAGAAGAACAAGATTTATAGTAAGAAGAAGATAACTTAAACTGGGGCGTGATTAACTTTAAAGTCTGATAAAGGGATTAAATATATATATTATTACAAAAAATAGTAGTATTTTATCTATTTTTGAGTAAAAACAATAAAAACCTCTTTGATTTTTGCTTAAAATTATTTTATAGAATCAATTTTTTCCCGATGATTAAAATATGGTATATATATTTTTTTTTCATTTTAATATATAATTTTATTATTATTAATATAGATACTGAAGTTTTCAGTTTATTACGGCATTATATTTATTAACAGGCTATACCAGGTAAAGCCGAAGAGAATGACGGTAAAATAATACTTAATTAAAGAAGGGTTAGTATGCAAGTTAGTGAACGAATTAATGTACTGGAAGAATTTAAGCTGGACTTTAATGGTCCTATTGGTCGGTATTTTAAGAAAAAACGGAAAGATTGTTATGGTTACAATTCAGAAGCCTTCCGTACTGCTGCCGACAGAAATGTCGTTGAACCAACTGGTCGGAGATTGATGCAATTTCTCCGAGGAGCTGAAAAAATTACCAACGGTTATATTGACATGGATGGCGACCATGAAGGAAGAGTACAAATTTCTAAATTAGCGGAACATTATGGGTATCAAATTGAGGATTGTAACGATCTGATCCAGAAAATACGTGAAAAGATAAAAGAGAAGGCTAAATGGGAACACCTGATAGCGCTGATAAATGCGCCTAAAAATAACGATAGCGTAGACGGATTTTCCATTCCTAAAGAAAAACTTATTTACTGTAAAAAAGGCATTTGTCCGGAGCATAGGAATTTTGTTATTGCCCATGAGCTTTCTCATTATCTGCTTGGGCATAAAGGAATATTTTTTTACAGGGATACCGTTATGAAGACCCAACTGGAAGAGAAAGAAAATATGCAAACAAAAATACTTTCAAACAGTGATACCAACAGCGGAAAGCTTCAGATAAAAAAGAAGAAACTCCACGAGAAGATAGAGTACAGTGAAGAAGCAGACAGACTGGCGGCGATTCTGCTGATGCCTTATGTATTTATGCGAAAATATAAAGATATTGGCGATGACGATGCTCTTGCAAAAATATTTCAAGTTCCTGTACGAGCAATAAAAAAACGCAGAGAAGAAGTTATTAAAGAAAGAGAAAGAATATGCTTTGTTCCTTCTTTACATACTGAAGGGGTAACGCCATAAAAATTTTAGTTATTTATATTTATCTCTAGAAGAATAAAATTTTTTCCTTAAATAAGGATATTATTCAACAGAGGTTGTCCTAACTTATATCAAGGATGGTGTTTAATGAAATCTAAGGATAACTATGATGAAAAAAACGTAAGGTACCTTAAAAAATGTAATGCTATTTTTATGTGGCGCTTCAATTATTTTTTTTTAGATAGTGATATTGATATAAAAGAAAGAAATACCATCAAAGCTCTATTAGATTCAGTAAAAAAGAAAAAAGATTATGAAATACCTTCTGAATTATATAATGATTGTTTTGAAATTAATGAAACAATAAAGATTAATGATGAAGATCACAAAGTTACTATTATCTATTCTTGCAAAGAGAAGAAACCATTATTTTTTGATATATTTAAATTCGATAAAACATACAATGTAGAAAAATACGATAAAGATAAAGATTATTTTTTCAAATTCAAAGGACAAATTAATGAAGAGCCAAAATGTCCTATTTGTGGAAGTAACTCTAAATGCATGGTAGAAGTAAATTTAGTAATTGAATATGATAAAAATGGAAAATCATTTGAGAGAGCATATTTAATATCCACTTGTAATAACAAATCAAAATTTAAAAATAAAAATGACGGTATAGTAAAAGAAAAAGAACTCAGGGCAGTTAAATTAAAAGAAAAGTAACTTAAGCCGCGGCATATGCGGAATAAAGAACATGTAACGGCTGATCTCCGTGAACTCCGACCAGTTTTTCATTCACAGGATCAACCATTAAGTCCATAGCTTCAAGCGGTAGTGCGCCCAGGAGAATGTCTTTTGCGTTTGGTACTACCACGGCAGGAAGTATGGTACTTCTGTTTTTCCAGCGAATTTTTACTCCTTCGGTTACATTGTAAGTGTTCGCTTTACCGTCGGCAAGAGTAGATATTGATGTTTCTTCAATAGTAAGCCCTAATTTTTGGCGCACATCTTCATTTATAACCAAAGTCCATGCTCCAGTATCGGGCATTGCTTCTACTTTCAAAGTGCGGATTTCATTTTCTTTTATATATCCATGATTAGCAAATCCACGGTCTAAAATGTTTTCCAGAGTGATTTCTTCTTTAAATGTAACCATGTTGTCTCCTTGTGTTATTTAGCTTAACACTTAAATAGTCTTATCTTTTAATAATAACAGAAAATTTTTTTAGGGGCAAGAGTACAAAAAATTTTCACACCAAGATCACAAAGTTACAAAGAGCACAAAGAAGAAGAAAGAGGTTTTTGTCCGTTATCTTATCTTCAAAAACATGGTGTTAGATATCTTTTTGGAAGATACTACCTGTTATTCGCAGGGTGTGAAATTTAAACCCCCGTTTAATATACACAGTAATCTTCATAAAAATATACCTTAATTAAATCGCTTTTTCAAGCATTTTTGCCTGTTATTGACGGTTTTTGATGTTTCTTTAAAAACGAAATTACCGTCTTGCGGCACACTCCGAACCTTCGGGCAATTTCACTTTTAGAGACATTTTTAGCCAATAGCGACTGAATTTCCGCCTCATGTTCTGTTAATTTCAAGCGTTTAGATTTCCTTCCCGATGGTCTGCCAAGCGTAAAACCTTCTGAACGCTTTCTGGCAAGTGCCTCTTTCGTCCTTTGTGAAATCAAATCTCTTTCAATTTCTGCGGTCAATCCAAACGCAAATGCCAGTATTTTAGCCTGAATACTGTCTCCAAGCTGATAATTATCCTTAATTGTCTGTATTTTTACGCCATTTATCATTAAATGGTTCAAAATTGACATGATCATGAACATATTTCTGCCCAGCCTTGACAACTCGGAACAAACGATTAGATCGCCTGTTTTTGCCTCTGTAAGCAGTGAACCTAACAGCCTTTTTTCCGGCAATTGCGTTCCGCTGATTGTTTCCTCAATCCAATGGTCAATGATAATCTTGTTTTTTAAACAAAACTTTTCTATCTCAAAACGCTGATTATCAACTGTTTGCCTGTCCGTACTGACCCTAACGTAACCATAAACCATAAATCCCCTCCGTTTTTGTAAATCATAAATACAACTGTATAAAAAAAACGGGGGTTTAAAATACACAGGTGACAGACACCAGATAGGAGTTTTAAATGAAAAACAAACAATTAACAAAAAATGTGTGGAGTTTTGCGCAAGCAAAAACGGTGAGCATTTTAGCCGCAACTTTGCTTTGCATTGTTGCAGTACTCGCAATGGTCGGCTGTAACGAGCCTGATCCACCGCCGCCCAACACAAAACCGCCGACAGTAACCATAACAAACGCCAATCAAACAAAAACACTTGCGCCTGATTTGGTAATTGAACTAAGCGCGACAGTAACGCAAGGCACAAATCCGATACAGTCGAAGGAGTGGACGCTAAAGAACGCAACAGTAAACGGAGTAACTCCTGTATTTGCGGATAAGACGGCGGCAACCACAACCGTAACAGGCATAAAGAAAGCAGGAACTTTTGTATTTGAACTCAAGGTCAAAGACACAACTGGCGTGGAAGGGACAGCGCAAGCGACGGTGGTGGTGGAGTCGATGACGGTAACTGCTAATATAGTAGTTCCTGCAATTCCTTTTGCATCAACCGCTACTTTAGATTTTGGCTTATCTTCATCATACACAGGTTATAATAATGATTTTCCAAATGGGTGTATCACTTATACACTTAAAGACAATAAGAACCATGACTTTAGCAGTAGTGGGCAAGTAAATGCTGGTGACTCAACTTTGGGATATGTTAATGCCGAGGGAATCACTTTTACACAAACTTTTTATTACAACAACCAAGTGGTTGATACTCGTATTGTTTTAGTACGGTTCGCTACTGTTGGTGGTGGTAGATTTATGACTATAGATGTAGATGGTTCTTGGGCATCTAGTGGAACCATTCCCACCAAAACCCTAACCCTCTCCAAGACAATAACCGAAATCCTGCCGCCGCCTATAACAAAAACCGTAACGGTGAGTTTTCCGGCGTTTACTGCCGGACCGACTTTGAGTTTTGCGCCTACATACACACCAGAAGATGGTTGGGGAAAATTTTCACAGTCTGAAATTACATATACTTTAACTGATAACAGTACACCGTCAAAGATTTGGAACAGCGCAAGCGGATTTAATGGACAGATAACAGCAAGTGAGCATTATACTGTTGCTGGTACTGTTATTTTCACACAAACTTTTTATCTGAACGGCGAAAAGTTAACTAATGTTGGTAGTCAAAGAACAGTAATACTAGTTGTTAATGCATTTCCGAGTATACAGTTTGGGTCAATTACCAGTGATACAGGTTCTGTAACTTTAACCCTCACCAAGCCGGGAACATGGTAGTGAGAAAGGAGAAATGAGAAGTGAAAAATGAGAATTGCAACAAGCGGATAGTGAGAAACCATGTCGTGAGTGCAGACGGAAATATTTCTCACTTATATTTTCTAATTTAATAGAAGGAGAAGAAAAATGGAGAGAACATTAAGGGAAGAATTAAAATCTAAAAACCCTGTGCTCTATTCCGCGTTTGAGCGCAGTCTTGAAATCGCAATGACCCAATGGCTGCCGAATGTTACGCAAAATATGGATTCGTATAATTCATATCCGCATATTTTGGGAGTGGAATATCATCTTGATGATATTCTATATCGTGAAAATGCTCCTGGTCATATAATAAAACTTAACCCAACTGAAATTTATGTATTACTTTGTTCAATCTTATTACATGATAGTGGAAAAGCCGTAACAAATTCCCTTGACGTTACAAAAGATCATTCTGAGAAATCAGAAGAATTAATAAATAACAACTGGGCACAATTGGGAATTTTATCAGAACGATTAGCAAAGGTTATCGGGTCTATTTGCCGTTTTCATGACTTCAATAATCCATTTTTAAGTAAAGACCTAAGGGATGTATATGACATTGACCGCTATGATCCAATTCGTGGCCGTAAACTCGGAGCGCTTTTAAAATTGGCGGATAATCTTGATGATACATTTTGGCGTGTTGTTCCTAATTTTTTGTCTAAGAAAGAATTACCTGAAGGAAGCGACGTACTTCAGACTGTGGGTAAATTTCGTATGAAAATTCAGTCAGTACAAGTTGATTACGAAACAAAGATGGTACGTACTGTTTTGGGATCCCATTATTTTAATGATGAGGATATTTATACCGGAAACAAGAATAATATTAGCGGTAAACTACATGAATATTTAAAAGATATAATTAAAAAAGATTATAAAGGTTCAAGTAAAGAGAATTGTGTTTTGTTTACTATAGTAAAGGATGTATATAAAAATGACGAATCGTTAAAAGAAATACGAAACGAACTGTATGCTATGCATATCCCGCTTGATAAATGGGTAATCGAATGTGATATGCATCTGTATGATGTAGAGAGAAAAGATAAAAAAAATGAGAGTACTGATAATGAAAAATTTATTACTTTTGAAACAGTTGAGCCAATTATAAGCTATGAATATTGCAGTAATGTGCTAAAAGGAATCATACGTCTAAGTGGGCGTTCATTTGGTAAAACTTTTCATACTTACGAAAAACTCTTACGCTACGTTAGAGAAGATGCGGCTAATATAGAAAAAATTAAATGCGCCGTCAAACGTCTATCTGTTCTTCTTGATTATGATGATAATGAATCAAATAAAAACGGAGTTAAAATCTATTATGATAATGTAGGCTGGAATATTGCGACTCTGATGATAAAAAATGAGAAGAAAAACGATAATTGTATGAGTGAAGAAGAAGTGGTCAAGCTTTTTGATGATTTAAATGATATTTTAGAAAAAAAAGTTGAGAGGTGAAAACAATGGAAAATCAAAAAACAAATATTAAAAATATTGAAATTATTTACGACACAGAAAACAGCATAGTTTTTGAAGATTATTTAGACCTGCTGTTAAACAAAAATCAATCATTTCATGGAATAAATGATAAAATATTTACACACCATATTGAAGTAGGTAGTAAAGAGTGGGAAGCCGCAACCAAACTTGAACAGTATGAATATATACATTATTTTAGAGGTGATGGTGAACAAAAGGTTAAAGTAAATGTAATAGGGAAAAAACCGGATATAAAAAACCCCATTAATCCCGTTTATACAGGCGGACTTAAACTTCCCAAAGCAAATGAGCATGTTGGTTCAGGCAATATTGTTATTCTGGGAAACCCAGGCGCGGGTAAAAGTACGTTAGCTTTTAGAATTGCCGCAGCCTGCGTTTCTGATGTCAATAACGGTATTGCCGTATATTATTCATTGGAAGTTACTCCAAAAGATATTATAAATAACATGATATATCAGGATCAGAACTATGAAAAAATAACAAAGACATGGTTTTATCTGCCGAAAGAAAGTGAACACGAAGATCCGGACAGTGATAAATTATGCATATGGCTTAGAAAAGTATTGTCGGAACAGAGACAGTCAGGAGAATCAAAAGAAAATGAAATTAAAAAACAAATTTTATTTCCTTCTATGAGTCCAAGGGGATTAGCCGGTTCCGGAGAACCGCACCGCTTATTTCTGGATCGTTATACGGAACTCGAATTGATGCTCAAGGCAATCAGAAAATACAATAGCGAAAAAAAAGAAAGCGAGCCGCTTATAAAAGTTGTAGTTTTAGACAGTCTTAACGCGTTTGGCGATTGCCCTCTCAGCAGGGAGGAGCTTTTCCGGCTTTTTGATTTATTCCATCATTATGGTATTCTTGGGGTATTCACGCTTGAAAACAGTGAAATTAAGGCGCAGGATGAAAGCCAGCTTACATCCGAGATTGTAAGGTATATGTCGGATGTGGTTATTTCGCTGGAAAAGGAAGTTTATAACAGCTATACGTGTCTGTATTTTGAAGTGGAAAAATCCCGTTATGTGCCACATATAATCGGAAAACATCCCTATAAAATTGTGGGAGTCAATTATGATCCTGATAAGAAACAACTGCAATTGCGTAAACGTGTTGATATTATGCCATCACTTCACTACCGTATTTTCGCTTCTGAGGCTAAGCCAAAGCCAAAGAAACAGAATAATAAAAAAAACGAACCATGTAATATTTTTGGAATTAATGAACTTGATGATGTCCTTCCGAACCATTTTAAAAAACGTAGTCTACGTAACCCGCAGATAATTACAATAAAGGGAAGTTCAGGGCTTTACAAGTCTGATATTGCTCTTAATGCCTTATTTGCCGGAATGCTTTTAAATGAACCTAAAAAAGGCCTTATTATCCGTATGAACGATCGTTCTCTTTTTTCATTAAATGGTATACGCCTAAATATTCATATATTGGAAAAACTGGCTAAAAAAAAGATACTTCAAAAAGTTGATGGAACTAATAATGAAGATGAAATAACTCTTTATGAAAAAGATATCCATGATAAAATGTCCCGTTCGGAACATAAATATTCTTCCAATATGTGGTCATTTGATAAAGAAAGTAAAGAACCTCAACTTATAGAAATAGCCTTTAAAAGCGGCGCGTTAATGCCGGAAGAGTTTATCTATGAAGTCTGCCATATCATCAAAAAATATGAAATTAAAAGAGTTGTGTTTGCCGATATTAAAACAATAGGCGTCAGTTATCCATTTTTAATTAATAATAAAACGTCAGGAAATATTTTTCTGTCCGCTTTTATTCATATTATGCGAAATTACGGCGTGCATGTTATTATGAGTTGCAGCACAAGCCGGTATAAACAATCGGATACTGAAGTGTACAAAGCCGGTGTTTTATCGGATGCGGTTATCTCTATAAAGGAGAAAAAAAATAAGGAAATTATTATTGTTGGCGAAGGTCTTGTTACAAATAAGAAAAAGATAATTGTGGGATTAACTAATGATGAAAACATTGTTAACCTTATTGAAGAAAAAGAAGATGAATTTGTTAAGATGTGCAAAAAAGAGTATCGCTTCAGGTTTGAAAAGGAAGGAAGTGATCCTTCTAAGACAAATCCATTAACTCCCTTGACAAATCCATTAACTCCCTTTGCTGTTGTGAGCGTGGATAATTCCGGTGATGTCGCTCATTAACAACGGCGTGGTGTGGGCGGTAAGCAGGTAAAGCATTCTTTTCTGTTCGTGTTGGTTAGAGAGGTAAATTTTGATTTTTTTACCTTCAATTCAATAATTCAGAACATGGATTATTCAATATTCATCATATTTACAATTGACAGAATAGCGATTATTTGCGATATTATGAATATACATTAAGAAGGAGTATAATTGTATGTTTGCAGTTGAAGGAATTTATGCTGATGGGGCAGTTACTATTAGTGAACCTGTACCTGTCTACAAAAAATATGATGTTATTGTTACTTTTTTAAAACCTACAGAACAAATTGTTAAAAACTCAGATCGAGAAAGAAAAATTGCCGCCCTTAACCGAATAACCGGTATTCTTTCAGATGAAACATGCAACAGTGATATACATCAAAAATCTGTAGTATCTTGTAACACCTAATTTATAACATTTTCCCATAATTATTTTTTATTATTTTAACCACGAACCACACGAACGCCACGAACTCTTACCACATATCTTGTCGCTGTTCGTGTTGGTTCGTGTGGTTCGTGGTAGAATTACTTCCATATTCATAGACAAAATCCCCCCATAAAAGCTATAATATCCCCATGCAGCCAACACAAACACGCGCCACAGCCGCCATTGACATCGGTACAACCACTATTCAAGCGCAGTTAGTCGATCTTCACACAGGACAGACTCTCGATACTTTTTCCGTTTTAAATGATCAGCGCGAATTTGGCGCGGATGTAATAAGCAGAATTAGCGCGGCGCAAAACGGCAAGTTAGACGATCTTTTTTCCACTATTAACAATCAAGTTAAAAATATACTGATGTCTTTCACGCAAAAATTAAATCTTTCCCGCATTGAAAAATGCGCCATTAGCGGAAATACTACCATGCTTCATCTTTTTTGCCGCGTTGATCCGTCCGCGATGGGAGCCGCGCCGTATACTCCGGTGTTTTTGGAAGAGCGGCATTTTAGCGGGAAGGAGTTTTCGCTTCCTGCGGAAAATATTATCCTGCTTCCGGGAATTTCCGCCTTTGTAGGCGCGGACATTACGGCGGGTTTGGTGTTTGTTGACATAATGGGCAAGGGTGAAGACGCTCTTTTTGTGGATCTTGGGACAAATGGAGAAATAGCCGTTTGGAAAAACAGCGAAAAACGTCTTTTCTGCTGTTCAACCGCCGCAGGACCCTGTTTTGAAGAAGCGGATTCCTGTGGTCTAACCGCCTCGGATTTTATAGACGCTGTAGCCGAAATGAGGCGGTGGAATGTAATTGACGAAACAGGCGCGTTAGCTGATAACTTTTCGCAGACTGGTTTCCCGGCGGCTGGCGGAAAAGTTATAACGCAAAAAGACGTGCGCCAGTTTCAACTGGCAAAAAGCGCGATTTATTCAGGGATTAAAACTATTTGCAGGACGGCGGGAATAGAATTAAAAAATCTTGGTACTGCGTATGTTGCAGGAGGGCTTGGTTTCTCACTCAGTCCGCAAAATGCCGCCGCTGTAGGACTGCTCCCCAAAGAATTTGCCGGCAATTCTGCGGCGGTAAAAACCGTCATTTGCGGAAACACCAGTCTTCAGGGAACTGTTGAAAGTTTAAAAAATTCAAGTTTTCTGCCGCGCTGTTATGAGCTAATCGCACATTCTGAAACTGTAGATTTGGCTAACAATAAATATTTCGCCGCCTCGTTTGAACATAATATGTTGTTTTAATCTCTATATAATAAAAATTAATAGAACGCCCTGCAAACTTCCGCCGCGCTTGCGGCATCGGGCGTGTAAGCGTCCGCGCCGATTTCATCCGCAAAACTCTGCGTTACGGGAGCGCCGCCGACCATCACTTTTACCTTGTCTCTTACGCCGGCGCTTTTCAACGCGTCAATCACATCTTTTTGGGCGGTCATCGTTGTTGTAAGAAGCGCGGAAAGGCAAAGAACTTTTGCGTTACTTTCCTTTACCTTGTCTACCACCAACTGGGTGTCGCAGTCTACGCCAAGGTCTTCAACTTCGATTCCCTTGCCTTCAATCATCATCTTAACAAGATTTTTTCCAATATCATGCTGGTCGCCCTTGACGGTGCAGATAATCGCCTGACCCACAGGCTGAACACCGGCTTTCGCGAGAGCGGGCTTTAGGGCTTCCGTGGCTTTATTCATGGCGCGGGCGGCGATTAAAACCTCAGGCACAAAAACCTCGTTCCTCTTGAATTTTCCACCAATGATATTCATACCCGCCATCAACGCATTTTGAAGAATATCGGCAGGCTCGGCGCCCGCGTCCAAAGCTTTCTGCACAGAGGCCGCAATATCCCTTGCTTTCCCTTTCTGGAGAAGTTCCGATATTTCATTAAAAATTTCACTATAATCGCCCGACATATTTAGCTCCTTATTAATTAATTATAATCTTTAAATATAATTAAGTCGAGAGCTTTTTCGCTAATAATCTTTACCACGAACCACACGAACCTCACGAACTTTTTACTCATATCTTGTTGTTGTTCGTGTTGGTTCGTGATGGTTCGTGGTAAAATTCTTTGTAAATATTTAGTTATTACAAACTACTAGTAGTCTGTAAAGGCTAAAACTTTACACGATTAAAGGGTAAAGCCTTTTCAATTTAATACGCGCATCTACAGCGGTAAATTGCCAATCAACTCCTTTTTGAGACTGATTACGCCTGTTATACCACGAGGCAAGTTCCTTATTCAAAGATTCAATGTCAGAAATACGCCTGT
>Ga0268262_10002448_pt1 | contig 21428 bp, 17 predicted proteins | sample TergutNc150P3_FD_190354 | JGI IMG/M metagenome (GOLD analysis project Ga0268262, IMG submission 190354) | Nasutitermes corniger P3 segment gut microbial community from laboratory colony in Florida, USA - Nc150 P3 (SPAdes) (version 2) | ecosystem: Host-associated > Arthropoda: Insects >... | reverse complement strand
AAAGAGATACAGGACGCTTGTGCGGCGTTCTCTCTTATCCGGAGTATAGGAGGAATATAGAATGAAAAAACTGATTGTATTTTCAGTAATTTTCGCGCTAGTGGCGGGTAGCGTATTTGCCGCCGACGTATCAGTAGAAGTCCACGGTAAAGCGGAACTGCTTAAAGGTAACGACGTTAAGGAAAACGTAGAAAAAGACAAGACAAAAGCTCCTGATTACCAAAACGCAAACAAGAATAGCGACAGCTTTGGAATCGGACGGGTACGCATGAACGCTTCCGGTGCGACAGAAGATGGAACTATCGGCGGTTCACTGCGTTATGACGCCGGCGGAAGCGCTAACGGCTGGGTATGGTGGAAACCTGTAGATGCTTTCAAATTGCAGATTGGAACAAACCCTGACGGCGAATTCGGTCTTGACGGCGTAGCCGGATGGGGCTTCCACATGCTTGCTAATGAAGTTCTTCCCGAATTGAACGGTCATATCTGGAGCGTCGGCGGAGCTTACGACGGTTCAGGCTACACATTATTACCTGTAAAATACCGCGACGCGTTCTTCGGCGGATGGGGCGGAGCAGTTATGTTTACCGTTGCTCCCGTTGAAGGGCTGACAGTTAACATTGGTCTTCCTTTGGGAACAAATGATGCCGCGTACAAAGATTACCTTAAATTCACCGCTCAGGTAAAATATGACATTGGCGGAGTCGGAACAGCCGGTATTACCTATCAGAACGGATTAGGTCATGAAGACGGCAAAATTGAAAATATCTTGGTTGGAACAAAAGGAACACCAACAGACGGAGTACCCGGTGTGCCTATTTATGATGATAAAGGCGAGATAATTGGTAAGACTCCCGGTACTCCCGGTAGTGACGGTGCTCCTACAACAGGTACTCCCTTGAAAGTATATATGGGCGATACAAATGATCCCTCAAAACTGTTTATTTACTTTGGTCTTACATCAATTGAAAACCTCGGCATTGATGTCGGTGTTGGTTTAACATTACCTTCCGATGTTGTTCATACAGAAAAATATCAAACCGCTGATGATAAAAAGAAAGCAGAAGAAACAACTGTAACAAAAAATTACCCGGTGTCTGCCGGTCTCGGCGTAAACTTCAGCTCAGGCGCTTTAGGAGTAAAAGCCAGAGTATTGGGTGTATTTGCCGGAAGCACAGTAACCGAAGTAACAACATATGCGGCTGATGGTTCAAAAAAGACCATTTCAGACGAAAGAGGCGACGGCTTAACCATGTTAATTGACGTAATGCCTTCTTTTGCTGTTAATGAAAAAATGACAGCGTACCTCAGCCTTGGTACCGGTTTTAAAACCGGCTGGGATGTTTTAGATAAGGTTGAAGACGGTAAAAAAATATACAAACAGGAAACAAGATCAGAATTTGCGTGGCATATTAATCCTTACGTTGCTATTACCCCCAGCTATTGGAATGGAACATTCTTCGCCGGATTCAGGCTTGACTCACCCATTACCAGATACAACACACCTGACAAGGATGGAAAGGAAGTTATGACCAGAATCGTCAATTGGTCAATTCCGGTTGGAATCACAGTCAGCTTCTAATTTGAGCGTGTAGGGCGCAAGTCCTATTTACGAAAGACCCTCCGCAAGGGGGGTCTTTTTTTGCGTTTTACCCTGTATTTTGTGCAAAATAATGCAGGCAGACATTAAAAAATACCGCAAATTTGCCCGGATTTCTTTTCCCTACAGAAAATCACATATATTTACGATAATAAACTATAATGTCTCGTCGGGACGCAAATTTGCGGCAAAACCGCGAAAAAAATTTTATTATTCTATGGAGAAAAGAATGAAAAAAATTGTACTGTTTTTACTGGTCGCGGTAGTTGCCGCTGGCGCTGTGTGGGGGCAGACTCCTCCTCCTGCTCCCGGCGGCGGCGGTCTTCCTGTTCCTACGCCTGTAAGTGTTATTGATAACTTAGGGCTTGGGGATTTCTTTGTAGTTCCGGTAGTATCTACCGAAAGCCGCTATAGCGCAGGAATCTTCAGCGCCTATGCTGACGATTATATGTGGTTTACAGGCTATGACCCCAAAGTTGGAACTTTCTTTCTTTTAGGTGGTTATCCCCAGACAAAACCTACTGGTACTGATGGTGTTGTAGACAACACTGATTATCAGTCAGATATGACTACGACGAAAGTCAGTTTTGGTTTTGCAAAATCTTTTAACAAGGGGTATCTGGGCGTATACTTCGGCGGTCATCTGGTGGAAGCCAACGGTGATAACAACGGATTAAAAGGTGAAGAGCATGTGATGACGTCTTCTTCGACATGGGAAAACAACTTTGCAATCCTCTATGGAAATGAAAATATCGGCGGTGTCCGTTTTGACATAAGTTATGAAAGTACTCAATATGCTGAAACAGATGTAGACGGTAAACCTACTAGCTCCACAGTAACGTCAGCTCCGAAAATCGGGTTAGGCTGGGGCAAAACTTTGGCAAATGAAATGGAAGTCTATGCACAGCTGGGTTTCCAATTTCCTGATATGACAGTAGCAACCGATCCTGATGACAGCGATAAAAAAGATACTACTTGGGGTAACTCAGCTTTCGCGTTACAAGCAGGTATCTATAAACCTTTGGCGTCAACAGATGTGTCAGAATCATCGTTTTCTGTTGATTTATTAATCAGAAATGATTTCGGCGCAAAAGGAGAAGGAGACTATCTTCTTAAAGATAACGAATATGTTAACGGCGGTACTTTTAAAATCGGCGTGGATGCTGGTATAAAACAGGTGGTAAAAGCAGACGAAAAACTTTCATTTGGCTTTAAGCCCAATTTAGCGATTGGCTTTTCAATTGACGATACATCATCTAAGCTTAAAGGCAGTGAAGAAACCGTTGATGCCGCAAAAACAGTTTTATTTGAACTGGCGGCTGGCGTTAACCTCGGCGTAAAATACCAGATTAGCCAAAAATTTAGTTTGTACACGGGCGTTGGTTTTAATCTTCTCAGCTGGAAAGCCGCCAGTTACTCGCAAGGCAAAGATCAAAAATACGATGAAGATGAAGAGCCTAATCTTAAGAGCAGTGCGTGGGAAGTTAAAGGTATAAATCCAAGGTACGAAACATTGCATGGCTCTCCCGGCGATCGTCTCGGCTTTGGTTTGACTTTTACGCCCACCAAGAACATTGTAATCGGAGCGGGTATCAACAGCTTTTTGGACAATATCTTCTATTTTGATGTTGGTAAAATGCAGTTAGGAACCGGATTTAGTCAATCGAGCCCTGATCAAACCGAATTAGGCTGGATAGGCGCTAATCTTATCGGCAATCTTACATTTGATCTTACTATCAGCGTAAAATTCTAAACGCGTGTAGTTTTTAACAAATAAGCCGTCCTTTTGGGCGGCTTTTTTGTTGATTTTTAAGTCTTTTTTTACTAAAATTCAGAATAACTATGAAACTGCCCAAAGAATCCGGGTTAAGCGGTAAATTTATTTTGTTTCCGGTCGGAGTAAAACTGGGGATAATAATCATTGTCCTTGTTCTTCTCTCGCTTGGAGGAATAACGTATTTTACCTACTATCTGGCGGAACATGACGCTGAATTAGCGGCTGAAAAAAACAACTTTGAATTTAACAGGCGCGTCTCGGCGGAAATAGAACATTCTTTGTCAAACATAAGGGCAAACGCGATGGTTTTGGTTCAGATCATTAATTCCGCCGGAGTGAACAGCGATATTTCAAAACAGGTAAAAACATTTTACTTTGAGGAAAACAAACAGATAGCGGCGGTTATTTTTCAATCGCCGGACATTAAATCGGCAAATAGTAAAACGCCGGGTAATAGTGTGAATGTCCTTACAAACGAGGAATTCTTTTTTTCCAAAGGCATTGAATCTTCGCCTGTGTTTTCCTATTACAATGAAACAAAATCGTATTTTCAAAGAGCGGCAAAAGGGGAAGCGTATTTGTTAAACGCGTATGTTCCTTTTTCCATACATTTGCTGGCTTTGTTTTTTCCGCTTCCGACGTCTCCCAGAGAAGAGCCTCGCTCCGCTATGGTTCTTTTTTCGCCGGGGTATTTTAATAACACTCTGAGTTACGGTATGAATCAATCTTTTTTGGTTAATAACTCAGGCGATATTCTGGTTCACCCTGATTTTGAACTGGTAAGGAATTTGGCTAATATTTCCCAAATGGATTATTTTAACAGGATCCGCGAGAATGTTATGCAGAGCAGGCAGGATTTACGCGAAGTTGACGGAGTTAAATACTATATCGCTTTTACAAAATTAAAAGAGGACGCGTCCGTTGTAATTTCAAGAATGGAATACGATAAAATATTCGAGGATATTTACACGTTAACGCGCCGCAATTTGTATTTATCCGCCGTCATCGTCTTTATATCGATACTTTTTATCCGCTACTTTTCCAAAACCATTTCCGGCGATTTATTAATTCTCTGCGCCGCCGCGCAAAAACTCGGAGACGGCGATTTTAATCTCGATTTAGAGCCGAGAGCCCGCGATGAAATCGGTTTTCTCACATACAACTTTAAGCGTATGGCAGGCGCGTTAGGCGCTTTCGGGCAATTCGCAAACCGCGAAATTGCGCTTAAAGCCATGCGCGGCGAAATAAAACCCGGCGGCGCGCTTAAAAACGCGTCAATTTCATACTGCGGCGTTCGCGGTTTTTCGGAAAGATATAAAAATTTTGAAAATGAATTCGGCAGGGATGCCTGCGATAAACTTGTTTTTTGGCTTAACGAATATTTTTCTAAGACTGCGAACTGCGTGGAAAAAACATTCGGCGTTGTGGATAAATTTATCGGCGATACGGTTATGGCTCATTGGGGAACGGCGGACACTTCCGGCACTCCTGCGAAAGACGCTTTTAACTGCGTTAAATCCGCGCTGATGATGCGTAAGACGCTTATCATGCTGAACAGGGAACGTCCGCAGAATCCGCCTATGAATATCTCATGCGGTATTGCATCCGGCGTTGTTACGGCAGGTCAGCTTGGTTCCGGTAACCGCGTGGAATATACGGTAATAGGCGAGCCTGTAACTCTCGCCTCCGAAATTCAAGCGTTAAACAGGCGCTTCGGAACCGACATATTGATCTCTGAAGGCACATGGAACCTTGTCAAATTTTTCTTTACAACGGAAGAAATGTCCTCTTTAAAAGTAGCCGGAATAGAAAAACCTGTGCGGATTTTCGCCATTATAAATCATGTTTCAGTTACTTCCGGTCCCAAAACTTTGGATGAAGTAAGGAAAATGGTCGGTATAAAACCTCCTGTAATCAATGCTAATTAAGCCGAAAACCGCCCCAATTTGTAATTTTAAGGAAAACCGGGGCTTTTTGGGCGTTTCGGGTACTTGAATAACCCCTCTTTTTTATGTTAACCTATAGAACAGTTTATTTTTAAGGATGTTATCAATGAATACGTTTATTTTACCGTTACTTATGGGAGCCCAGCAAGGCGCTGAGGGCGCACAACAAGGGGGCGGAAGCCTGCTTGGGACTTTTCTTCCGTTTGTCGTCATAATCGCGATTTTTTATTTTCTGATTATCAGACCGCAGAACAAAAAACGCAAAGAAACAGAAAAAATGCTTTCCGCTCTTAAAAAAGGCGATAAAGTTGTTACAATCGGCGGACTTCACGGCACGATTCAGAGCGTAAAAGAAACGACTGTAATTATCAAAGCCGATGATAACGTAAAACTTGAATTCCTTAGGAGCGCGGTTTCCAATGTCGTGCAGGTTAAGGAAGAAAAAGAAGATAAAAACGAGGAGAAAAACGAGGGTAACGCCTCTGAAAGTGGTGAATAATTATGAGTAAACGTTACAGATTTTTTATTTTATTAATCGTACTGGCTGTTTGTTTCCTGTTTTTAATGCCCACGATACGCTGGTATTTTTTCGTTCCAAGGGATCAGCAGGCGCTGGCGCTGGAATCAAGACAGCAGATAAGGACTTACGCGTCTCAAGCCGCAGGCGAGAATTTACAGCGTCTTCTTGACGCCGCCCAAGGCGACAACGCCGTTCCTGCCGACTTGGAATTTGTTACGGCGGTTGCGAAAAAGCAGTATAAGGCTCTTAAAAAGCCTCTCCCTGATCAATGGACGGCGAAAAACGTTCTTTCAGCGTTTTCCACAAAGAGGGAAGCTGTTGACGCGATCGAACAAAAATACGCCGATGATATTTTCGCCTTGAAGAATCTGCAGAAGAACGCCGTAAAACTCGGACTCGATCTTTCAGGCGGCTTGAGTATTGTTTTGCAGGTTGGGCGAACGCTTACCGAAGATAATCCCGAAGACGCGATGAAACGCGCGCTGGAAGTTTTGAATAACCGCATCGATCAATTTGGTTTGACGGAGCCTGTTATCCGCAGTCAGGGAACGGATCAGATTTATGTCGAGATTCCCGGAACGGCAGACCCTGAAAGAATCAATGATATTATCATGGGTAAAGGAAGCCTTACTTTCCAGCTGGAAGATTCCGAAGCGACGGAAGCCTTTTATCAATATTACACAGCCAACCCCACGACAACCTTTGACGCAAACGGCAATTTGATTAATCCTAATATTGTTCCTTCCGATGTCGTAGTTCTCGGCGTTTACACCAAGGACAGATACGGACTTGACGAGCAGGTAAGAAACCTTGACGGAAGTCTTCGTTATATCGCGGTAAAAAAAGAAATCGGCTTGGACGGCAATTACATAGAGGAAGCCAGTGTTGATCGCAATAATATGGACGGCAAGCCGGAAGTTGTTTTTAAGTTGAGCAGCGAGGGCGGAGAGATTTTTTACAAGCTGACATCAGCTAACGTAAATAAAGGTCTTGCCATTGTTTTGGATAACAAAGTAAAATCCCACCCGAATATTTCCACAGGTATCCACGAAAGGGGAACCATTACCGGATTCGGCTCGGAAGAAGCCGAAAATCTCGCCCTTGTTTTAAGAACTGCGGCTTTCCCCGTGGAGCTTGAAGTCGCAAGCCAGCAGAGCATCGGCGCTTCGATGGGAGAGGACACAATCCGCCAGGGGCTTTACGCGCTGTTAGGCGGCATTGCGGCGGTTTTTGTTTTCATGCTTGTTTATTACAAAACCGCCGGTATTAACGCGATTATCGCGCAGTTATTAAACTTCTATATAATGTTCAGCGTGCTTTCCGCTCTTAACTTTACGCTTACACTGCCGGCAATCGCAGGTTTTATTTTAACAATCGGTATGGCGGTAGACGCGAACGTAATTATCTTTGAGCGCATGAAAGAAGAGATGATTCTAGGCAAGTCAAGGAAAGCGGTAATAGAAGCCGGTTTTGGAAAAGCGTTCTGGGCGATTATGGACTCCAACATAACTACATTTATCGCCGCTCTTTTCCTTTCGCAGTTAGGTTCCGGTCCAATCAGAGGATTCGCCGTAAGCCTTTCAATCGGCGTTTTCTCGTCGGTATTTACCGCCCTGTTCGTGTCGCGGTTAATCTTCGACTTTGACACTGACGTTATGCGGAGAAAAGGGCTGTCTATAAGCTGGAGGACTCGTATTCAGGAGAACGCAAAGGCGGTGAGCATATGAAAAAGACACTTCGGTTTTCCAAATTTTTTCTCCCGGCGGCTATAATTTCGGCAGTTATCATTCTTTTCAGCTTGTCAGGCTACATAATAAAAAAAGGATTCGCTCTCGGCGTAGATTTTCAGGCAGGTCTTATTCAGGAAGTTAAAATCGCCCCGACGGCGTTTAGTCTTCGCTGGAACGGCATAACAAACGCGGTTCTTCAATCCGACAGAAGCGGTCTTTACATAATTGTTTCCGGTTCAGGCTTTGACTCAAAAACCTACTCATTCGCCTTCAGCGAATATGCGACTATCGGCGCGATTAAACGCGCTATGGAACAGCAGTTAGACGACATTGAGGTATCAATGCCGGCGAATGAAAATATAAACTCCCAGTGGCTGATTTTCAGTTCTCAGGGGAATCCGGTTTTAAGCAAAGAAGATCCCTATGTAGTTCACTATATTGATCCGCAGAGCGCGCCTGTCGATATTTCCGACATAAGAAACGCAATGTCCGGCTTTACCCAAAGCGTCGCCGTGCAGAACATCGGAACGCCGGCTGATCGCCATTTTATGATTCGCGTAGAAGACAAAGCCGGAGAGCGCGTAAAATCGGATGAAATCGTGCAGGTTCTTGAAAATCATTTCGGCAAGGGCGGCATTGCCGTTATGCGATCCGATTATGTCGGTTCAAGCCAGTCCAAAAAACTTATTGATCAGGTATTTTACCTAATACCGCTTACCTTGCTTATAATTTTAATTTACCTGATTATCCGCTTTAAAGTGCAGTACGCTATCGGCGGCGTAATCGCCATTTTGCATGACTTGCTGGTAATAATCGCGTATCTGGTTTGGGCGAGAATGGAGTTTAACACCACGACAATCGCGGCGATTCTTACCATTCTTGGTTACTCTATCAACAACACGATAATTTTATTTGACCGCGTAAGGGAAAATATCCGCGTGTACCCCGATAACACATTCACCGACATTATGGATATTTCACTAACAGGTATTTTAGGGCGTTCTATTATAACAACATTGACGACAATGCTTGCCGTATTGTCCCTGTTCATCTTTACAACAGGTTCAATGAAAGATTTTGCCCTTGTACTGTTGATAGGAATGACATCCGGCACATACACGTCGCTGTTTATCGCCTCCGGTTTTGTAAACTTCTGGGAAAAAAGCAGTAAAGCCAGAGCGAAGAAAAAAGCGGCATAAGGCAGTTAATGACAATAATCCGCGCCCGGGTACTTGGTTTCTGCATGGGAGTCAGACGGGCGGTGGAACTTGCAGAGGCGCAGGCAAAAAAAGCGGCGGAGGAAAACTCCGCCGTTTACACGTTAGGTCACTTGATTCACAATCCCCAAGTATTAGCCGATCTTGAAAAGCAGGGAGTTACTGCGTTGAAGCAAAACGCTCTTGAGCGGATACGGGAAAAAGGTAAAAACTGCTGTGTAATTATCCGCGCGCACGGAATAAGTCCTCAAGCGGAAGAAAAACTGCGCGGCATGGAATGTAAAATAACAGACGCAACCTGTCCCAATGTTAAAAAAAACCAGTTAAAGACGCAGGAGCTTTCCCGCGCCGGGTACAGTTTATTCCTCGCCGGAGAATCCGCGCACGCGGAGATAGAGGGAATCACAGGTTACGCGAGCTCCGCTCCCTTTTGCAAGGCAGTAATAAATACGGAACAGGCGCGTGAAGCCGCCGCCGCTCTGCATGAAACAAACGGTAACGCAAAAACCGCTCTTATCGGGCAGACGACCATTTCGCAGGACGAATACCGCGAAATAGGCAATGAAATAAAAAAATATTTTCCCGATTTAGAGATAGTAAACACCATTTGCGCCGCCACCGCCGAACGCCAGCAGGCGTTACGCGAACTATTAAATGAGGTTGACGCGGTAATAATCGCTGGCGGCAAAGAATCCGCCAACACTCGCCGCCTGCTGGTGATAGCGAAAGAAAGCGGCAAACCCTGCGCCATGGTAGAACGCGCCTCTGAAATACCGGAGGAATTTTTCAGTTTTAAAACTGTTGGCATTTCCGCCGGAGCGTCTACCCCGGATTCATTGATCAATGAGATTGAATCGGCTCTTAAATAATTATATTAAGTGTTTGCGGTTAAATTCTTGCGGAATAATCCGCCTTATAACTTGCTAAAAGTGTCTTTTTTGATAAAAATAACCTGCAAAAAATGTCATTTTCTTCCTTTTTTGCTTGCTAAAAGTGTCATTTATGACATAAATAGCTTGCTAAAAATGTCATTTTCTTCCTTTTTTGCTTGCTAAAAGTGTCATTTATGACACAAATAGCTTGCTAAAAATGTCATTTTCTTCCCTTTTTGCTTGCTAAAAGTGTCATTTTATAATAAAATAAAGTTATGAAAATGGAGCGCACGGCATACAACGAGCTTTTGGCTTGGAAAACCTCAAAAAACCGCAAACCTCTTATTCTGTACGGGGCGCGGCAAGTCGGCAAAACATGGCTGTTAAACGAATTCGGTAAAAACGAGTATAAAACTACTATATACATAAACTTCGATAAAGACCTCGACGCGCGTAAATATTTTGAAGGAAATTTATCGCCTGAATATATAATCGCAGGGCTGGGGGATTATTTTAAAAAAGAGATTGTTCCTCAGGAAACACTTATCATCTTCGACGAAATCCAGGAGAGCCAGAGGGCGAAAGACTCGCTTAAATACTTTAACGAAAATGCGCCGCAATACCATATTGCCGCCGCCGGGAGTTTTCTCGGCATAGCCGGCGGCAAATTCCCTGTCGGGCAGATTGACGAGATAACATTGCGCCCTATGTCCTTTTACGAATTTTTGCAGGCAACGGGCAATGACATACTGCTTAAAAATATTAAAGACCTCGACAAAGCCATGTTTGATACGAACTCGATCACAGCCGTACCGAAATTAAAAGAATATATGTATGTCGGGGGTATGCCTGCGGCGGTTAAGGCTTTTATTAAATCGGGTAATTTTCATGAAACGCGCAAAGAGCAGAAGCAAATTCTGAACAACTACAAAGAGGATTTTTCCAAACATATAAAGGGAACGGATATGCCGAAGGTTCGTATGATTTGGGATTCAATACCGCTTCACCTTTCCAAAGAGAAAAAGAAATTTATGTATAGAGAAATCAAGACAGGCGCGAGGGCGGCGGCTTATGAAAACGCGCTGGACTGGCTTGTAAATACAGGACTTGTCTATAAAGTGGATAGAACAAACGCGGCAAAACTGCCCATCGCCGCATATGCCGACCGCGATGCTTTTAAGATTTATATGCTCGATACGGGGCTTCTATCCGCCGCGTCGGGGCTGGATATAACAACCTTTTACGATCCCGATCCGCTTGTCTTCAAAGAATTTAAAGGCGCTATTACCGAGCAATTTGTGTTGCAGGAATTGAAGACTCTCGGCAATATGCCGATATCTTATTGGGGGCGTGACGAGGGCAAGAGCGAGGTGGATTTTGTCGTGCAATGGCGAAACGAAATTGTTCCCATAGAGGTCAAGTCGGGAATCCGCACAAAATCTAAAAGCCTTGATATTTATCGCGGACTATATCATCCGGCTCATGCCGTTCGCACTACCTTAAAAGGGTTTGGTATAAGCGGCGGCTTGTATTCCATTCCGGTTTATATGATAGCGAGCTTTGCCGGTATGCTTGGCAAGGGGAATAAATGATTTTATTCCTCTTGACTAAATCATAGGAGACGTTAAATTTATAAAGTAAAAGAGATTTTTATGAAAAAAAAGAAAATTTTATTTTCTGCAATGCTGGTTTGTTTACTGGCATTAAGTAACAAGCCGGGTATTCACGCCCAGTCAGAGAACTCTGACACAAACATGATCTTTGTTGACTGGGGCGGTTTTATGATGGGCAGCGAGTACAGCGGTTTTCGGAGCGACAACAGCAGTAATTTGGAAAGACCTATACACATGGTAATGGTTAGTCCTTTTTACATTGGCAAGTTTGAGGTAACGCAGAAAGAATGGTTTGATGTGATGGGTACGACATTACAGCAGCAGAGGGATAGAAATAACAAATCCTCGGCTTTGTACGGAGAAGGGGACGACTATCCGATGTACTATGTGAACTGGTACGAGGCGATTGTGTACTGTAATAGGCTGAGCCAGAAGGAAGGATTGACGCCTGCATATACGATAAATGAAAGAGATGTAAAGTGGGACCGAACCGCCAACGGATACCGTTTGCCGACGGAAGCGGAATGGGAATATGCGGCTGGCGGCGGCAGTATTCCTCCCGGGAAACGCGTAGAACGTTACATATATTCCGGGAGCAATACTGTAGAAGATGTGGCGTGGTATTTAAACAACAGTAACAGCATGGCGCATGAGGTAGGAAAAAAGTCTCCCAATACATTGGGTATATATGACATGAGCGGTAACGTATCTGAATGGTGCTGGGACTTGTACGAGAATTATTCAAATGAGTCGCAGTTGGATCCGCAAGGCGCGGCATTGGGGACTATCCGCGTATTCCGCGGCGGAAGCTGGGACAGCGATATTTACAGCACGCGTTACACGTATCGATACCGTACCAATCCATCCGAACGGAACCGCGGCATCGGGTTCCGCGTTGTTAGGTAAATGCGGGATTCTACCACGAACCGAAGAGGGAAGAATTTAACCACGAACCAACACGAACACTCACGAACTTTTAGTCCGAAATCTTGTCGTTGTTCGTGAGTGTTCGTGGTAAAAAATTCTTAGGGAATAAGCTACTTCAAAAAATTATTTATCTCCGCAAGCAGTTCATCAAATGTATCCACGCATTTAAGATCGGAACAGTCTTTGCGGATTTGCTCCGGCGCACGGAAGAGACAGCCGCCGTCGGCTTCGCGGATCATCGCCAAATCGTTGAATGAGTCGCCTGCCGCAAAGATACGCATGTTTATCGTTTTGAAAGCCTTTACAGCTTCTTTCTTGCCGTTTTGCTGGCGTAAATGAAAACCCGTAACAGTTCCGTCTTTGGCAGTTTCCAGCGAGTTGCAAAAGAGGGTAGGGTACGACAGCTTTGCCATGAGGGGTTTCGCGAATTGTTCAAAGGTGTCCGATAAAATTATAAGCTGGGTTTTTTCGCGTAAGGCGTTGACGAAATCTATCGCGCCGGGCAGGGGATCCATGCCGGAGATGACTTTTTGAATGTCGGGGAGTTTTAAATTGTTTTTTTTAAGCAGATCAATGCGGAAGTTCATCAATTTATTGTAATCGGGCTCGTCCCTTGTCGTTCTTCGCAATTCGCTGATGCCCGTCGCTTCGGAAAAAGCGATCCAAATTTCGGGGACAAGGACTCCTTCAAGATCAAGACACACCATGTTCATGTGGGTATAATAGCATAGCGAATAAATAGTTTCCAGAGTTTCAGGAGAAAAAATGACCGATTTGAAAATCCGCAATTCTTTTAACGCGCCTGTTTACTACGAGGAAACTGTTTCCAGCACCATGGATATTTCGCGTAAACTGGCGCAGGAAAACTCGCCGCACGGGACAGTCATTTTGGCGGATTTTCAGTCAGCCGGACGCGGACGCAAACAGGATCGCCGCTGGGAAATGGAGCGCGGTGAGAATCTGTCTTTTACAATTCTGCTTAGGTTTTCATGTCTTGAGGACATTCCGTCCGCTCTCACCCTGCGCGCAGGACTCGCCGTCTGTCTTGCCATCGAAGATTTTGCGCCGTCTTTGCAAGGCTCCTGTTTGGTTAAGTGGCCTAACGATATAATGATTAAATCCGCTCGCGGCGAAGGTTATAAAAAAGCGGTTGGAATTCTCTGCGAAGCGGACGGCGGTAACGTTCATCTTGGAATCGGTATAAACGCGGCGCAAAAGGAATTCCCTTCCCACCTTTGGGAAAAAGCCGTAAGTATCGCTCTTGCCGCGGAAAGAGATATTTCGCAGGAAGAACGTTATACGTTATTAGAAAACATTTTATCGTTCCTTTACACTGAATTGAGCGCGGCGAATAACTGGAAAGCGCGTCTTGAACAAAAATTGTACAAAAAGAACGAGCAAGTTTTATTTATCGAAGGAGCCGCCGGGTCAGGCAAGGAGGTCAAAGGCGTACTCGTCGGCATCACGGACATAGGCGAACTTTTGATTGTACCGGACGGTGAAACTAAACCGCGTCGGTTTGTTACCGGGGAACTGGTTTTTATGGCTAAAGTATGATAAAGTAAAAAAAAGAGAGGTACAAATATGTCATCATTATCTATCCCTGCCGCCAATGGAACGGCGCATGATTTATTGGCGCTTGGCGCTTTAGTAACAAGACTCGACCCGGGAATTATTCCCTTTGCGGAGGCAAATGAATATCTTTTGCATGTTTCAGGCGGCGAGTACAATGTGGCGACAAATTTGTCTACCTGTTTCGGCATGAAGACCGCTATCGCAAGCGCAATGGTAAATTACCCAATCGGGCGCAGAATAGAGTACGCTGTACAGAAAGCCGGAGTTACTCCCTACTTTAAACGTTTTGAACATGACGGAGTGCGCGGTCCGAACATGGCAATCGTGTGGAGCGACCGGGGGCAGGGAGTGCGCGCGCCTGTGGTTTTTTACAACCGTTCCAATGAAGCCGCCCAGCAGTTAAAACCCGGCAGTTTTGACTGGGACGCTATTTTTAAAAAGGGAGTGCGATGGTTCCACTCAGGCGGAATTTTCAGCGCACTTTCCCCCACTACAAGCGAATTGGTAATAGAGGCAATGCAGGCGGCGAAAAAAGCCGGAGCGGTTGTGTCTTTCGATTTAAATTACCGCGCAAAACTTTGGGCGGTCGCCGCCGCGGAACAAGGGCTCAGCGCGGCTCAGGCAAGCGAAGGCGCGGCAAAGACGTTACGCAAAATAGCGAGTTATGTTGACGTGCTTGTCGGCAATGAAGAAGATTTGCAAAAAGGGCTTGGTTTGAAGGGGCAGGATGTTGAAACAAAAGGGCAGCTTGATCCGTCCGCTTTCTTCGGCATGATGGAGAGCGTAACAAAAGACTTCCCGAACATAAAAGCGGTGGCTACCACACTGCGCGAAGTTCATTCCACCAACCGCCATTCATGGAGCGCGGTTCTGTGGCTGGACGGCAAAACGTATCAAGCCCCTGCGGCGGAACTTGACGTATACGACCGCGTAGGCGGCGGCGACGGGTTCGCGGCCGGTCTGTTCTACGGGCTTTTGTCCGGTAAATCGCCGGAAGAATCTTTAAGGCTGGGCTGGGCGCATGGCGCGCTTGTAACCACTACGCCCGGAGATACTTCAATGTTCAATCTTGAGCAGGTAGAAGCCTTTGCGAAGGGCGGCTCGGCGCGGATACAGCGGTAGAACCATACTTAAAGAATACGGAAAATCGTTATATTGCCGGGGGAAACCATATCCATAGCCTAATACCTACTATATTACAGTAATAATAGTAAAAATATTTTTCAAAAACCCCTTGACAAGTATTGGCATTATATTCGACTATTAACATATTATGTTACATGTTTTCATAAAAGGAGTATTTTTATGAGCGACAACGTTAATTCTCGTAAAACTGTACTTTTAGTTGATGATGATGAACTGCATCTTGAGATCACTAAAATGGCATTAAAAGACGAATATGAAGTTTTTATGATAAAGTCGGGGAAAGAAGCATTGGAATTTTTAAATAAAAAACAAATCGTTCCCGATATAATACTGCTTGATATTCTAATGCCCGAAATGGACGGTTGGATAGTATTCGACAGAATCCATGATATTGCGGCTTTGGAATTTACTCCAATAATGTTTTATACGTCATTAGAAGAGCAGAACGCAAAAGAAAAGGCTTATGAACTTGGGGCGTTTGATTATATTGACAAACCTTGTGAAAGGACAATTTTAAAATCCAAAATAAAAGACACATTAAAGAAAGCCGAATTACGAAAAGCCTCATACAATAAATAGCGTTAATGACTGCTGTTTCTTTGGCTCTTTGTCCACTCAAGCAAAGTATCTCTTTGCGTTCCCAAACGAAATATCGCGGACAATTTGTTCCAGCTTTTGCGTGTCATTCGGATACTCTCCGTTCTCAACCCACTTGCCGATTAAGTTGCACATAATTCTGCGGAAGTATTCATGGCGTGGGTAGGATAGGAAACTTCTGCTGTCTGTCAACATTCCAACAAAGGCTGGTAAAATCCCTAAGTTGGCAAGGACGTGAAGCTGCTCTTCCATGCCGTCCCTGTTGTCGCAGAACCACCACGCGGAACCTAACTGCATTTTACCGATACAGCTTGAGTCCTGAAAACCGCCCATGATTGTCGTAATGGGGTAGTAGTCTTTTGGGTTCAATGAATAGAGAATTGTTTTGGGAAGACCGTTTGCGTTTCTGCCGCCGAGACTCATAAGATCAAGAAGGGCGGAAAGGTTGTCGCATAATGTTTTATCATGAACGGCGTCAAAGCCTGTGTTTACTCCCAATTTAATTAATTGTTTTGTGTTTATATCGCGAATACAGGAAAGGTGTAATTGCATTACGATATTTTTGGCGGCATAAATATTGCCTAAGGAAGCGAGCATCAATGTTTTGTAAGCGTCCGCTTCTTCCGCTGTCGCCTCTTTTCCGGACATGACTTTTTTAAAAGTTTTTTCAACTTCCTTGAACGACGTTTCAACATAAGGCGGATATTCAAGAGCGTGATCGGAAGCGCGGCAGCCTGTCGAGATAAAAAAATCCAAACGCTTTTCAAGAGCGGCAAGAAGGTCATCGGGAGTTTTAATGTCTATACCGCTTGCGCCGGATAATGATTCAATGTATTCGATAAAATGCAGATCGTTAATTTCAAGAGATTTATCGGGGCGGAAGGTGGGAATTACTTTTGTCTTGATTTTTCCAATCGGGGCGGAACCGTCGGCTATAGCGCGATGATGTTCAAGCGAATCGGCAGGATCGTCCGTTGTGCCTACGGCGTAAATATTCATTTTTTCAAAAATGCCTTTTACGGAGAGCTGCGGAGTTTGAAGAATAGCGTTTGCTTTTTCCCAAATCGCGGGTGCGCTTTTTTCGGTAAGAGGTTCGTGAATGTCAAAGTAACGCTGTAATTCAAGATGAGTCCAATGGTACAACGGGTTTCCGATTAAATTTTCCACAGTACGCGCCCACGCAATGTATTTTTCGTAACCGGAAGCGTCGCCTGTAATATATTTTTCATCAATACCCATTGCGCGCATCATCCGCCATTTGTAATGATCGCCGGAAAGCCACGCGTCGGCGAGGTCGCTCATCTTCCTATTTTCCGCTATCTGAGACGGAATAAGATGGCAGTGGTAATCAAAGACAGGTTCGTCCTTAACCGCTTTGTACAAACTGCGCGCCGTTTCAGTTTCAAGTAAAAAATTCTCATCCAAAAATGCTTTTGCCATAAATCTCTCCTTATCGTATGGCGGTTTACGACGTTCCACCAAAGGTGGAATGTACGTCTGACCTATGGTCAGACCGTAAACCGCTACGATAAGCGACGTTTTAATGTCGCTTATCGGGCAAGTATCTGCCGTTTTAATGGCAGATACTTGCTATTTTACCATAATATGTCTAAATTTAAATATGCCTGCGCGTATTTCGTTAAAAGTTTCAATATTGATGTTTCTTGGCAGTCTTACCCTCGCTGTGGGTCTGATTTTTCTGCTTAATTTTTTGTTTTCCGGTCCAAAACTCGGCGCGTTATATGATTTCCTGTTAAAGTATAAAAATCCCGTTGCCGCAAACGAAATTTTAATCATCGAAACCGATGAATTTATAGACGGCGGCGACTTTTTTAATGTTCTGTTAACCTTGACAGAGATGGAAGCCGCCAATTTGATTCTGGCAGGCAGGCTTTCGCCGTCTACAACGCCGATAACATTGACGGAAGCGGATATACGCAAATCTTTTGCCGACGAATACGACAGGATAGACTCCAATATCCGCAACCTGTTTGAAGGTATCCGCATGGGTTTTGTTCCGCCGCAGGAGGCTCCGCTTTTTGTAGAGCAGGTGGTAGAGTCGGCGGAGCAGGGCAAAGATCGGCTTATCCGAATTTTAATTGACAGAGATGAGGATTTAATCCGTTCCGTCGCCGTCTTTGGCAATTATCTTGACGTGTACACAAAGCCGCAGTTGGACAAAGATGGAAAACTAAGACGAGTAAGAGCTGTGGAGATTGACGGGTCTTTTGAGTATCCCTTGTATGTAAATTTAAAAAACCGTTACGCGGTTTCGCAGATAGAAACAACCGATAAAAAATTGATTTTATGGCTGCGCGGACATGACGGAAAAGATTTGGATATAACGCTGGATAAAGACGGTAATATTATTACGCCGTGGAACAGTAATTTCCGCAGTGTTAATATCGAACTTTTTCGCAAATACGAAACAGCGGATAACGCCATGCTGGAGCTTTTAGCGCAGGCATACGAATTAAAAGTTTTTGTAAAAATATTACCCGAGTCAATTCCGCTGTTCCTCGGCGAATATGCAAAAACGCTTCTTGAGGATTTAATTAAAACACCTAACAGCGGCAACCGCGCCGCGTGGATAGACGCGCGTACAAATTATTTTAACAGCCTTAACGATTTTTTTGACAGCTCTACGGAAATAGAGCTTATAAATGAATACGAAGATTTAATCGCGGATACGGATTGGTCAAAAAAAGATGAACTTGACAAATTAATTGATACAAAAAATAAATTAAAGAGCTTATTTGCGTTAATGCGCGGAACATACGGGGAATTGTATACAAGCCAATTAAAATTAAAACAAGAGCTTGGTTTATCCTTTTGTATAATCGGCGACGAGCCGAATGTAAAATATTCCGCCATGCTCGCGAACGCGCTTATTACAGGCAGTCATATAAAGCCCGTTCTTCCCCGTTATGTGATACTTTTATCGTCAGCCGTTGTTTTTGCCGTTTTAATAATTATTTTTATGATGCGCCCCGTTGCCCTTTTGATTATCGGATTGTTTTTAAGCATAGCGTCCGCAGGTTTGTACGGCGGCGTTTTTGTTCTTTATTCTTACTGGATGGATCCGTTAATAGTTTTTTGTTCGTCATTGGTTACCGTTCTTTTCCTGTTTTTCTGTAAAAACGCCTATCTTAATTACCGGGCAAGGGCTTTCCGCGCGGCTTACAGAACCGCCGTTTCCAAAGATGTTTTGCAAAAACTGATTTTTTCAGGAAGACCTGGGATTTCGGAAATTAATGTTTCTTACGCGGCGGTTATCGCCATTAAAGACGTTAATCTTTTCGGCAAAGAGGAGGAGCAGAAGACGACAAAAGAAACGGCGAAAATGAAAAGAATATTTTACGCGGCGGCGAAAAGACTTCTTTTTAACTCCGGAGCCGTTATCGCGGGCTATGAAGGCGATACAATACTCGCCTGTTTCGGCTCGCCGCTTGAACCTCAGCCGAAGTTAGCCGCTCACAAGTGGTCTGAGGACGGGAAACCGCTTGCCAAATCGTATCACCCGGCGGATAAAGCCTGCGCCCTTGTAAAGCAGTTGTTGAGTAACGAAAAAATTAATTGGCAATTCGGCGTAGACGCAGGCGATTGTACTTTTTCATGGTCGCCGGAGAGCGGATTTACCGTAAGCGGAGGTGCCGCTGTACGCGCAAGGAATCTGGTTTTAAAAACAGCGCGGTTCAAAGCCCGCGCTCTTATTTCAAATTTAGTCCGCGAAAAAATCGGTCTTCACAAGAATCAAACCGTAGCTTATTACGCCGGGAATGAATCTTTTTTTGAGTTAAAGGCTTAAAGTTTATTTTTTGGTCTTGTAACTTCCTTTGTAATCGAATTGTCCTGCCCAATCCACATTCTCGCGTTAGTTTCGATATTTGTAAGTTCCGCAGTAACAAAATATGTTCTGACACTGCGGTTTCCGTCTCTGTCAACTATTGTTCTTACCGAGCCTGTCATCATAAAATCGGCGCCTATTTCCTTGCCGAGAGCCGCGGTGGTCGCTTCGCTCGCGTTCCCCTGTTGCTCCTGTTTTTCCGCGCGAAGACTGTTTCTTGTGTCTCCTCCGGCTACAAAGTCAAGTTTGCCGCTGTTAAAAATTACGTTTTCCATAATGGAAGTAATAATTTCCGTGTCGATGTGCTCGTCGCTGGCATTTTTAAATTTGCCTACGATAACAACAGGTTTTTTGTTTCCCCTCGCCCTGATTTCCTGATTGACTCTCGCGCTTGAAAGACAGTCGTTAATCAAAGTTTCACAGACAATTTTTACATCGACGGCGTTCCAATAGCCGCTTAACTCTTTTTGTTTCCCTGACTCCACGCGTTTTACTTTTGTTGTTTCGCACGAGGAAAGTAAAAGAAATACGCATAATACGACGGCAATTTTTTTCATATCAATTTCTCCTATTTTAGTTTGACGGACTGTATTAAATTTAATCCGCCGCTTTTTACAGTTACATCTGTAAATTTTTCATTGTAAATTACTTTATTTCCGTTACAATACTTTATTATAACAGAATATGTCCCCGGGTCAAGATTGATACCGCCGATATACGCCTTGTCCGGCAGATAGCGCGACATTCTTATATCGGCTTGTTCCGAAGCGTCCATAGCCGCCCTTGCTCCGGCGGCTATCGCTAACCCGGCTAGAGCGTTGTCCCTTCTTACCGCTTCCATAGCCGCCACGTCGGCTATAACATATTTTATGATGGTGCGGATATATGTCTTTAATAAAATATTGGAAAAATGGGCGTTAAAAGTTTCTTCGATAACGGCTCCCATATCTTCAAGCAATTCAAGATCAAACTTTTTTTCGCCGTCTACTTCCACTTCTATTCTGTTTATTACGCTTGGTCTTTTTACCATTACCGGAAGTTTAAACGCGGCAATCTGCAATACAGGGTGTTGAAACGGAAGGTAATGAATAATAAGTTTTTCTTCTTTTACAGGGGACAATCCTGTAAAACTTATTATGTTAAGCCTTGCCTTTCCGCCGGGAACATTGCGCGCTTGATCTACCGCGTTGGGAACCGCGCCGTTATAAATGTTTCTGTTAGTTGAATAAGCCCTGTAAACTTGGTCAAACTCAATACGTGACGAGTCTGTATTTCCGTCAGCCTGATAAAAAAGGGCTCCCAGATAACGGGCAAGCGCGGAGTTGGAAAATTTTACTGACTTTACTTCGGGAAGATCGCCTATTCCTGTTTCTTTTCTGACCGTATCATTTAATCCGGCTCCTGTTTTTGGGTCTTTATACTCGTATTTTCGCGCAAGCATATCCAGTTTTCCGCTTGAATTGCTTAGTTTTCTGATTTCCACCAATGCGCCGTCTATGTCGTTTCTGCTGTAATAATTCAGCGCATTAAAAACATTTAAATAGATATTTTCAAAATCCTCGCCGGGATATTCTTTTACATTGTCGTTGGCAATGTAGGATAAAAAACCTTCGGATATGCTTTTTGTGTACGCTTCTTCGATTAGACGTTCCGCGTTTTGCAAATCAGCGGAAGAAGCGGAGTAGTTGCCGGCGTAATGCTCAAGCAAGCCTTTATCTAAAAACAGCATAATAGCGTTTTTTTGCGAGTAGAGAACATTTTTGCTTTCCTGCCTTTTTACAATTGTATCGACTGCCGTTGAATAATTCGACTGATCGACAGAATGGTCAATTTCTTTGTACGCGTTGGAACTTGTCGCGCAGGATAATATGGAAAAAACCAATAAAAATATTTTACCGGCTTGTAAAAAAGTTTTAGTTTTTGCGCGAAATTCTGTCATTTTTTATTTTTATATGTACATAATGTTTTGTCAAGACAAGTAAAATTTGATATACTATTAACTGTGAATATTATATTATTTGAAGAGCATGAATTGGGTCATAATCTTCCCAGACGGGACGA
>Ga0268262_10002447_pt1 | contig 21432 bp, 22 predicted proteins | sample TergutNc150P3_FD_190354 | JGI IMG/M metagenome (GOLD analysis project Ga0268262, IMG submission 190354) | Nasutitermes corniger P3 segment gut microbial community from laboratory colony in Florida, USA - Nc150 P3 (SPAdes) (version 2) | ecosystem: Host-associated > Arthropoda: Insects >... | reverse complement strand
CGGTACAATGATGCTCACATCGGCGAAGTTTTTCAACGCGCCGCCCGATCCGCCCGTAAGGGCGATAATTTTCAGCTTTTTCGCCTTTGCGACAGCCGCCGCGTACATAATATTTCTTGAATTTCCGGAAGTGGATATCGCGAGTAACACGTCAGTTTCTTTTCCGTAGCCGTAAACCTGCTGGGCAAAGGTGATATTTCCGTCAATATCGTTGATGCACGCCGTGTTCAGCGCAGCGTGTCCAGAAAGCGCAATGGCAGGAAGGCCGGGCTGCATACGGGGAATAAGATAATCAGCAATTTCAACATTAACCTTTTTAATGTCAAAAATAAAAGAATCGGGCAGGTTTCTTTTCTTCTCAAAAGTTTTCATCAATTCGCCCGCGATGTGTTCTGCGTCGGAAGCGCTGCCTCCGTTACCTGCTATCAGGAGCTTCCCGCCATTTGCGTATGAATTGGCGATAATGTCAAATGCAGCGCTTATTTCGCTTTTGACGGATTCCAGTGTCGGATACCGCTGAATTAGTTGCTGTATATAGTCCATGCTTGAGTTCCTGTTTCTGTGAATGAAGGCGTTAAAACCATTCCCTGTTTTTCTTTTAATGCCCGGATTAGCGCGATTCTTTTGCAGGGGTTACAGTATATCATCATGAAGCCGCCGCCGCCCGCGCCTGATATTTTAGCCGATTCCGCGCCGTTGTCAATTGCGTATTGATACAGTTCGTCCAGAAATGAATTAGTAATCGAGGCGGCGGCGTTTTTCTTCGCAAGCCAGCCGTTCAGGAGACAGTCAGAGAAACCTTTGAAATCCCCTTTCAACAGAGCTTCTTTCATGAACACCGACTGTCTTTTCATTTCATGCATGCTTTCAATGCTTTTAGCGTCGCCTTTTTGCGTATGCTTAATTTGCTCGTTAATGATATTCGCGCTTTCCCTTGAAACTCCGGTATAGTATAAAACCAGCGACGCTTCTATCTCGTTTCTGATCCAGCGTTTCAGGCGAAGCGGATTTACAATTACGCGTTCATTTTCATAAAACTCCATAAAATTAAAACCACCGAATGTCGCCGCGTACTGGTCCTGTTTGCCGCCGGCAAGCCCGATGTCCTCACGTTCAATCTTACAGGCAAGCGCGGCAATGTCGTATTCGCCTAACGGAAGATTAAGCCATTCCTCAAAAGCCTTGATTATCGCCACTACCATTGTGGAAGAAGAACCAAGACCTGAACCGGCGGGCGCGTCTGAGTAAGTTGTCATTTTGAAGGAAAGCGGCTTCTTTACAAAATCGGATATGATTCTGTTGTAAATACCGCAATGAAGGGGCAAAGCGGGAGAAATTAGAAGTTTTTCGACTGCGGCATATTCCTCCTGTTTGCCCAAATCGGCAGCGATAAATTCAACTCTTCCGGAGTCTCCTGAGTCATTAGGCTCGATTGTACAGTAGGCGTACATATCAACCGTTGCGTTTAGCACATAACCGCCGAAACGGTTATAATAATCGGCTATGTCGGTTCCACCGCCTGCAAGCCCAAGACGAAGCGGGGCTTTGGACCTTATAATCATATAAATACTCCGCAGATATTATATATCATTTTCTAATAGCCGACAACCTTTCTGATTTTTTGAATAAAAAGAGCTATAAATTTTGCAATAAAATAAAAATCTGTTTCTGCGAGAACAAGCAAAAAATATTTTCGCAGCCCTGTCCTCTTTAGATAATAAAAAGTAATTATCGGTTTAAATAACAGTTGATATTCCTCTTTTGAAAATTCACCGCAGTTTAACATTTCATATTTATCATTTAAAGGGAAAAAATTATATTTTTCAAGATCATTCCTGTTGTATTCTTCAAGAAGAATAAAAAGCCTTTTTATGAATTTTATTCGTTCAGTGTACCGTGCTTTTTTATTTTCTCTGGTGAAAGAATTTCTGTTGAATGTATGGTGATAATATGCCCCTTTTAGATAATCTATTTTTGGATTTTTAAGCAATAATTCAATAATGAATAATGAATCCTCGCCATAATTAATATCTTCTGTAAAACATACTTTGTTTTGTATATATAAATTCCTTTTTATTATTACATTCCAAAGACAGCTAAGCAATTTTCCTTCAAGAACAAGTTTTATAACGGTCTCCGAATCTAAAGCGAAAGGTTTCCGGGAAACACTGCGTGTTCTGCCGCCAACAGTTTCCTTAAAAAAATCCATAAAGAGAATATCCGTATTTGTGTTCGTCAATTTTTGCATTGCTTCCATAAAGAAATTTTGTTCAATCCAGTCATCACTGTCAATAAAGAATATATAAGAACCTTTTGCATGATCAAGCCCAAATTGGCGTGTTTTGCTTATGCCTTCATTTTTTTTATGATATACGTTGATACGTTTATCTTTATTTGAATAATTGTCGCAAATAACCGGACAATTATCATTCGAGCCGTCATCAATTAAAAGACATTCAAATTCTTTATATGTTTGGGTTAAAATACTGTCAAGGCATCGCGGCAGATGTATATCATCATTATAAACAGGAACGATTATTGAAATTAAATTTTCCATGCATTTCTAATGTATTTTATCATAATACAACCTGTAAAAACCGTAGGGCATCGAATATTTAATTAATTTACGTATTTTTATTATTAAAGGAAATAACCTATCAATAAGTTTTAAGGATATATTCAGTTCTTTCAAGGCTGTTTTTCTTTCAAGAAGCCTTTTTTTTTCATAAATACGGCTGACCCCGCTTGTATCAAATACGGTTATATTTGTTTTTATATGGGAAAAAGTAATATCATGCTGAAACAGTTCCGATATAAAAAAGTACCAATCCGCCGTAATTTTATATTTTTCGTTATATAATTGGCGTTCAAACAATTCACGGCAGATAAGAGTATTCTGATGGTTTATCATATAGTGAATAAAAAATCTTAAAGTAATAATTTTAGGAGCGGTTATCACTCTGTAAGTATCTTCTACGGCGTCGCTATAGTACACATCCGCCTGTTTGCATGTTTTAATTTCATTAAACGCCTCTTCCAATGTCCAGGGATACAATAAAAAATCCCCGCTGTTTAAAAAAAGGCAATAATTACCCGCCGCCTGTTTTATGCCTTTATTCATCGCATTATAAATTCCGGAATCCGGTTCCGATGTCCAATAAGTTACTCTGTCTGAATATTGCTTTATAATACTTACGCTGTCGTCTTTAGACGCGCCGTCTATAATTATCCATTCAAAATCTTTATATGTTTGACTAACAACGCTTAAACAGGTTTTTTTTAATCCTGCGGCGTTGTTTTTATTGATTGTTATAATAGACAGATTCATTATGGTCAATTATTAATGGTTTCTTAAAAAATCCTGATAGGCTGCGGTAATTCCGTCTTTCAAACTTGTCTTTGCTTTCCAGCCCAGGGATGATAATTTGTCAACATCAAGAAGTTTACGCGGAGTTCCGTTTGGTTTGGAAGCGTCCCATTCTATTGCACAATGTTTATCCGGCTTATCAGCATATACAATTTGGTTTATCAATTCAGCCAATTCTTTTATAGTCAGATCGTCGCCAACGCCGATATTGATTAATTCTCCGATTTCAGAAGCGTTTTTGGAATCCATAAGAAAAAGCAAAGCATCAGCTAGATCATCGCTAAAAAGAAATTCCCTATAGGGCGAACCGTCGCCCCAGAGCGTTACTTTATCTGTTCCGCTTATTTTTGCTTCATGGAACTTTTTTATCATGGCGGGAAGTACATGGCCATTTTCAGTATCGTAAGTATCTCCCGTTCCATAAAGGTTAGTCGGCATAACAGAAATAAAATTAGTTCCGTATTGCACATTATACGAATTACAAAGTTTTATGACCGCAATTTTCGCCACGGCATAGGCGTCGTTGGTCGGTTCAAGGGAACCGGATAACAAATATTCTTCTTTTAACGGTTGGGGGGCCATTTTGGGATAAATACATGAAGAACCCAGATTAAGTAATTTTTTAACTCCATGCTTATAAGCGTAATGTACCACATTAAAACCAATCATCGTATTGATATAAATAAAATCAGCAGGATAGTGAGAATTAGCTCCGATTCCGCCTACTTTTGCCGCAGCTAAAAAAACATAGCCGGGTTTATTTTCGGAAAAAAACCGTTCAACCGCGGCTTGATCCATTAGATCAAGTTCCTTGTGGGTTCTGGTTATTATATTGTCATAACCGCAACAGTTGAGCTTTCGCATAATCGCGCTTCCCACAAGCCCGTTATGTCCGGCTACATATATTCTTTCGTGTTTATTCATAATAATTTTTTATATCATAACCTCCGTTTTTAAGATGCTGTTCTTTTTCAGCTAACTTGATGTCATGGGAGACCATCATTTTAATTAATTCGGGAAGTTGAACTTTTGGCTTCCAGCCGAGTTTAGAGTAAGCTTTTGACGGGTCTCCGATTAAAATTTCTACTTCCGCAGGTCGGAAATAACGCGGATCTATCTCAACAAGAACATTGCCCGTATCCTTGTCAATTCCTTTTTCTTTAACGCCTTTTCCTTTCCATGTAATTGTTAATCCGGCTTCCCAAAATGCCATTGAAATAAAGTCGCGTACAGTAGTAGTAACTCCTGTCGCCATAATATAGTCATCCGGCTCTTTCTGCTGGAGCATTAGCCACATAAGCTCCACATAATCTCCGGCGTAACCCCAGTCACGCTTGGCGTCAATATTGCCCATGTAAAGTTTATCCTGAAGCCCCAGTTTTATCCGGGCGGCAGCGCGGGTGATTTTGCGCGTAACAAAAGTTTCCCCGCGAATCGGACTTTCATGATTAAAAAGTATGCCGTTACATGCATACATGCCGTAAGCCTCACGGTAATTTACAACTATCCAGTAGGCGTACAATTTTGCCGCCGCATAAGGGCTTCGCGGGTAGAAGGGAGTTGTCTCTTTCTGGGGAATTTCCTGCACTTTGCCGAATAACTCGCTTGTGGAAGCCTGATACAGCCTGACTTTTTTTTCCATGCCTAAAATCCTGATTGCTTCCAACAATCTTAATGTTCCTATTCCGTCCGTATCGGCGGTATACTCCGGAACTTCAAAGGACACTTGAACATGGCTCTGTGCGCCAAGATTGTATATTTCATCGGGTTGTACTTCCTGAATAATACGCACCAGGTTGGAAGTATCTGTTAGATCACCGTAATGAAGAAAAAATTTCTTGTTTTTCTCATGGGGGTCCTGGTACAGATGATCAACGCGTTCAGTGTTAAAACTGGATGAACGGCGTTTAATGCCATGTACTGTATATCCTTTTTTAAGAAGGAATTCCGACAAGTAAGCGCCGTCTTGTCCGGTAACACCTGAAATAAGGGCTGTTTTCATAGATGATTCCTTTATTTTATTTCAAATTCCTGTGTTAGCCTATTAAAATTTATATTTGGTGTAATACTAAATTCAATTTTACGATATTTATCCATTATTTTTTCTAATATCTTTATAGCAGCTTTTAAAAAGAATATAATTATTTTATATCGTTTTATTTTTATTTTTTCTTTTTTACTTAATGATTCCTTTCTTAATATTCTAACGGCTTCTTCCAAATATACCGGCATACCCTCCAATGAAAGTTGATTTGCACTCCTGATTCTAAACCCGCCAATTAAAGCATTTGTTACATATAATCTTTCGAATCTGAAAAACCGGAGCCACAACTCAAAATCACCTGCATATTGTAATGTTTTATCTATATATGAACCGGCTTTATCCCATAATGATCTGCGAAAAAAACAGGATTCTTGCTGAATCCATTTAAAATCTCCCGCCAGAAAATCATAACGGGTAAATTTCCGGCTTCTGGCAACATCTGCTCCCCTGCCATATTCATCCCATTTTGCAGAAGCGCCGACCAACCAATTTATTTCTGTATTTTTTGAAAACAACTCCGCTATTATATAAAATGATTTTCTATGATATAAGTCATCAGCATTAATCCAGGCCATTATTTCACCTGTTGATTTGTCAAATCCTTTTTGTATTGCCTCATACATTCCATTGTCTTTTTCAGAAATCCAATATGTCAGACTATCCTCATATTTTTTAATTATTTCTACTGAATTATCCTTACTCTCGCCGTCAATTATAATATACTCAAGATTTGGGTATTTTTGATCCAAAACCGACATAATTGTTTCTTCCAGATATTTTCCGGAGTTATAGCAAGGTGTAACTATAGATATTTTTGGATATTTACTTTTTTCATTGTCATTGTCCATAACAACCTTTTCTGTCCTTATCTTATCATTGTAATTGTTTATAAACTTCCATAGTTTCTTTTGTGCATTTTTCCCAGGAAAATTTATTTGCCTGCTTTTTTCCTTTTTTAATAAGCTCATTTTGAAGTGTTGTAGAAGTTATGACGCGTTCTATTTGATTACGCATATCATCCACACTATATGGATCAAAATATACGGCGGCATCTCCGCCAATTTCAGGCAAAGAACTGGTGTTTGATAGTATAGCAGGACAGTTAGAAGTAAAAGCTTCAAGTATTGGGATACCAAACCCTTCATATAAAGAGGGAAAAACAAATGCCGTTGCTTTTGAATATAATTTTGATAATTGATTCTCTGAAGCAAGAATGCAGGATATTCTATCTTTAATTTGCAAGTTATTGATTAAATTATTCTCTTCATCATTAAAGGGATGTCCCGTGCATATAAGATTAAAATTATATTTTATCAATAACGAAGCGACGGCTTGTAAAAAAGAAATAAAATTTTTATAACGTCCTCTTTCTCCTGTAAATAAAATATAATTGTCTTTTGGAATAATTTCTTCAAGTTGATGAAAATTACAAGCATGGTGGATTACAGTTATTTTTTTATTTACTTCAGGATAAAATTCAATTAAATCTTTTTTAGTATTTTCAGAATTCACATTTATTTTGTTAGCGGCTAAAATTAACATTTTTTTTTTCATTACAGTATCTTTTTCTTCCAGGAAATATTGCGGGTAAAGTTCGTGTATCATATCATGAACTGTCAGAACAAATGGTTTGTTTTTTAAATATCTTAAAAAGTAGGGATCATAATATGTCGGATGAAAAATATCAAAATTAGATTTTCTCAAATAATTAACTGATAACGATTGATTATCTCTTTGAAGTATCTTATTATAATATTTGTAAAGTCGCCCTTTTCCTTTAAATTTTAAGGAAAATAAAAACGAAGCATAACTAACATCGTTTGACAGAATTCCATATTTTTCAAAACAACTATTTTTCAAATACATATTATCAGAGTATTTCAAAGATAATTCACTTTCAGGACAAAATTTAAGTAATTCAAAAAAATAACGCGAAATACCTCCAATACGCTGCATTTCAAATATTTGATGATCATAAAGTACTTTCATGATATTTCTTCAATAATTTTAATCATCTGTCCAACGCATTTTTCCCAACTGAACATTTTCGCCCTTTCCAACCCTCTGGCAATATATTCTTTTCTTAAATCTTCATTATAATAGAAATCTTCAAACGCTTTAATAACCGCATTTTCATCGTTGTATGTTAAAGAGATGGCCGCATCGCCAACAACTTCAGGCAATGAGCTATTATTGCTCGTTATAACAGGAGTTCCCGCCTGCATTGCTTCCAAAGGCGGCATTCCAAAACCTTCGTATTGGCTTAAATACGTGAAAAAAAGACTATTGCTGTATAATATATTTGCATCTGAATCGTCTATATATCCCAGCAACTTTATTTTATGCTCGAATTCACATGCTTCTTGCAAAGTTTCCGCTAATACGGATTTAAAATTATCCCAAATGTCCCCCCCCAAATAGAAATACAAATCCTGTATATTGTTTTTTTTAATAAATTTAAAGAAGCAGGCGATTGTAAAAGGCAAATTTTTACGAGGCTCTAAACTGCAAAGAGAAAATATATATTTATCATTTTGATTATGTTCTACGTCATATTTTTTCAATGTTTTTAAAAGTTCTTGCCTATTATAGTTTGGAACATAATGCCGGCTTGTTGCATTATAGGTTACAAACATTTTATTTGCATCTAATTTATCACCGCAATATTTTAAAAAATCATCTTTACAGCTTTGACTGACACAAAAAGAATAAATATCTTTGTTAAAAGTATCTATTAATTGATTATGATGAATAAGACTCATAAAATATTCGGGAAATATAATTGCAGTAGTATCATGTAATATATAGAACTTTTTTATATGTTTTTGTTTTAAAATATCTTTTGAAATGGCATAATACGGCGAAAGATAAACATGAACATTTTTGAATATTTCTTCATTGGAATATTTTATTTCTCTTATTTCTATTTTTTTTAATCGTAAATAATTATATAACATTTTTACATATTTTCTGTTTTTTTTATGTTTTTCTATATTTTGTTGAAGTGTAGTTATGAAATTTTCAAATCCTATACAAACAAAATTAAATTGGGAAAAGAATATTTCTTTTTTTATTTTTCTTAGATTTATTGAAGCTTCATATTCAGCCGGATAAGTAAGAATAATATGAAAAGTATTGTTTTTTTGCATAATTTGCAGTACATTCCAGGCTACAAAAAATACACCGCTCCTGCTTAAATTTGCAGTAAAATATGAATCTAAAAATATTTTAGCATCAAATAATATATTTATTTTATTCATAAACTCTTTACTACTACTTATAAACTTTATTCAAGCTCATACTTCATGGTAACAAGTATTTAAATAATTTTTTTATTAAGTCCATAGAAGTTTTCAATATAAATCACAATTCGTTTTCAATAATACCTTTACAGATTTTCGAGGGAGCGATAGTATGGGTCAATACAAATTTTATCTGACCAACGCTCAAAAAAAGCATCTCTGTCTTTTATAAAAAGTGCCAGTTTTTCCGGTGTGTCATTAGGCCCTCCTCGAGTCAAACTTTCATGATGATAAAGCTCTACAAGCGGATTATATACAATCAGAAAACCTTTATCCCGTAGTTTAAAACAAAAATCAACATCGCCAAAATCAACCGGAAATGCATCCTCCATGTAACCGACTACGTTATATAGTTTCATGCGGCTCATCACACAAGCGCCTGTAACCGCAGTATAGTTCATAATATGGCAGCTTGATAAAATATGAAATAAGCTATCCGATGATGCACCCATCCCTGCATGCTGTATATTTCCATCAGTAAACAACAGCTTCGCCCCCACAGCTCCAACATCAGGGCGTTGGGCAAAACCTAGCATTAGTTCCAGCCAGTTGGGAGTAATCACTTCCGTATCATTATTGAGTTGTACAATGTAATCAGACGAACAATTTCTGACACCGAAATTGATTAATTTTGAGTAGTTAAAGCCTTTTTCAGGATAGTATAAAACGCGAATTTTTGCATGCTTTTCCAGTTCACGGTAGTACGTGAATGTTTCTTCCTTTTCGCTGTTATTTTCCACTATTACAATTTCATAATTCGCGTAGGTCGATCGCTCAAGAACCGTGTCTACACAAGTCTTTAACGTTGTCATATGGTCTTTGTTGGGTATAATGATCGAAACGAAGGGGCTTCCGATAACATCGTAGATAACATAGAAACGCCCCGGATGCTTTTCATCCGGCTTCACCGTACCTTTTAGCCCCAGCCTTTCTATATGCGAATAAATAACTCGTGCGCCAGCTTCCGTAACGGCGACGGATGATTTCGCCGACAGCGCCTTTCTCCGGCGATTATGACATAGTATTTTTCGTATATGATGAATTTTCTCCGTTGCTTCACTCGCGCGTAACACAAGGTCATAATCCTGCGCCCCGTCGTACTCACTATTTAGCCCACCCAGAGAATCTGCTAAATTTCGTTTCATGACCACAAAATGACCTATATAATTCCAGGAACGCAGAGTATCCGGCGCATAATCCGGTTTAAAAACAGGATTGCGGCGCTTGCCGTTAACAATACAATCCTCATCGGAATAGAAAAACTCAACATCAGGCCGCTCATTGATACATTTAACATTTTCATAAAGCGCGAAAGGTGACAATGTTTCGTCATAATCCATAAAAGCGACATATTCCCCATCTGTGGCAAGCTTTATCGCCTCATTAGTGTTTTCGGAAATCCCATTATCTCCGCCCAAAAAGCGATACTGTATCCGTTTGTCTTCGGTACAGAGCGCCTCAATGCTTTTGTTCCTCTCTGGGCTGCTGTCTGCGATGCTAAGCTTCCATTTATCGTAGGTCTGCGCCTGAATGGACGCCAGGAATTCCTTAAAATAATTCAGAGACATCTTATAGATTGTAGTTACAATACTGATTTGGGGCTGATATGAAAAAAGATAATGTTTCTGTAGTTTTAGATCAACATCAGTCGGCTCATTTAATTTTATCCAGTGAAGATAATCCCTCTTTTGCCAAATTACCAATAACTTTATTCTTATAAAATAAGGAATAAGCAATTTAAGATAATCCCTCTTTTGCCAAATTGCCAATAACTTTATTCTTATAAAATAAGGGATAGGTAATTTCAAGTATATAGATTTTAAAAAAAAGTAAGCACGATTTTTCATTTGCTACTAAGATTCCTCATAAATAATATTTATAAAAATATATATGCGAATCTTTTATACAAGATAATTCCTATATTCTCCGCTTATAATGCTCTCTATCCATTTAGTGTTGGTTATATACCAATCTACGGTTTTCTCAAGTCCTTCTTCAAAACTTACTTCCCGTTTCCAATTTAGTTCACGTTTGATTTTAGAGCAGTCTATGGCATAACGCCTATCATGACCAAGCCTATCTTTAACATAGGTAATTGTATTTTGTATCTTACTGGTTCCAAGTGAAGCCTTTTTTACCACTATATTTATAAGCGTATCAAGAAGTTTGATATTTTCCCATTCGTTTTCGCCACCTATGTTATATTTTTCGCCTTCTTTGCCGTTTTGCATAACAAGCCAAACAGCGCGATTATGATCTTCAACATATATCCAATCCCTGATATTTTTCCCGTCTCCGTAGACAGGTAAAGGTTTCCCGCTTAGCATATTGGCGATCATTAAAGGTATGAATTTTTCCGGAAATTGATACGGGCCATAATTGTTAGAACAATTTGAAAGAGTAACCGGCAAACTGTAAGTATGGCGGTAAGAAAATACAAGGTGGTCGCTTGCGGCTTTACTGGCGGAATAGGGTGATCTGGGATCATAAGGAGTAGTTTCGGTAAAATTACCTGTTTCTCCCAGAGAACCATAAACTTCATCTGTACTAATGTGATGAAATAATACGTTGTCTGCAAATGAACCGTCGTTTTTTTGCCAAAAATTTCTTGCTGATTCAAGAAGGGTAAATGTCCCTATGACATTTGTTTCAATAAACGCCTTCGGCCCTGCAATTGATCTGTCTACATGGCTTTCCGCGGCAAAATGGACTACGGTGTCAATATTATATTTTTTAAAAATTGATTCTAGCAATTCTTTATTGCAAATATTTCCCCTTTCAAAGAAGTAACGTTTACCGTTATATTTCTCATTTATGTCAGATAAGTTTAAAGGATTGCCAGCATAGGTAAGAGCATCAAGATTAATGATACGTCCGGAAAAATTTTTGTTTCCATCCAGCATGAAACGGATGAAATTAGCGCCTATAAAGCCTGAGCCGCCGGTTACAAGAATATTTGTTAAATTTCTCATTATTGTTTCGCTATTAATGTTAAATATTTTAATAAACTGACTTTCCAATCAGGTATTTCAAGTCCAAAATTTTTTTTAATTTTTGATTTATCCAAAACTGAATAGGCAGGGCGTTTAACTTTGGCCGGATATTCAACGCTGGTACAAGGTTTTATTTCACATGTTTTAGAAATAATATTTAAAGCTCTGCCTTCATCATATACCGCGACAGCAAATTCAAACCACGTACAAATCCCTTCGTTTGTAAAATGATAAATCCCAAAAGGTATTTTTTTTCCTTCTGAAAATTTCTGAATAAGCAATACAATCACGCTTGAAACATCAAAAGTCCATGTAGGGCTCCCTTTTTGATCCGTTACAACAGAGATGCTTTCTTTTTCTTTCATCAGTTTTAACATAGTGTTTACAAAATTGTTACCATATCCGCCATAAAGCCATGCGGTTCTTATAATGAAGCTTGAAGGGTTTTCTTTTAATACCATGTTCTCGCCATCGCGCTTTGAAAGACCATAAACGCCAATAGGCAAGGTAGCATCTTCTTCTGTATAAGGACGATTACGTTTCCCATCAAATACATAATCTGTAGATATATGAATCAATTTTGCTTTATTTGAGTTGGCAACTATCGCAATATTCGCGGGACCGGTGGTATTAAGAAGACGACAAAATTCTTCATCATCTTCCGCTTTATCCACCATAGTGTAGGCGGCGCAGTTTATTATCCAATCAAAAGAATACTTTAAATAAAAATCTTGTATTGACCGGAGATTTGTGATATCAAGTTCCCTGTCTGTACCAACAAAGGGAAGCCCTTTCTTTTCCAAAAGAAAAGAGAGTTCCGTACCAAGCATACCTTTATTTCCGATTAACCAAATCATTTTTTATTTAAAAACAATGATGAAAAAGATAAGAGTTTTTTATCTTTCTCAGACAAAGAATATTCCATACCTAAATCCGGCCATTTTATAGCGAGAGTAGAATCATTCCAGATAATCCCGCCTTCGTCTTCAGGATGGTAAAGATCAGTACATTTATAATTAAATATACAAGTTTCACTTAACACCAAAAAACCATGCGCAAATCCGGGTGGTATATAATATTGGTTCTTTTTTTTAGCGTCCAAGACCACGGAGTACCAATTACCGCAGGTAGTTGAACCCGAACGTATATCCACAGCAACATCAAAAACTTCTCCCTGAATGACTCTGACAAGTTTTCCCTGTGGATGTTTTTTTTGAAAATGCAATCCTCTTAGGACTCCTTTTTTTGAGCAGGACTCATTGTCTTGTACAAAATTCATTTTCAATCCTGCGGCGATAAAATCCTTTTGTGAATAACATTCAAAAAAGTAACCTCGACTATCTTCAAAGACTTTTGGTAAAACTTCAAAAAGTCCCTCTATTATTTTTCCGTTTTCAGCGGTACATTGATTAAAAGTAAAAGGCATCAGGTATTCTCCGCTATCCATGAAAGATAATCGCCATAATCGGTTTTATAAGAAAACGCCAATCTTTTTAACTCATTTCTTTTTATCCATCCGTTGGAATAAGCTATCTCTTCGATACAGGAAACATACATTCCCTGGCGTTTTTGAATGGTGGCAATAAAATTTGATGCTTCAAGGAGTCCGTCATAACTGCCTGTGTCAAGCCATGCCATACCTCTTCCGAGAATCTCCACCGAAAGTTTTCCCTTTTCAAGATAGGCGTTATTTACCGCTGTAATTTCTATTTCACCGCGACCGGAGGGTTTTATGTTTTTCGCTATTCCTATTACTTCATTGTCATAGAAATAAAGACCGGGTACAGCATAATGCGATTTTGGTTTTGACGGCTTTTCTTCAATGGATAGAACTTTGCTTTCTTTTGAAAATTCCACTACTCCATAAGCTGTAGGATCTTTTACATAGTAGGCAAATATAAGCCCGCCACTTTTTTGGAATATTTTTGAGACTGCATTTCTTAAAGTAAGACTGAAACCTCGTCCATAAAAAACATTATCACCTAAGACAAGAGCGCAACTGTCATTACCGATAAATTTTTCTCCCAGAATAAAAGATTCCGCAAGTCCGCGCGGGCTTTCCTGAATTACGTATTCAAAACGCATACCAAGCCATGAGCCATCGGAAAATAATTCCTTAAAGAGTCGTATATCTCTGGGGGTAGAGATAATAAGCACCTCTCTTATTCCAGCAAGCATTAATACCGAGAGAGGATAATAAACCATTGGTTTGTCATAAAGGGGAAGAATTTGTTTTGACACTGATTTTGTCAAGGGATAGAGTCTTGTACCTGCTCCGCCCGCAAGTATAATACCTTTCATTTTTTGATCCTCCTGATGATTCATCATCCAGCCTAACAGATCCGCCTTGTTTATTTTTTATTCTGATACTTTTTAAGATGAAATATCTTTTTTTTCACTTTAAATAAAATTGCTTTTAATAAATTAGATATCTTTATTTCTGTCCCTATTATCTTATAATTACTCATTAAATCATGTATTTTCATTTCCTGAATTGAATACTTATCTTTAAATTCAATATAATCTTTCAAAATATGAGACAATGGTAAATCGAAATAGTCTTCAACTATATTTATTTGTTTATTAAATATATAATTAGTAATATTCCTATACTTTTGTTTATCATTAATAATATTATTTATCATTGATACTTGTTTCTTCCGATAAAAGAAACCTATTAGAGGTAACTTTACAACTATAGAATCTTTGTTCAATATTCTTAACCAAAAATCCCAATCCTCTAATCCTGCTTTCATATTTTCATCATATCCTCCTGCTTTTATCCAATCCTCTTTTTTATAAACAGCGCTACAAAAAATATTATTATTAAACAATAAATTACAATAATTGTATTCTGGCAGGTTCCAAAATCCTTCTTCTGTTCCAAATAACCATGCTTTACAATATACAAGAGTTGTTTTTGGATTTTCATTAATAATCTTCATTGCTTCACTCACATAATCAAAACTAATTTTATCGTCCGCATCCAATGGCAATATATATTTTCCAATAGCATTCTTAATACCTGAATTTCGCGCACTGCTTAATCCGCCATTTTCCTTTTTAATATATTTGAAGCGAGTATTTTTTTTTGTCCATTGTAAAGCTATTTCATCTGTGTTGTCAGATGAACCGTCATTTACAACAATACATTCCCATTCTTGATAAGTTTGATTTAATACAGACTCTAAACATTCATCAAGGTATTGTGCCTGATTATAACATGGAACAATTATTGACATCTTTAAAATATTATCCATACAATATACTTTTTATTTTCAACATAAATTTATTTAAAATCATCAAACGAAGCATGATAAGAAGAAGGAGCTCCAATATCATACATAGTATCATTTAACACAACTCCGGTTAGCCCTTTCCCTATAAAATGTTTTAATGAATCTGTCATGTCAATTTCTGATTTATTTGTTCTTTCTTTGTTTATATTGCTTCCCAATACATTAAATAATTCAGGGGTTATAATGTATTGACCAAAAACGGAATAGTATTCATGATTATTTTCACTATCAAGCATAAAAAGATGTTTTTCTGCGCAAGATGAATCAGGTTTTTCTTCAAAAGAATTTATATTTAATAATGAATGAGAATCATCCAGCCAATTGCTGGAAAGAATGCCATACAAGTTAACTTGTTGAAGCGGAATTTTATGTATTACTATTAACGATTTTCCAAAATTATTATATAATTCTATTAATTATTGTGTTCAATTCCTTTTTTCATTTGAAGAATAAATAGTGTCCCCTAGAAGCAACGGCGACGGTTCACCATCATAAAAATTACGACATTGATAGACTGCGTGACCAAAACCCAAACGTTTTTTTTGAATACAATAATTTATTTTATTTCCAATGTTTTGTATTGTTTGTTCATAGTTTCTCATAGATTCCGGTAATTTCTTAAGATGTTTCTCCACAATAAGCGTTTTAAATATATTCTGAAAATTTATTCCTTTTACCGGCTTGTTTTCCTTGTGATCAAAATGCCAGCATATTATGTCATTCTCGTCCATGTATGGTTTTCCAACTATGGTGTCGTCATATATCAAACTCGCATCTTCCGCTTCGTATGTCCTTCCCATTCCCCTATTATATCTTTTTTATTGTTACTTTGACGCCTCCAACCGAATAATGGTCTTTAATATAAGAGGCGATTCCTGTGGTATAAGAAAAATAACTGTCTGTCTCTGCGATGGTGCGTAATTCATTACTCTGCATAGAACAATTAAAATCAACCCAAATACCTTCTTATTCTTTTGACTCGTTATGCATTATAAATTGCTCGCATTTTTCCACTTCCACGTAAATGCCTTGCTCAATACCGATAAAAATTACCATGCCCGGTACAATATCAGCGTTAATAACTCTGTGCAAACCTATCCAATCGCTATGCTCTCCAAAAAGGCACAATCTGCCGGGAACAAAAAGATTTATTTTTTCTGATTGACTATTCATAAATTCTAAAAATTAAATATTAATTTTAATAATGATTTAATTTTTCTTAAAGGATATAATATTAAATGTCCAACTTTATAATCTTTTGAATTTAGTATTAGTTTAACGTTTTTATTATTAAATAAATATTCCAATATTATATTCCTATCAAAATAATCCAAGAGAACTAAATATAACTTTTTTTCTTCTTCAATATTTTCTTGAGTATTAAAATAAGAATTAATTGTATCTGACATACATCTATAATATAAATTATCCATGTTAATTAATTGATTATTGTTATTTAAAAATGTTTTGAGTAGATTAAGCATTAATTTAATAGAATTTAAATATGTAATAGTTGTATTATAATCTTTATACGTTGTGGAAACACCGCTACCAACCGTATAGTTTATTATAATTTTATTAATATTCATCGTTTTCTTTAGAAAGTACGCAATTACAATTGATTCATAAATATCTTCGACACCTTGCTTTATAGAAATTTTTTCCATAGAAGAAAAAGCTTTTTTTAATAAGTCACTTGTATATACTTTATTCCACACGGTATGTACAGGATATTTATCCTTACTAAAATATGCAGAAAATCTGTCTTTTTCTATAAAAGAGGGAAATACTTTATAGTGAGATGGCTGCATTATATAACCAAATTCATAAAAATCAAAACACTGATTATTTTGAATAATATTATATAAAATTAAGAAAGCATCTTCTGTAAAAGAATCATCGCCATCTAGAAATAAAATATACTTTCCTTTAGCAATATTTACGCCATTCATACGGGCAATATGCTGTGTCTGATTTTCTGAATGTTTTATAACAGTAATGTTTTTATATTTTTCTTCATAACTAGTTATAATATTTAACGTGTTATCACTAGAACAATCATCAACAATGATCAATTCAAAATCCTGATATTTTTGATTGATTATTGAATTAATTGTACAATGTATATATTTTTCTATATTGTAAGCTGGAATGATTATTGAAAAAAATGGCGACATATATTTAGGAAACCTCTAAAAACTTAATACTATCAACAATATTTTCTTTACCTTATCATTTTTATACATCTTTAAGAAATCATTTTGTTAAAGCAGGCATATTTCTGTTTTTTATGCCCATAAAGAGGGGCTAACCTCCCCATCTACGCTTTTATATCCCTCAGATACGCATATCTTGTTAAATTGTATGCCATATTCAATAGCCCTCTGTATTTCAACTCTCGTTATCCCTATGGGCCGTATTACTATTCCTCCGAATTGATACATCCTTCCAAATACATGCTCAACCCTCGCTCGTATTCGCGACTTCGCGGTATTATTTCTTTCTTGCGTCTTGGTTAACGGACGATACCGATACCCTTTCTCATGGATTCTGTTTTCTACTTCTTCCGGTATGCATTTTTGAACTTCTTCTATCTCCTCGTTTTCTTCCTTCGTGCTCCGTTGTCGCGGCGCGTCTACGAATGTCGCGTCAATTATGCTCCCTCTATTTTTGTAGAATGAGTATCTTAAACATCATTACATAATCAAATGCGGGACGTCCCCCGGGCCTTTTGGTTCTTTGCTAAATGCTTTTGTCAGCATTTCACTGAAAATTTCCCACTGTATGTACTTATTGAGCTTTTCCAATGGATCGCCCATCCTGCTTAACTCTGCCAAACGATCGTTATCGTCATAAAATCCTTTTTGTTTCATGTTTTGATTATTTCATATTATTCTATGTTTAGCAAGAATTTTTAGAGGTTCCTTTTATTTATTCTTAATTTGTTTTGCTTTTAATTTCTTTAAAAAGATAAATAAAGAAGGAAAGTATTTTCTTATAAAATACTTCATCATATTTTTATATTTTTTCAAAAAATGTCTTAAATAATGTTTATTATTTATAGAAATGTTATGTAAATCTACATAAAAGAAATATCCATGCCATATATCTGCTGGTCTATAATATTGAAAATTGATACCAAATAATGAGTGATAATATCCATATTTAAGAACATCATCTTTAGAGATTGGTTTTAAATCTGATTTTATTAAGTTAATAACTTCATCATGTGTTGATGGTTTATATGCTATATTAAAATTTTCATATATTGCGTTTGAACATAATATTGATGGAATACCCCAATATGTCGCTTCTATTCCCATAGTAGAATTAAATGTTATTACAATATTAGACTTTAATAAAAGTTTATATGAACTTACATCACTCTCTGCTGATATGTAATGAAAATTTTGAGCATATAATTGTTTTAATTGTTCTCTAAAATTACTATTTCTATTTTTTTGATTTGGATGTTCTCTTAAAAAAATTCCAATATTTGAATCATTTTTTAAGGAATTAATAATTTGTCTAATTCCGTCTATCTGAGATTTATAGAATTTATAAGTATATTCATTATTCACATAATCAAATTCAAAGTTACTTGAAGTATATATTGTTACTATCTTTTGATAATTATTAATTTCATTTGGTAATTGAAAAATATTTTGTTCTTTCGTAAAAGATCTAAAATCTGTATCTTCTCCAATAAATCTTTTATTAAAAAAAGAATCAGCGATAACTTTTTTTATAAATAAATCATCATTACTATTCCATAAATTATTAACCCTATTTGTATAATTAATAATATTGTGAGGAAAGGTATTTTTGAAAATTTCATATTTTTTATATGTTGAACCTCTTTCATGAGTATAAAAAGTAACGTTTTTATCTATGAAAGCCTGAATAAATGCACGAGAAAAGCAAAATCTTCCATTAAATATGTATCCAGTTGATATTGAGTAATCTGAAATGATCGATTTTATACATTTATAAAATAATATAGCTTCAGTATATAAATTATTTATTTTTTCTTTATATTCATCAATAGAAGATGCTTCATCAAGTTCTATTGCAAATGAGGAGGCTATGCCATAACCGATATCAAATGAATTATAGACAATTTGTTTTAAATCATCAACATTATTAAAATTTATTTTTTGATTTGAAATATTATTTATTTTATGAAATTCATTAACACATTTTTTTAAAGATATAATATTAATTTTTTCATTTCTGTTTAGAAAAATAAGTTCTAATGATCTTTTTCTGATATTTATACATTTATTACATATTTTTTTATCGGATAAAAGATTGTTATCACATATTTTTAAATCTTTATTACAAAATAAAAAATATATTTTATTGCCTTTGTCTATCTCTGATAAAATTAATTCTAAATCTGTTTCAAAATGAGATGGCCAAAAAGTATTTATTGGGAAAAAAAGAATGTTTTTCATATTAAATCATTAGTTAATGGTATTCCAGCTAAAATATCAACAATAGTTCTTTTATATAATATTTTTTCATAAAATTTTGTCGAAAGCCCATTTGCTGGCCGTATAGATCTGACATTTTCAGGAGTAAACTGTTCTCCTTTTCTAATATCTTTGACAACATAGAGTGAACGCCTAAATTTTAACGATGGAATTTCAGCATCAGTTGGACCATAAAACACATTCCCCAAAGATTGATATGCAATATTAACGTCAGTAACCAAATCCTTCATTTCAGATGGCTCCATGGAAAAAGCACTATCCACACCGCCTTCCGCCCTTGAAAGGGTAAAATGTTTTTCAATTACTTTAGCGCCCAATGCTATTCCCGCGATTGATACAGCGGTTCCAAGAGTGTGATCGGATAAACCAATAACACAGTCAGGAAATTGTTTTTGCATATCGCCTATTGTCAGCAAATTTGTATCCTTTGGAACAGCGGGATAAGTGCTGGTACATTTTAATAGAACTATTTCTGGACAACCACTCTCTTTCAATACATGTACGCTTTCTTTTAATTCTTCCAGTTGTATCATACCTGTAGACATTATAACAGGTTTTCTGGTTTTTGCAACATATTTTAATAGCGGCAAGTCATAATTTTCAAAACTGGCAATTTTATAAAATGGCACATTTAGATTTTCAAGAAAATCGACAGCGGAGAAGTCAAACGGGGTACTAAATCCGATAATTCCCAACTCAGTACATTTATCAAATATCGGTTTATCCCAATCCCAAGGTGTATATGCTTTGCTATATAAAGAGTAAAGAGTTTCTCCGTTCCAAAGACTATTATTATCTTTTATTTTGAATTCTTCCCTGTCTGAATCTATCGTTATTGTATCAGGAGTGTAAGTTTGTATTTTTAAAGCATCAACACCTGCTTCTGCCGCTTCTTCAACAATAAGTAATGCCCGTTCAAGACTTTGATTGTGATTCCCGCTCATTTCGGCAATTATGAATGGTTTGGTTATTTCTTTAAACATTGTTCCAACACATATCTTATGTTAAGATGTCTCCTTTTTTAATAGAGACAATATTTCCATCAACAATATAGTCAAATATTTCCATGCAACCATTAGGTGTTTTTACTATGATAGAAGATATATTAACATCACATACAATACCATTTTTCATATCACAGGAAAACCCAAAATCAGATAATCTTATTTTATTGATAATTATTTTTGATTCTCCAAAAAAACAGAATGCTCCTGGATATGGCGGAGCCAATGCCCTCACCCAATTATAGATACGCTCACGTTGCCAATCCCAAACAATTTTTCCATTTTCCGGTGTTCTCTTATCAAAATAAGTTTTAAGATATTCATCTTGTTTTTTGGGTACTATTTTCTGTTCACAAAATAAACATAAAAATTGTTTTATCATTCTTGGATAATGATATATGTATTTTTGTAAAATTGTACCGCCTGTATCATAATAAGTAATAGGTATTTCTTTTTGAAGAAGAATATCACCTGCATCACATTCCAAAACAATATTATGAATAGTTATTCCGGTTTTTCTTTCATTATTTATTATTGCCCATACATGAGGTGTTCTGCCCCGGTATTTCGGTAAAAGTGAACCATGTATATTAAACCTATATCTAAAAAAATTTAACATTCGTTCATCAAAAAGAAACAAATAGTTTACTGAAAATAAAACTTTACCTTTATATTTTTGTACAAATTCCAAACATTTATCATTTCTCGCATTGCCGATAAAACAATCTATTTTATTTTTTGTACAGAAGTTAATTATTTCTATAGAGTTTTTATCTGTCAAAACGGCATCTATAACTTTTTCTCTGTAAAGACATTTAAGCACCACATTCCCCAAAAAACCAGAACACGCCAGTACAAGCCGACAATCTATCATGCAGTATATTCTCCACAGCATAATAGAAATATCTTAATCTCAATGAAAATTAT
>Ga0268262_10002446_pt1 | contig 21439 bp, 21 predicted proteins | sample TergutNc150P3_FD_190354 | JGI IMG/M metagenome (GOLD analysis project Ga0268262, IMG submission 190354) | Nasutitermes corniger P3 segment gut microbial community from laboratory colony in Florida, USA - Nc150 P3 (SPAdes) (version 2) | ecosystem: Host-associated > Arthropoda: Insects >... | reverse complement strand
CCAAGCATAAGAGCGGGACCGCCGCACCCGATTACCTTCGCTAAAATAGCGGTAAAAGTATAAATACCGCCGAATATTAAAACTTGCGAGGAAAAAAGTTCCCGTACATTCACCATCATTCCCATAATGGCAAAAAACATGGGAACGAAAAATTCATAAAGTCCCTGAAGTCTGCCCTGCACCACTGCGGCAATATCGGTCTTGGAAAGCGAAAGTCCCATAATATAAGCGCCGATTATCATTGCGAGACCGCCGTGTCTTTCAAAAAAACCCGCAAGAATAAGGGCAAGTCCAAACGCAAGTATGGAAAAATCGGAACTGTTTTTGAATATTTTTAAAAACGAAGCAAGTTGACGGGAGAAAATCAAACCCATTATCGTAAAACCAAGCCAAATACCGAACGCTTTTCCCGCTATGGCAAGAATTGTCATCGCTGAAAAATTGCCTTCCGCGTGTCCGCTGAACATAGCCGCTAATCCAAGCACTACGGCAAGCATTATGATTCCCAATACATCGTCGAATACTGCGGCGGCAAGAATGGTAACTCCTTCGGGAGAGTCCATCTTTTTTTTATCGCTTAGAATTCTTGCGGTAATACCTACCGATGTCGCCGTTGAGAGTATGCCTAAAAACAAACATCGTGTATCAAAAAAAGAAGTTTTAAGAATCAGAACGCCGCAAATATCTCCTATCACAAAGGAGAAGAAAACTCCTCCGAGTCCTATTACTACACCCGCAACAGAATACTTCAGAAATAAACCGATATCCGTTTCCAGTCCCGAGAAAAAAAGCAAAATGACAGAGGCAACCGTAGCAAACGTGTACAATTCCGTACTGACAGCGATAAAGCCGCTTTCTCTTAAAGGGAAAAGTCCGTGAGGGAAACCGGGAAGGGGAATACCGCCAAAAGCATAAGGACCGATTAATACGCCTATAAGCAATTCTCCCAAAACGGAAGGAATACCTATCTTGTTCGCCAAGCGTCCGCCGAAACGCACGGCAAATAAAATTATACCTATCTGAAAAACAAGCTCTGCCATTAATTCTGTAATATTCATTTTATTGATACTTCCGTGATATTTCCTGAAATTCGTCTTTAATATGTTCTATCGCATCCGCAATAATTGGATCAAACTGAGTTCCTTTTCCCTGCTTAATAATTTCAAGCGCTTCGTCATACGGCATAGCGACTTTGTAAACACGGGCGCAAACCAACGCGTCATATACGTCAGCTAACGACGCAAGGCGCGCGGAAAGCGGTATTTCTTCGCCTTTTAATTGGCGGGGATAACCTTTTCCGTCCCAACGTTCATGGTGTCCATAGCAAATATCTTCGCAATGTTTCAAGTATAAAGATGAATTTACATCGCCCAGTTCCTTGACAATATCTCTGCCGCGCGTGGTGTGTGTTTTCATTATTTCATATTCTTCAGGATCGAGCTTTCCGGGTTTAAGAAGAATTCTATCGGGTATCGCTATTTTTCCGACATCATGAAGCGCCATAGATTTTACAATAATATCCGGCTGAAGTTTTTTTATTTCTTCGGCATAAACCGAATTTGAAGACATCAAATAATCCATTAACGCTTTTACAAATAACTGCGTTCTTTTAACATGCTCGCCCGATTCCAAATCTCTGTGTTCAATAACATTAGCGAGTCCTTGCAAAGCGTTCTCCAGAGTTCTGGTAGCTTCTTCGGTTTTCTCCGCAACCATCTGTTCCAGATTGTCGCTGTAATTTTTTAACGAGATTTGGTTCTTTACCCGAAGTTTGACAATTTCAGGCAGAAACGGTTTATTGATAAAATCAACAGCGCCTGCGGCAAGAAGTTCGCTTTCCGAATCGTTTTCCGCTGTAATAAAAATAATCGGTATTCTTTCATAAGCTTTATCATTTTTAATTTGATTAAATAATTCACGCCCGTCCATGTGAGGCATAACAACATCCAACAGTATTATTTTTGGAATAGTAACGGCGTTTTTCAGTTTTTCAAGCGCTTCCATTCCGTTGTATGCTGTTATAACATCATAATCATCTTTTAGTATTTCCTCGAGGATCATAACATTGGTTTCAATGTCATCAACAACAAGAACTACGGGCTTATTTTCATGCATATTGCGCTATTACCTTGTCAATCTCCGACATAGTTTGGGAATAAACAGCCTTAACTATTTCAAGTTGATCAGGTTTTACGGAAGCGGCTTTTATCTGATTTTCAAGTTCCAATACTTGTTTGTTCAATTCCATAAGAGACAAGTTGGCGGAAAGCCCCTTTAATGTATGCGTAGAAGTCTGCGCATTCGGCAGATCGCCAGCCGCCAAGAATGATTCAATGTTTTTAATATTTTGATCATCTTTGAATTTTGTAAGCAACTTGGCATAGAGTTTTGTATTATTCATAACTCTTTTTGAACCGTCTTCTACATCAATATAAACTACATCTGCCATGATTTACCTCGCTAAATACAATCACAGTATTATTATCGTTTACAACATTTTATCTTTCACGATAAATAATTCTGCCTCTGCTTAAATCGTAAGGGGAAAGGGCAACTCTAACTTTGTCGCCGGGAACAATACGGATATAATGTTTTCGCATTTTACCTGAAAGATGAGCCAATATAAGATGTCCGTTCTGGTTATCCAATTCTACCCTGAACATCGTATTTGGAAGAGCTTCCCGGACTACGCCTTCTACCTCTATAGCTTCTTCTTTTGCCACTTTTACTCCTTATAATATCCTTATATAAATATAGCAATCTAAACCCCTTTGTGTCAATTATATCTATATGGTAATATAAGGCATGTTCTATTATAGCACCAGAAACAACAGCGAAAAAGCGAGTTTTGCACAAGCCGCTCTTACAGGGCTTGCTCGGGACGGAGGGCTTTTTGTACCCGAAGAAATTCCCCAATATTCGGCGCAAGCGCGATCTTCGCTTGGAACTATGGCTTTTACGGATATTGCCTTTGAAACAATAAAACCATATGTAAACGGCGAAATCCCCGACAATGTGTTATCCGACATAGTACACTCTGCTTTCACTTTTCCTGCTCCTTTTGTGCCTGTCGCAGACCGCTTTGCGTTAGAGCTTTTTCACGGTCCGACGGCGGCGTTTAAGGACTTTGGCGCCCGCTTTATGGCTAGGGCTTTTTCTTATTTACGCAGGGGAGAAGATAAATTATTAAGGATACTTGTCGCTACTTCCGGCGATACGGGCGGCGCTGTGGCGGACGGCTTTTTTGAAGTGCCCGGCATTTTTGTTACTGTTCTGTATCCCAAGGGACGAGTATCGCCGCTTCAAGAGCGGCAGATTGCGGGGCTTGGCAAGAACATTACAGCACTTGCCGTAGAAGGCAGTTTTGACGATTGCCAGCGTCTTGTAAAAGCCGCTCTTGCGGATGAAGGGCTTAAAAAACGCACCGCTCTTTCTTCGGCAAATTCAATAAATATAAGCCGTCTTATTCCGCAGGCGGTTTACTATTCAGCCGCGGCAGGCAGAGCTTTTGCGGGGCTTATTGATCCCGACGGAGAAGCGACGCCTAGAACTATCGGGGCGAAAAAAACGCGCGCGGCAAAAAGCGGAATGCCCGTTACCCTATGCGTTCCTTCGGGCAATTTCGGCAATTTAACGGCGGGGCTTTACGCCATGAAAATGGGAGCGCCTATCAATCAATTTATAGCGGCGACAAATATAAATAAAACTGTTCCCGATTATCTTGATTCAGGCGAATACCTTGCGAGAGTTTCGCAGGCTACAATTTCCAACGCAATGGATGTAGGCGCTCCAAGCAATTTTGAGCGAATGAGCGCGCATTTTTCTTTGGAACAGATGCGTCAAATAATTATGGGCGTTTCTGTCGGCGACGATGAGACAAGGGAAACAATCGCGCGTGTGCATGAACAAACGGGATATTTTCTTGATCCTCACAGCGCAGTCGGCTGGAAGGGAGCGGATAAAATTTGCGCTAACAATAAAATTGAACAAGGGACGATTGGTATTCTTTGTACGGCGCACCCCGCAAAATTCTCGGAAACGGTAGAGCCGTTAATCGGTTCTCCGCCATTGCCGGCTTCTCTATCCCGCACAATGGAAAGAACGGTAAACGCCGAAGTAATTCCTGCGGAAAAGTCGGCACTAATTGATTTTTTGAATTCAATTTCATGAAGAAAATTTATCGTATCGGTTTTTTCGTTTTATTTTTCTTTCTCTTTTTTACGGCATTTTCTTTTGCCTGCGATTTGGAAGGGCATTTCGATTTTACCGTACAGAACAGCGAAGGAACTCTTCTCTATTCGGGATGTTATGACGCAATTCATTTGGGACCGCATATCATAGAATACATTCTTACAAAAGAAAGGGTGGAGTCCGCTAAGGTAAAGCGTCCGTCGGCATTATTTACGCAGGACAGAGACAACGGTGTTTTACAGCGGCTGTTAGCCGAACACGGCTATTCCCTTCCCCATCACCGTGACTATACACGTTCAGGTTTTGACAGGGGGCACATGGCTCCCAACGGGGATTTTAACGACACCAATGAAAACGCTTTGATGACTTTTTTTATAGCGAACATTTGGCCTCAAACGCCGAATGTAAACAGAGTTGAATGGCTTAACACTGAAAACAAAACAAGAACGCTTGCGTCAGAATATTTTAAAATAAAAGTAATTATTATTGTTGACGAATTTAAAATGGAAAAAGTTGAAAACATCAGTATACCGTCTTGTTTTAAAAGGCGGGTTTATGATTTAAACACCGGCGACTTGATTTATGAAATCAACGTTTATCAATGATTCCTGCTGAGACAAGACAAATAAATAATCCGACAGCCTGTTTAAATACGCTCCGGCTTCCTGACGCAAAGGCTGTATTTCCATTACGGCGAAAAACAAACTTTCCGCCCTTCTTGCTATTGTTCGTCCTATTTGGATTTGCGCTTCTATAATATTTTTCCCCGGTACAATCAGCGTTGTTTGTTTTGGGATGTTAGCGTACAACCTGTCAATTTCTTTTTCAAGTCTGACAATCTCGTCTTCCGGTAAAAAGAAATTGCTGTTTTTTATATCGGAAACATGCGACATAATTAACCCGATATTTTTTTGGACTTTTTCCAAAAAACTGTTTGTAGATTTTGCCGAGAATTGCCATGCGCCTTCGTTGGTTATCATCGCTTTTATCAGTCCTAAGTGGCAGTTAAGCTCGTCAGCCGCTCCGATAAAACGAATTACCGCGCTGTTTTTTGACACTTCACGTCCGCTTAAATCGGAAGTTTTTCCTTTGTCGCCTTTTCTTGTATAGATACTCATATTACAATGTATCGGGGGAATCAAGCCAAACGGGAAGCTGCATCGACATTTCCAAATAACCCATTCTGCGTTTTTTTACGGTAATTTCCATTACCGCAAAACCTTCATCTTCCAATAAACGCAAGCGTGAAATAGAAACAGGATCATCTTCTGAAATTCCGGCTTCATCGGCAATAGATCCCCGAACTACGCGGTTTACACGAAAACTGGAAGAAAAAACACTGCTTTGCAGCGGAGTAAGAATCATGCCAAACAACGGAGCGGCAACACGATCCCGTTTGTCAATTTTTACCGCGTCAAGAAGCGGCAAATCGGGACGAGGGACTGTCATTATAATTTTCTTTTTTACTTCTTCGCTCTTTTTATCGAAAATTTCCAAAGCAACAAGTTCTCCGGGACCGTACATAAAAACCGCGTTCTGCAAAGCGGGAATAAGTCCTCCCTCAGATGCGGTTATTTTTTTCCCGTTTATTGTTTTGATAAAAAACCCTTCATCGACTTTATGTAAATAAGCCGGAGTATTCGGAGCGGTATAAATTATTTCCGCTTCCGAATTTATTTCGCATAACGTAAGTCCAAGCCACGGACGCCGGGATTTTCCTCCCTTTATCATCGCAGGCAAAGCGGAAGTAAGCGTTTCCGCCGGAACAGCGAAATTAAGTCCCTGATACTGATCCGCTCCGGCAAAAACAATTCCCACAAGCCGACCTTCGCTATCCACTACAGGACCGCCTGAATTGCCGTGATTAACCGCCGCGTCTATTTGAATAACGTCTCCAATCTGCAGGAAACGCCTTCCGAGAGCGGAAACAATTCCCGATGTTACTGTTTTTTGCAATCCTACGGGAGAACCAATCGCAAGCACCGTGTCGCCTATTTTCGGAATTACACGGTCTACAAGCGAAAAAACATATTCGGTTTCAATTCCTGTTTTAATCAACGCAAGATCAAGCGCTTTATCCCAACCAATGACTTTGGCGGGAATACGCGGACTTGTTGAATCTCCCATACGTATATACATACGGGAATAACCTTTGCGTTTTGGATCAACTTCGCTTTCTATAACATGGTAATTTGTAATTAACAAACCGGACGCGTCAACAAAAAAAGCTGAACCTAAAACTCCGTCAGGTATGCCCATTCCTCGTTCAATTCTGTATCCTCTGTCTACAATTACAGTAGCGACGCCTTTTATCATATCAGAGGCGGTGTCTTTGCCTTTGGCGTATTCAACCAAATTGGCGGGAATATTTTTGCCGCCTGCCGCCTGAGCCGCGGCAAGAAAAAACGCCGAAGATCGGCGCTGCCGTCCTTCTACGGCTTTTTCAAGAAACAAAAGAGCGCTTTGATAATCAAGCGGCTTCATTTCATGCGCTCTTACCGCCGATAAAAACGCGCCAAGATTATCGCCGTCTTTTATTTTTTTCTTTGCGCCCGCAAGAATAAAGGCGGCTTCTTTTCCCGTATTGGCGTTTTTTACTCCAATATTGGCGATAGACCTGCCCAAGGAGACTGCGTCATCCCATCGTTCTTCCTCTATCGCTTTATTCTGCATGGCGACTAAATTTTCTATCGCTTCTTTTTCATATTTGGCAAGCCGCTGCCAGTCTTCATTTTCACTGTCATTTGCAACAGAATAAATTTCTTTATAAATAAATATTTGGTTTAAAGCGACAATGGGGTTTTCTTGAACGTTTTTTTCAATATCGCTTAATCTGAATGAACTTGTTGTACGGCTCGGGGAGTTATTTGTTTTTTTATCCACCGTCTCGCATGAGAAAACAAATAATATAACAGCAAATAACAGGTATATCTTCTTTTTCATAGTTATTTTCCAATTTCAGAGTAATTCATTTCTCCGCTTCCGTCCATATCAAAAGAATAAACAACCGAACCGTCCTGTAGATACACTTCTTTTGTCTTAAATGTTCCGTCTCCCGACCAATCGCTTTCCGAAGAAGCGACTAAACGGCGGAAATCAAGGATGCTTTCCGATTCATAACCGACAGGCGGGCGGCGGAAACGGCGAGTTGTTTCCATTCTGCCGTCAAGATCGATGTCTATATTTTGAATTACAGGCTGTCCTTTTTCAAATTCCGTAACGGAAACCTGCCGTCCGTTTAATGTTTCAACCGCCTTCAGTATAACTCCCTGATTCATATAAATTGTTTCCGTAGCGCCTTTAATTTCCAAACTCGGACGGGAATAGCTTGAACAAAATGAAAGAAGAGCCTTATAAGTAAGAGTGATATATTGATACGCCAATTCAGGATACGCAAGACCTGCAAGTTTGTCGCTTCCGCCGAGTTCGATAAAATTAATAGGCGCGTAAGTGAAAAAAACGGGACCAAAATTGAATGTTTCATTTTCCAATTCGGTCTTTTTTACGGAAGGATAACGCTCCCATTGCAAGTTAACACTCTGCGATAAATTCCGTTCACGAGAAGTATTATTCCTTGAAATAAAGGTAGAAACTTTTTCGGGATTATTGTCCAATCCAAATTTAACCGTAAAACTTAAACTATTATTACTCAGATTGTCAATTAAATAGTCTATAAATCCCGTGCGGTAATACACGGCGTTTTCAACGTAGCCGTCGTTATCATCATCGACAATTATAATTCCTGAAAAGGTAAGCAGTTTGCGTGTAAATAAATCTCGTCCTTCTTCACTGCGAAGCAATTTGTAAGTATCGATTATTATTTCTTTTTTTATTGTTGGAATTTTTAAATCGGGTTCTTTTAACGTAAAAGAAGAAAATACTTCTTCAGTTGCCGTTTTATCATCAATAAGACCAAGATTGAGAGCGACAGGAATGGATGCGGGATTCGGCTTAAAATTATTTTCATTGGATAAACTTCCCGATCTGTAAGCGGCGGCGCTTCTTCGGGCATCATCGACATTTCTTATAAAAGGCGCCGCCATCCACGCAAGTTCAGGGTCTGCTTCCTGTAAAAAAGGAAGCCGCTTAAGCGCAAGTTCAAGAAGATTAACATCGCTCTCGGGCAATTCAGACGCTTGAGGTTTTCTGTTATGCGCATATTCAAAAAATATCCGCAAGGGGCGGGGATCGCGGGGGAACCTGTCCATGGCGAGCAGAGTCTGACTTCTAAACTGCGCCGCGGCGAAAGTGTAATCATAGCCGGGTTCTTTTCCGCTTGCCATTCCGCGCAAAGCAAGAAGACGCAGCATTACAGCGTCGGCGCGGGAGCCTGACGAATCTATTTTATCAAGGCAATTTATCGCATCCTGATATTCTCGCATGGAAATAAGCATTTGCGCTTTTAACAACTGCGCATGGTATTCGCTGTACTTTACCCAACGGTTAGCGTCAATCGCCTTGTTTAAACTTTCAACTACTATCTTTTGTCTTATATTGTTTTTATAATTAGATTGTATAACAGCCAAAAGATAGGGAATATCGGAAGAAACGCTGTAAAAATCCATCGCGCGGCTAGCTGCGGCAAGAGCTTCATCCAATCTTTGTTCGTCAACCGCCTGTTGTATCCATTGAACATACTGTAACGCCGCCTGCGAATCGTCTTTCGCGTTTATTACAGGCTGAGCGTTAATATTAAAACAGGCGAAAGCAAACAACAGTATTAAACAAAAACCATGTAATCCTTTGAATTTCATTCGGACTCTCCTTTTGGCGGAAGCCCGATAATTTCCCGTACTTCGTCATCGATAAGAGTCTCGCGCGAAAGAAGCGCGTCGGCAAGTTTTTCAAGTTGGTTTTTATGTTCTTCGATTATTTTTAGGGCGTTGTTTCTGGCATGTTCAAGTATTTCCTTAATCGCCCTGTCTATCCTCTGTGCTGTATCTTCCGAATAATCTTTATGACGGGCTATTTCTTTGCCGAGGAAAATAGGCTCGTCTTCCTGACCATACGCAATGGGACCGAGTTCTTCCGCCATGCCCCACTCGCAAACCATGTTACGTGCCATTTCGGTAGCCTGTTGAATGTCGTTCTTTGTTCCTGTGGTTGTCTCATTATAAAAAAGTTTTTCGGCTAACCAACCGCCGTAGCAGATGGCGATGCGATCTTCTATCCAGCCTTTTGAGCGGCTGTAACTGTCTTCTTCTGGGAGAGAAAGCGCCGCTCCAAGCGCCCGTCCGTGGGGAACAATCGTAACTTTATGCAACGGGTCGGCGTTTTTAAGATAATAGTGCAGTATCGCGTGTCCGGCTTCATGAATGGCTGTCATGCGGCGCTCTTTATCTGAAACGACAAGCGTTTTTCTGGCGACGCCCATAAGCACCCTGTCTCTTGCGTCTTCAAAGTCGGACATTTTAACTTCGGTTCTGTTTTTACGCGCGGCAAACAAAGCCGCTTCGTTTACAAGATTCGCTATATCAGCGCCGCTCATTCCCGGCGTCGCTCTCGCTATGCGAGCTATATCAACTTCCTTATCCAAAGGAATTTTAGCGATATTTATTTTTAAAATATCCTCTCGTTCCTTTATATCGGGCATAGCGATAATCACCTGACGATCAAAGCGCCCCGGACGAAGAAGGGCGGGATCTAAAACATCGGGACGGTTTGTCGCCGCAAGAATAATAACTCCGTCTTTTGAATCAAAGCCGTCCATTTCTACAAGGAGCTGGTTCAATGTCTGCTCACGCTCGTCGTGACCGCCGCCGTAGCCCGCGCCGCGGGTGCGCCCTACCGCGTCCAACTCATCGATAAAAATTATACAGGGAGCGCTTTTGCGTCCCTGCTCAAAAAGGTCTCTTACGCGGCTTGCCCCGACGCCGACAAACATTTCAACAAAGTCGGAACCGGACATGTGAAAGAACGCGACGCCCGCTTCTCCGGCGACAGAACGCGCCATCAATGTCTTGCCTGTTCCGGGCATTCCTACAAGGAGCACGCCTTTGGGTATACGAGCTCCCATCTTTGTAAATTTCTGCGGACTTTTTAAAAACTCAACTACTTCTTCAAGCTCATATTTTGCGTCCTTCTGTCCGGCTACGTCGGAAAAACTTACTTTTTTTCCTTCGTCGCTGTAACGCTTGGCTTTGCTCTTCCCAAATTGAAAATTCTTCATGCCCGCGCCCTGTATGTTTCTGAAAATAATCATGATTATTGTAAAACCGATAATCCACGGAAGCATTTCTATAATTATCTTCATAAAAGTTACTTTAGCGGGGGAACTTGTAATGTTGACACCCTTGTTCTGCAAGACTGACGCGGCATCGGAAAGGGTTGGAACTCGTGTTTTGAATTGGGGAACGCCGCCTGCCGGCGAGCCCTTTAATAAAATATCCAATATTTTATCATCATAAATAACAACGGCTTCAATCTGATTTTCATCGACAAGACGGACAAAATCCGAATAAGACACATTCATAACAGGAGCTTTATCACCCTTGTAAAAAAAAGCAATAAAGATAACTGACGCTATTATAAAAAAAATAAAAGCGAAACTACCCGGCGTTTTGGGTTGAGCGGGCAATTTATTATTTGGATCAGTCATTAATACTCCTGTTTCATATCTAATAGCGGATTAGATAACGAAACTATACGATTTCTACCATTATATATGAATTTTAAGCGTTTTTCGCTAATTAATCAATAGCAATTCGGCTGTGCCGAATTGCTTAAGAGTTTTGCCAAAGGGGAAATTACAGTTTTTTATTAAAATTTTTTATTTTGGTAAAATTTCATGCTTTTCTTATAATGGCTTTTGTTTGGTAAAACTCCAGACTGTTATTAGGGGGGGCGGGAAATTCCGCATTTATTTATCGGGATAGGGGTTATAAATCAAAGGGGTCTTTTTCAACCGATTTTTGATCTTCTTTTTTATACTCTCTTTTTTCTTCCATTCTTTCTTCTTTCTTTTCTTCTTTTTGGTGTACAACATGATATTTTCTTTCTATAACGTGCGTCATGCGTCTTATAAATTTTTCAAAATCTCTTTCATTCATCCTTTCAATTTTTGCTTTTTCTTTTTCCCACCTTCCTTTCAGCGTGAAACCGAACGCAAAATAGTCCGACAATTCATCATTTACCTCCAGTACTTTTTTATTAAATACATTTATTTCCGTAAATTCACTTCCACTCTCTTTGTATCCTAATAATCTTACTGAATAATTTTGCTTTATAACTACGGCTACTTCTTCAAATATTCTTTCACTCATTTTTTTTCACCTCTTCTTCATTAAGTATAACACATTATTTAACGTACTTACAACGAGCGAGAAACACCTTTTTCAAAGTACTCTTTTTGCGCTCGGGACAGAATGATTTTTTCCCCCTCACGGCGGATTTTTACCGTTCCAAGGTCTGCGGCGTTTACAACTCCCGCGCAAAAACGCCTTACTGCCGCGCGTTTCACGGGGCGGGGATTTTTTCTGTTTTTAAGCAATTCGTCAATTGCAAGAAATACAGCTTCTTCCCGTATTATCCTGTCTTGGGCAAAAAAAGTTTCGGCGTCCGTAAAAACGGAAACAGGAAATTTGCTGTTTACACGAGCTTTCAAGCCGTTAAGTGAAATTTCCCGCCATTTTATACGGGCTGCGGCTTCGTTTTTAATAAAATCCGCCGCAAGAGATTGGGTTTGCGCCATGCCGAAGACTCCGCTTTTCCATGAAGGAAACGAGTCATTTAACAACGGAACAAGAGTGCGGCGTATACGGTTGCGAAGGTATTTTTCATCGGTATTTGTGGAGTCTTCCCGCCAGCTTGTGTTTTTGGCTTTTAGGTACTCTGCAATGTCAGAGCGAGACATATTTAACAACGGGCGAAGAAGACGACCGTTTTTTACGGGCATGGCGGACAAACCTGCGGAACCCGCCCCTCGCAAAACACGCATTAAAGCGGTTTCCAAAAGATCGTCTTTTGTATGGGCAAGCAAAATTATTGTCTTTTCACCTAACCTGTCGGCTTCTTTGGAAAAAGCCCTGTGGCGGAAAAAGCGGGCGGCGGCTTCTATGCCGATTCCTTTCTTTTGCGCAAAAGCGGCTACTTTGCCCTGCGGAATATTTTTTACACAGCAATCAATACCGTTGGCTTCGCAAAACTTGCGGACAAATTCGGCGTCTCCTTGGCTTTCTTCCGCAGGGCGGATACCGTGTTCAACGTGGACGCAATAAAGAGCGTCTTTGCCGATAACGCCGCTGTCCCCAAGAGCGATTAACGCCGTAAGCAGAGCCATTGAATCCGCGCCGCCTGAAACGGCAATTAAAAAGACTGTCCCCGCAGGACAGTCTTTTACGCAAGAATAAACATTATTTTCAAATTGAGAGCCGATAGGTTATTTTTTCTCCCCTGCGCCCGGAGCTTTTTTGTCTCCTGCGGCAGGCGCTTTCTTGTCCCCTGCGGCGGCGGGCGCTGCTCCGGCTGCGGGCGCCGCTCCTGCGGCAGGCGCTGCTCCTGCGGCAGCGGCGGCTTCGGCGACGACAGGCGCGGCGGTTTCAACCTTGGCGAATTTCACCAACGCAAAAACCTGATCCGGGTTTGTAATAAGCTTAACTCCCTCGGCAAGAGGAATATCCCTAACGTGCATGGATTGATTGGCTTTAAGACCGGAAATATCAATTTCGATCCTTTCGGGAAGGTCTTTGGGAAGACATTCAACTTCGATTTCATGCAAGGGAGTTTCAAGCATACCGCCGTCTCGTACGCCGATTGGGTTTCCGTGGAAAATAAGGGAAACTTTCGCGCGAAGGGCGACTCCGCTTTCTACTTCGTAAAAATCGATATGAAGAATATTACCGTCGATAATATTCCGCTGAGTATCCTTTACAAAAACATCGTATGTTTTACCGTCTACTTCTACTTTTACAATTGTACTTTCAGAGATACCTTTTGTACCTTTAATAAATTCACTGGAGTCCAAATCTATGGAAATAGCCTTAACTGACCTTCCGTAGAGAACAGCGGGAATCCTTCCGGTTTTCCTGATTCTGCGGGATTCGGCGGAACCCTGTTTTTGACGGCTTTTTGCCTGTAACACAACCTTGCTCATATACTACCTCAATAAAAATATAAATGGGATTAAACCCTATCTGGGACGACAGGATTCGAACCTGTGAATACCGGTATCAAAAACCGGTGGCTTACCACTTGCCGACATCCCATTTTTCGGTAAGTTTACTAAAAACAAAGGAAACAATCAATACCAAAAGAACCCCTACAAAACCCAATTTTGGGTCTTCAGAGGTTCTTTATTTGATAAACCGTAACCGGAAACTAAATATCGTCCGAGTTTTCAGGGACGGTGTCTACATCGCCGGACTCATATTTTTCCAAGATGCGTTTTTGCAGTTCCGCCCTGAATTCAGGATGAATAGGATGAGCGACATCCTTATATTCGCCTGCCCTAGTCTTACGGCTGGGCATAGCTATAAAAATTCCCGTTTTGCCCTCAATGATCTTTATATTATGAACAACAAAGCAATCGTCAAATGTAACCGTCACATAGGCTTTGGGTTTACCGCCGCCAGCCACCTTTCGGACCCTAATATCAGTAATTTCCATGGCTCTCTCCTTTAAAGTCCTAATGCTGTGATAAGAGATTAACAACGGTTCTCAAATGTAACACCATTACCAACCTCAACTTGAATTACATTTTAATATGGTTTTGCCATTAAAGCAAGCAAAAGTTTTAGAATTTATATTAATGTTTCAAATTCATTCCCTGAAAAAGTAGTATTTTTATAACTATATTACTCACATTGCAAGTATTTTAAGACAAACCGATAATTATCGGTATTATCATAAAAACAGCCTCAAAACCTATGGTTTTTGCGTTTTTATCTTGGGTCTGAAATACGGAAAACCACCTGATTACCCTGAGAAGAAGCGGTAAGTTCATATAGACCGCCTACAAAATCCTGAGCGTATTCATAAGTCTCGGTTTTCCCGCCTGATGTTTGCCTTCCTCTTGATTGACCGCCGCCTTCGTTATATGCGACGGTTATTCTGTAAAAACCCGGGGCAAGGAAAATATCGCCTCTGCCTTCCTGCGGAATTACCTGTCGGGATACGGGAGAGCCTTTTTCCAAGTGCACATATACGCCTTCTATCACTGTTATGCTAATCCCTAAACCGCTTACAATTTGCACGGGTTTAGGCAGGAGTTTTCCGTTTAAATACCACGCGTTACTTTTATATTCATAAGTTCCGGCAAGATATTCAAAAGCGTTCAGCATGCTGTAAAGACTCGGCGGAAAACCTTCGTTTCCAAGGAATCTTAATGTAAAATTCGCAGGAATACGAACACTTGATAAACCGCTGTTATTGGAAAATACATGTTCATCCATTGATTTTAAATTCGACATTATAACAACGCTTGTAATACTGTTATTTCTAAAAGCGAATCGATCAACTTCGACTACATTTTCGGGAATAGTGACAGAAGAAAGACTGTTGTCGGCAAAAGCGTTTTCTCCGATTTTCGTTACGCTTGACGGAATTGTAACGCTTGTTAATTTGTTGTTGCAAAACGCTCCTTCTTCTATAACTTTTATTCCTTCCTGAAGCGTTATGCCGGTAAGGCTGTTATTCCTGAATGCCGAATGTTTGATAACCGTAACGCCCTTAGGTATGGATACGTTTGTTAGACTATTATTGTTAAATGCCGCCTTTCCTATGCTTGTAACGGTTGACGGAATATTTATACTTGATAATTTATTATCTTCAAAAGCTCTTTCCCCTATTGTTACAAGTCCTTCTCCAAGAGTAACAGATGTTAATTGTCTGTTGTTAAAAAAAGCGTTATCCTCTATTGTTGTTACGCCCGCGGGAATTGTTAAACTGGTAAAATTGTTGTCGGCAAACGCTGCGTTACCTATAACTTTAACTGTTGATGATAAAGTAAGACTTGTCAAACCGTTTTCAGCGAAAGAACTTTCTCCGATGTCCAAAACGCCTTCGGGTATTCTTAAATTGGTTATTTTGTTTTTATAAAAAGCGAAACGCCCGATAGTTTTAACACCTTGCAGAATATTTAATGTGGTTATATTGTTGTTCCTGAACGCCCCTCGTCCGATACTTGTTACAGCCGCAGGAATAGTCACCGCAGTCAATGAATTATACGCAAACGCGTTTTCCCCTATGTTTGTAACCGTATTGGGAATAGTTATGCCGGTTAATTTATTATTTGAAAAAACGCCGCTTGGAATTACTTTAACAATCGGAGGAATAACAAGATTGGAAATATGATTATTCATAAACGCTTCATCACCAATGCTTACTATGCCGTAAGGAATAGATACACTTGTGATCACGTTATCTTTAAAAGCGGCTTTTCCGATTGATTCCAAATCGTCATTAATATACGCGTCTTTTATTTTATTGCTTGCGAATGCGTTATCCCCTATTGATACAACGCCGAGCGGTATTGTTACACTGGTCAGGTTATTGCTTAAAAACGCTCCCGTTTCTATTTCCTTAACGCCCTGCGGTATTGTAACGCTAGTCAGATTTTTTCTTCTGAAAGCGTTAGCTCCGATAACTGTTACAGGGTTCTTGCCTATTGCCGGGGGAATATTAACCGTGGGACCTTTCCCTTTATAACCGGTTATAGTAATGGTAGCGCTGTCACCGCTTCCGACAGTATCATAAGAAAAATCAACTATGCTGGTATATTTGGCGTTGCCTGATTGAGCGTTAACAGGAGCGCTGACAAAAATTAATCCGACTGCAAAACAAGTAAAAACAACCGAATAAAAAAAATTCTTTTTCATAACAAATCTCCTTTATTTCATCCGTATTTTAACAGCAAAAATGTTTATGTCGTTTTAATTACAGATACTTATAAATATAGTACAAATTTGCCAAAATGCAACTAAAATGTGTTATTTTCAAATAATTGAACGGCATTCACGTACAAACGACCATTTTTTCCGAAGAACCTTAGCCGCTTTTTTCGCCTGCCGCCTGTCGGCGAAAACTCCAAAACAGGTAGCCCCCGATCCTGAAAGGTTGGCGTACCGCGCCCCCAACCCTCGAAAGTCTTCGATAATTTTATTATAAACCGATTTTTGAGCCTCTGCGGAAAAACGCAAGAAATCGTTAAAAAAACGGGGGTAAATATTTTCATCAAATTCGCCGTTTTTTATGAATTCGTCAATTTTTTCGGTTTGCGGGGAAGTACGGTTTTCGTCAATTAATTTGTAGGCGGCGGCTGTTTCGCTGTGAAAGCCCGGGTTAACCAGTACAAAAAACAATTTGGGCGCTTTTAACGGTAAAATACATTCTCCCCTGCCTGTTACAAAGGCGGCAGGGCTTTCATGCATAAAAAAGGGAATATCACTGCCAAGAAAAGCCGCCATTTCCAATAATTCTTTTTTACAGCAGGGGAAACCCGCTATTTTATTCAGCGCCAAAAGAACGGCTGCGGCGTTTGAGGAGCCGCCGCCAAGCCCGCCGCCAACGGGAATGCGCTTTTTCACCTTTATTTTCAAGTTTTTCCTAAAACCCGTTTTGTCCCGAAACAAAGATACCGCCTTAAAAATGATATTTTCCTCGGTAGGTATGGGAGATTTTAAGCCCTTTATATCGATTTCTACGCTGTTTTCACCCCTTAAAACCTTAAATTTCAGGGTATCGCCGAAATTTACCGCCAAAAAGACGCTTTCTATATCGTGAAAACCGTCCTGACGCCTGTCTTTTACAGCTAAATGAAGGTTAACCTTGGCAGGGGCGAAAACAGACAATTTTTTTATTAATACAGCCATATAATAAAGAATAACATATTTAAGAATTTTTTCAAAATCTTTAATAACCAGTTGACAATTTGATATATCCTCTTTTATGTTTTTAGTGGGAGGTTTTTTAACCTCCATTACTCAGTTTAGATTCAAGAAATATCAATTTCTAAAGGGAGAACATTATGGTTCTGAACGGAGCTGTGGATCAGGAAGAATTAACGCTGATACCGGTAGACGGATTTGACGCCGTTTACGAAACAGAGAGACCCTCGCCGGCTTTCATCTTCAGTGATGACGATGACATTGATGATGATTTTGATGACGAAGATGACTACGAAGACGACGACTTGGAAGACGAGGACGACGAGGACGAAGAAGACGATGATGACTACGATGATGACGAAGAAGACGACGACTACGACGACGACGAGGATGAAGAAGACGAAGACGACTGGGAAGAAGACGAAGACGACGAAGACTGGGAAGAGGAAGAAGAATAATCAAGGTTTATATACACTCTAAAGGCAAAATCTTTAGAGTGTCCTTTATTCGGATATCCTGATTCCATTTTGAAACGCCGGAATTGTTCCCCAAAGTTTTTCAAGTTCGTAAAATTCCCTAGCCCCGGAAGTCATCAAATGTATTATCATTGTCCCAAGGTCAAGCAAACGCCATTCATCGTCTGAATCTCTGCGTGAACTGCCGAATATTTCTATTTTTTTCTCATAGCAAAATTCTTTAACGTGCTTTTCAAGACCGTCTATGTGCGTTTTGCTTGTTGCTGTAGCGATAATAAAAAAATCCGTCCAGTTATTGATCCCTCGCAAGTCCAGTACGCATACATTCTGCCCGTTATGTTCTTGCAAAAGAGAACCCAAAGCGGCGGCTTGTTTGTCATTTTCCTGTGACATATCTTCCATTAAAGTTCCTTCCAATCAACAATGTAACATCCGCTTTGTATTCGACGCTTCTGCCTGTTTCATTTTCCTTGGGCGTTATTTCTTTGCGTATGTTTTCACAGCGAATAACATCGGCAAACGATTTAACCATATCGTCGTCATCGTAACGCTGAATTATTAACGTTTTTTCATAATCACTGCGATCCGCGTTTGATATTGAAATTACATCATAGCCGAAACTTCGCAGTATTTCCGCCGTCTTTCCCGCAAGACCGTTGACTTCGGTTCCGTTCAAAACTTCCACAGTAAGGATATTGTCAACCGCATACGTCTCTACCTCGCGTGTGAGCGCTGTCAAAGTCTGCCGTACAACTTCTTTTACAATTCCGTCCAAGCGGGGAATAATCAGCATTTGTCCCGACACTTCTCTTAAATCTCCGTCGATGGAGCGAATATTAGTTCTGTCGATATCTATACGAACAAGCTCGTTAAAGAGAAGCATCATTGTCCGCTGATTCATACTTGTTCTGAAAAACGAATGATACATTTTTGCCGCTTTAGGATTATTAAGTTTTTCATTCATCTGTATCTGGCGTTTAAGAAGACCGAGAAAAAGACGATGTCTTCTAAATACTTCCATTTCGGTTTCTTCATCGGGCAAAGTGTATGTAGCGTAAAGGCTCGCCTTGTCGCCGTCAAGGACGGTCATGCCGGAAGGAAACAGAATAACGCCGTTTTCATCTCTGTACGAAACCGCCGAAGGAATAAATATTTCCACACCTTCCAAAAGATCAACAATGGAGACAAGATGTTCTTTTGTGATGATAATTGTAAAATTTATATTTATTCCAAAAAGTTTTTCTATTTCGTTTTGGTAACTGCCTATTCTTACAGGATCGTACACCCTGTCAATTCTGTCCCAACGATTCAATTTTGAGATTAAAAGACCGAAGTTTCCCGGTATGTCAAAAATAGCCGCCCGTCTTGTAACGGGATAATACATAAGCACATAAGTGCTGATAGGCATTTTGTTTTCTTCGACAACATAAAGTACGTTAACAACTTGATTTCCCGAAAAAGCGTCCTCCACAGGATTGCTGCGGAACATAATCACGGAAAAAACAATTCCAAACACAAGCAAGAGAACTATTAACACGAGTAATAAAACAGAAGCGTCGCCTTTTATTCTCAATTTTTTCCTTTCCTTATCTTGTCCAACAGCAATACTGTTTCTTTGGATAAAGCCTGTCCTTTTGCCTGCACTTTGACAATTGTTTTTTCAATTACGGCGACAAGTATGTTATCCAAAGTATCCTCCCTGCACATTCTTCTTAAAGCGGGGTCTATAGTTCTTGAAAAATCGGTTTTGTCGGCAATATAAATTATCTTTGCCAACTGCCCCATATTTTCACTGCCAGACGTATGAACCGCAACAGCTTCAAGTATATCTTCATTATTAATGGAGAAACGTTCTCTTAGCAAGACCGCCGCAGCTTTTCCGTGCAAAAGAGTCGGTTTTTCCATTTCAAGATCGGAAATTTCCATTCCCGCGGTTTTCACCATTTTTATCATCAGTTTGCCGTCCATTTGTTTCGCCAAGTCGTGGGCGATTCCGGCAAGGTAGCCGTCCTTAGGCTCAATGCCGAAACGACTGCATAAATCAAAGGCGTGAAGGGCTGTGTGTCTTGAATGAAGGAAACGCTCGGTATTCAGAGTTTCCCTCGCCTCCGTTTCTATACGCTCTATAATGCTGTCAGGAGGGGGCGTAGAAGGCTTGTCTCCGCCATATCCGTATAATTCTCGGTTTTTGATAATATCGACCGCTCCTGAGGGTAACAGCGACTGCCAATCGCCCCCTTCGCCTATCATGCGTCTTATTTCATGCGATGAAATATCGACAATTTCGTTCTCGATAGCGGTATGGGCAAACGGATACTTAACGGGCTTTGAATTAAACCTTTTTGCGACGACGATATCCGCCATTTTTAAGATTTTGTCGCTGTCACGCCACTTCGGGAAATCGGCGGCAAGGTCGTCGCCTATAATCAGCACAGGCTTGCCTGTCGGAAAGTATCTTGCGGTTATGTCTTCCAAAGTGTCTATTGTGTACGAGATGCCTTCCCGTCTTATTTCGCAGTTATCAATGGCGAACCTGCTGTCGCCGACGACTGAGGCGGCAAGCATGTCTATTCTGTCTTTTACGCTTGTTTCCATTCCTTCGGCGTCCAGCTTAAACGGAGAACGGTATGCCGGTATAAAAACCACTCTGTCAAGTTTTAAAGCTGAAAGAGTTTTTTCGGCGAGAAAAATATGTCCTTTATGAACGGGAGCAAAACTGCCGCCTAAAATACCAAGCTTCAATCTTCTTCTCCTTCAAAGACATTCTCTACGTTTTCCGCTTCTATTTCAACTTCATTTTCGCCCTCTTCCGCTGTTTCATCTTGCGGAACGGATGTAAGGCGCAGAAAAGCGTTTGTAAGCTCCTGCAAGCCGTTGCCTGAAAAAACCGAAAGACCGATAACTTCTTCCGCCGAATATTTCGCCGCAAGCTCCGCAAGCCGCCCTTCGGTTTCGGGCAAGTCGGTTTTTGTTCCGACCAAAAGCCGTTTTTTTTGAGGGAGACGGGGAGAAAAAGAGCCGAGTTCTTTTATCAGAATGTCAAAGGCGGTAAGGTAATTTTCGTCGGACAAATCTATAAGAAAAGCCAACGCCGAAGTGCGTGAAATATGTTTTAAAAATTGGATGCCAAGTCCCGCTCCGCCTGACGCTCCTTCGATAAGCCCGGGAATATCGGCGATGATTATATCTTTCTCGCCCGCTGTTAAAACTCCAAGATTGGGGATTTTTGTCGTGAAGGGGTATGCCGCTATTTTGGGTCTCGCGTTTGTAAAACGGTCAAGGAGACTGGACTTGCCGGCATTTGGAAACCCCACAAGACCGATGTCCGCCATTATTTGCAACTCGACTTTTAATTTGACGGTTAGCCCGGGTTTGCCCGGCAAGGCTTTTCTCGGCGCTTGATTCACCGAGGACTTAAAGTGGATATTACCCCATCCGCCGTTGCCGCCTTTTAAAAAAAGAAAATCTTCCTGATTTTTTGTAAAATCCCTGATAAGCTCGCCTGTCTCTTGGTCGCGAATTATAGAGCCGGGCGGCAGAGGGATAATCATATCGTCGCCGTTTGCGCCGTAGCGTCCCCAGTTCTCACCGTCATGACCGTTCTGGGCTTTGAATGTGTGTTTGTAGCGTAAATGGGCAAGGGTGCGCAGGTTTCTTCGGACAGTGAAAACAATGTCCCCTCCCCTGCCTCCGTCTCCGCCGGACGGTCCGCCCTTTGGAATATATTTTTCTCTGCGGAACGCTATACAGCCGTTGCCGCCTTTTCCAGAGGATACTTCTATTGTTGCTTCATCCGCGAATTTTTCCACACAAGAGGGTTATTTAGCGTCCTGAATGATAGAGGCGAGTTTGCGTCCTCGGCGCTGGTGAAAACTGACTTTTCCGTCCGCAAGAGCGAAAAGAGTGTAATCGCCGCCGCAGCCGACATTTGTTCCCGGGTGGATTTTTGTT
>Ga0268262_10002445_pt1 | contig 21448 bp, 17 predicted proteins | sample TergutNc150P3_FD_190354 | JGI IMG/M metagenome (GOLD analysis project Ga0268262, IMG submission 190354) | Nasutitermes corniger P3 segment gut microbial community from laboratory colony in Florida, USA - Nc150 P3 (SPAdes) (version 2) | ecosystem: Host-associated > Arthropoda: Insects >... | reverse complement strand
GCAACCTCGCCATGCGCAGCGCCGAAGCGGCGAAGAACACGGCGAACATGATCGAGGAGTCGGTGAAGAACGCCGACGGCGGCGTCAAGATCACGGAAGAGGTCGCCAAGTCGCTGAACCAGATCGTCGACCGCATCGTCAAAGTGGGCGACCTGATAACCGAGGTGGCGTCGGCCTCCGCCGAACAGTCGCAGGGCGTGGAGCAGGTGAACGTCGCGGTCGCGCAAATGAGCCAAGTCACCCAGAATTTCAGCAAGGAGGCCGAGGAGCTCGCGGAGATGGCGCGCGCGTTCAAGTTGAGCGACGGCGGCAGGGCGGGATCAACGGGCGCGAGACAACACCACACCATACTCCCGCCGAAACACCATCGGCCCGTAGTCGCCGCGCTTCCCGACAAATCCTCCAAATCCGCGAAAGCGGTGACGGCGGAAGAACTCATCCCGCTGAACGACGACGAGATGGGCGAATTCTAACGCAAAAGGCGCGGGCGGCCGACCGCCGACCGCGCCGTCCCCCGCCCCTAATGTATATTTATAAGATAACAAAAGATTCGCCGTAAACATAAAGACGCGGACGGACGAAGAAATAACCGACGCGGTCAGGAATATTTCGCGAAATCCATAATATTATGCTATACATCGTATCCACGCCTATCGGCAATCTATCCGATATAACCGTTAGGGCGTCAAAGATATTGGCCGAGTGCGACCTCATCTTGACCGAAGACACCCGCACGTCTAAGAAACTGCTTGATCATCTTGGAATAACAACGCGCGTAAGCGCATACCACGACTTCAACAAAGAGAAGGTCACGCCGGGGCTTGTTGCGTTATTGAAGGACGGGAAGGAGATCGCGCTGATAACCGACGCGGGGACGCCGGGGGTGGCCGATCCGGGGTTCTATTTAGTCAGAGCGGCGGTCGCCGAAGGCGTAGCCGTGTCGCCGGTTCCGGGAGCTTCGGCGGTTTTGGCGGCGCTGGCGGCGAGCGGGCTGCCCACGGACAGGTTCGTCTTCGAGAATTTCCTGCCCAACAAGGGAACGCAGCGACGGAAAATCTTCGAATCGCTGAAGGACGAGCCGAGAACCATGATCTTTTACGAGACCCCGCATAGGATAGTCAAAACTCTGGAAGATATCAAGGAAGTATTGGGGGACGTGCGGGTGGTCATAGCGAGAGAGCTGACAAAGATGCACGAGGAGTTTCTGCGGGGAAGCGCGGAGGAACTGCTGAAACATTTTGCGGCGCATCCGCCGAGGGGGGAAATGGTTATATTATTCAATATGCGGATAAAGTCAAATAATTAAAGTCAACTAAGGGGAGGGTTGCGCCCCGGTGGGGCGCGGTTATCCCGCAACGCCCCGCTGCATAAGCCCCCTCCACCTTCAACTTGTTTATCTCGGCGAAGCCAATCCCTCCCCCCAAAAATAGGGGGGAGGGACTTCTTAAAACATGCGCCGCTTCGCGTCGCGGTAAGTCAAAATCAACACAAAATACTATTTTATTGAAAAGAGATGTTAAACAGCACCTTCTTCTCGCCTCTCTTTACTTCTATGTTGTCGAACGACCTCTTGCCTATGACGTTACCGCTTTTGTCGTGCACGTCAACCTGAACGCTGTGGACGCCGGGCTGTACGGGGATGCGGGTCACTATTATTTTTTGCGGGAGCATGAAGCACATGCGCACGTCGGCGTGTTCGGCAGCCTCGTTGTATATCATTGAGCCTAAACCCAACACCAGATTCGCCCCTGGATTCCCGGTGTCCGTTTTTTGGATTTGATCGGTGGCTACGGCGCGGATGACCGCCCTTATCGCGGTTCTGGCCACTATCGCTCCGAAGTCGTCGGACAGGGCTTTGGCGGCTTGCTTGTTTATGTCGTTGACCTCCACCGACTCGAACGCCTGGCCGCCGCCGTTCAGCCGCGCCGTGAAGCGATCCACCTTAGTGGGAACCGTCACCAAATCCGGCAGGGAGATTTTTATATGCTGGGCCGACCCGTGCCTCACCTTGTTCCTATGGCTCTCCGGCATGGCCGGCGCCACCGTCGTGTACGATCTGCCGTTTTTACTGGACGACGCGATGTACAGATTCCCGCCGGGGGTCATGGTGCCGCCCCAGTTCAGCTCCACCATCTTAGGGCCCTTGCCGGCGTACCCGACAATCACGATCTCGGCGTCGCCCATAGCGGCGGTCCACTTGTTGGGGCCGTCGTCGGGACGCAGTCCGAGCTCGGTTATATTGTTCTCCCTGTCGCCCGCTTTGAGCCGGTCGTAGGCGAAACCCTCGACCTCGCGGGCCAGCGGCACCGGCCCCTTCTTGTAGGCGGCGGCGGAGAGATACGTGGATATGAGCGAATTGTCGGCCTCGCCTATCTTCTCGTAAGCCAGCGCGGAGAAGAGGTGGAACATGCCGTCGGTATGGTACTTCTTGTCGTTCGCCCCGGTGCGCTCCCACTCGTTGAAGTAGACCTGCATCTTCCGGCTCTCGACCAAAGCCTCGTCGAACTTGCCCATAGCCATAAAGTTGAGCGCGACAATATTGTGGAGGATAGTGAGCTCGTAAGGCTTGCTGCGATAGGGCCTAACGTTGTCGTTCGTGAGAAGCGCGGCGGCCTCGTTCGACACCGACTTCGTGAACAGATCGTCGAAAATCCGCTCGGCCTCAAGCAGATAGACGTTGCTCGAATCGAACTTCCCGGCGTAGTGGAAGAGAACGCCGACGTCCATGTTGTACAAGAAAGAGTTCGTCACGCCGTCGCCGTAAAGCTGCTTCTTAACCTTTCTGATCTCGGCGATTCTGGCGAGATAGTCGTCGTCTAACGGCTTGTCCAGAACCTTCTGACGCTGCATGGCCTTGGTGGTGCAGGACGGCAACAACAGGCAAGAGACGAGAACAAGCAAAATCATCGCCCAAACGGACGCTTTACGAACGGATTTCCTACCGCACCGCTCGGATAAACATACATCGCTGACTGCTGTTTTCACGGACAATTCCCCCTTCTATTCGGTTAGTGAGTCACTGTTTATAACGCGGAAACAGCGTGAGCGGGTTATGAACCCGCCACGCCATGGACGCGCCCCCGACGGGGCGCGGATTATCCTTGTTTTAGAGCCTCGCCCCGGCGCGCTCTACGTACTTCTTGATCTTCTTCTCCCCTATCCACACCTTCTTCTTGGACTCGAGCTCCACAAGCTCCATATTCACCTGGTAGAATATGACCGAACGCTTGCCCTCGCGGTCGACTATCGCGCTGATGTTTCCGATCATCATGAGGTCGGCTCCCTGCTCCTCGCCTATGTCGGAGCGGGTGGAGACCGAGGCGTTCGACTGCTGATCCTCGACCTCGTCGCGGACCTGCTCGCGTTCCGTCTTAGACGCCACGAACTCGACGCTGCCGGAGTTCAGAAGCGAGCGCTCTATGTCCTTCACGAACGTCTCCACGCTGATGTGCTCGTTGCTCTTGTTGGTGATCTTGCCTACGATAACCGTGGGCACCTTCTTCGCCTCCTGCCACTTGTATATCCAGCGCTGGTTGAGCGCGTCCTTGACCATCTCCTCCGCCACGAGCCTCGAATCGGTGTCGTTCCACTTCCCGGAAAGGTCGATCGTGGAATCGGCCTGCACACGCGCCACCTGCGTATTGGTAGCGCAACCCACAAACACGACGGACATTAAAAGGTACGCCGCCAGATTTGCCTTGCTTTTCATTGCCACTCTCCCCTGCTATAATGTGTTTATTGGATTTCACCGGCCCGCGAACCGGGCGGGCCGTGAATTTGACTTAGAATAGAAAATAATATGCGCGCGCCGCGCCCGTCAATATTTTTTTTCCTACTTTCCGACGGAGCAAAGCACGTTCTGCTGCTGCGTCACCCAAATCTGCGCCCGCTTCTTGGCGTTGTCGGCGGCGGCTTCGGGCGTCGTGTAGTAGTACTTTCTGTTTGAACGGCCCGCGAAGAGATTCCCCTCGCCCGGGTCGGATTCGAAGGCCTGCGTCTGCATCATCACGACCCGCTCCTCCGTCCGCGTGACCGGGGTCGAAGCGTCCACGGTGTTCTGCGTGATGATGATGAGCAGCTTCTGCCTCACCTTGTAGCTTATGCGGACGGATGCCGAGTAAACCTTAACGTGGTCGTTCTTGCCGGCCTCGCCGTTTATCTCCTTCAGATACTCCGTGCTCGCCTTCACGTCGGGCTCCAGCTCCTTCATCGACGGGAGCGCGATTATGCACTCCTCAAGCAGCTTCTCCGTGACGTTAGACTTCCCGTCCACGTCCGCGCCGCCCTGCAAAACCACGAGCTTGCCGCTCTTGGGCTGCTCGGCGTACGCCGCTCCAGCCGCGAACGCCGCGCAAATAAAAGCCGCCGCCAAAATTTTGATTTTCATAATCCCCTTCCCTTTTGTTAAAGTACGCGTTCACACCGGTCTATAGTTCAATAACCGAGTTTCCTTATATTGCGGAAATTGCTGAAAAACATCACGCCCACCTCCGCCCCGACCCTCATATCGTTGACTTCGCCGATAACGGCGAATTGGAACGGAACCCTCACCCGCACCTCTATAGTCTCCGTAAGCTCTAAGGCCACGCCGACGCGGACGAGCGCCGACCCGCCCATAGTACCGCCGTCCTTGCCTTCGATACCGTTGAGCTTGTCATAATAGCGGGCGCCTATCCCCAGCCCCACGAACGGCTTGACCCGCCCGTCAGAAAGCATGCAGTCCCCGCCGAGGTCTACGCCGAAGTTCGCCGCGCCGCTGTCGGCCATGTACCAATTCACATCGGCGAAGAGGGCGAAATTATCGGTAAAATCGAACGAGTTCATCCAAACGACCTCGCCCAAACTCTTCCCGGGCGTCCCCTTCAAATCGTCGTTCAAGGAATAGAGCAGCCCGCCGCCGACGCCGGAGCTCCAAATCTTAAGCGGCGATGTAGGCACACCGCTCTCGGACGGATCGCCCCCGGCCGCATAAACCGCTCCGGTCGAAACGCAGACCGCCGCCAAAAAAGCAAACAGCTTCTTCATACCCCCTCCTCCCGCATAGTGAAAAGCGCGCGCCCCGGCCGGGCGCCGAAAATGCCTACGGCATTCTATTTAATATACTATAGATTCCACAATTAAATATTGTACCTATACCAAAATTTCTGGATTGGCTTCGCCGAAGTAAACAAGTTGCTTCGTCGCTTCGCTCCTCGCAACTTGTTTATTTCGCCGTAAGGCAATCCAGAATGTTCGACATCATGCGATATTTAATTGATATTTCAATAATATTAGATTCCGCGTCCGTTCCTTTTGTTACCGTTTTTTTTAAAATTCCGCGAAAAAGCCGCTTTTTTACCGCGCCGAATCCCCCGGTTCGGCGGTTTTCGCTTTGCCGCCCGCCGCCTCGGCCCCGTCTTCAAGCTCTACCGCCGGCCCGTCCCCCCCGGCCGCCGCCCGCCGCCGCTTCCGCGCCTCTATCGAATCGCGGGCTACGGCCAAACGCGGGGCGGCGCCGGTCAGACAGTACGCCGACCCGGGATATTTGGCGCACAGCTCCTCGTACAGGGTCATCGCCGCCCTGTTTTTATGCAGCCTGTTGTCGGTGTACCACGCGGCGGCGTAGAGGCTCTTGGGGGCGATGTCCATGTCCGGGTACTGACTGTACACACCGTAAAACGCCTTCACGCCCTCCACCGCGTCGCTCTCCATGAGCGCCTCGGCCGCCCTGTAGCCGCTCTCCGCCGTCTCCCGCCGCGTCACGGACGTGACCTCGACGTCAAGCTCTATCTGCGCGCGCCTCGCGTACTCCGTCCCGCCGTAGCCGGCGGCGACGACCTTCAACAGGCTGTCGGCGGCCGCCGCGTTCTTCAGCCCGTCCCTCGCCGCGAAAGCCGCCGCCAAGAGGGAGCGCGGACGGTAGGTCGAGTCGGCGGACGTGTCGGCCGCAAGCTCCAAAAAGTATATGTACGCCGAGTCCGGCGCTTCAAGCTCGAAGCGGAATATCTCCGCCGCCGAGTACCGGGCGGAGGCCGGTATATTGCCCGCCGAATCCGGCTTGCGCAGCTCCCGCAGCCTTTTGAGCGCGGCGAACCGCGCCGACGCGAGGCTCCCCACGGCCGTACCGCCGAACTTGGAAGCCTCCTCGAACTCCGCCTCCGCCAAGTCGAGGTCGCCCATGCTCTGGTATATGAGCGCAAGCTCGTATGAAGCCCGCCCGCAAAGACTCATAGTGTCGGCCTTCTTGCCGGCGTCCTTGTCCGAGGCGGCGGAGCACATATCGTTGATCTCCTCCAGCAGCGCTATCGCCTCGTCGAGACGCCCCAGCCGGCGCAGGGTGCGGGCGGCGTAGTAGACGATCTCGTACCTCTGCTTGGCGTACAGGCGGTTCTTCCTCATAGCCGTCAAATGGCCTAACGCGGCGTCCAGCGCGTCCGTCGCGTCAAGGCAGAAGTAGATCGAACGGTCCACCCGGAACATCAGATAAGGATACCTCCTGCTGCGGGGAGCTCCGCGCAGCAAAGCGAGGGCCTTGTCGTACTGCCTGAGCTCGTAGTTCAAATCGGCCATTTTGAGTATTATGTCGAACCGCTTCTCAATGGGGAGCGACGAAAACCCGCGTATCCCCTCGAGCAGACCGAGCGCCTGCGAATGCCCGCCGCGCCTCATCGCGATCTCCGCGAGGAGCAGCGTGATCTCCTGATTCCTGTCCAATTCGGGATTGCTCTTCAAAAGCTCTATAAGTATCTCCTCGGCGATGGCGAGGTTGTCCATCATTATATGCGCTTTGGCCACGTAAATCCGCGACTCCGGCACAAGCCGGCTTTCGGGACAGAGCGTCTGCAAATCGCGCATGCGCCCCACGGCCACCGGGAAATCCTTCTTGTAGAACGCGGCCTTGCCCATAAGAAAATGCGCCCGGTCCTGGTGCTTCTTATCCCTCGGATACACCTCCATCATCTTGAGCGACTTATCCACCGCCCTGCCGTAGTTGGCCGCGATCTTCTCGGTGGGCGTCACGACCAAGCTGTCGGGATAGGCCCGCATCAGCCTCCTGTGGTCGCGCCAGGCTATCGTATAGGCCTCTTCGGCGTTGTAAAAAGTATTGTAGTAGGGATGGCAGCCGCCGCACCATATCACCGCCGCCGCCCCCAGCGATAATAAAAGCGCCGGGCCGGACGCCCGAAATTTGGTTTTGCTTTTCATTGATTCCACGCCGAATCCCGATTCCTCCGATTCAACCGCCGTTTAACGCGTTATAATATGGAATATACATTATTCCCCGCAGAAAACGCAATCCCGATTCAAATTCTTTGAAAGCCGGCCCCGGCGGGTTGATTTTGACCGCGTCCTTAATATATATTGATTCTATCGCCGAACCGCGCCGGCGCAATCCGGCGCGAAATCAAAAACAAAGGATATCTTATGCGCAAAGCCGGAACCGCCCTGTACGCAGCCGCAATATGCGCCCTCTCCGCCGCCTTAGGCTGCGGGGGCGGGCAGCAAAACAAACTTGAATCCGCCAAGGCCGCCGAGGGCGGCGGCAAGCACCGCGAAGCCGCCGCCCTCTACGCCGCGCTCGCCCTCGAAGCCGCGCCGGCGCACAAACTCCCCGACGCGCAGAAGGGCAAGATCATGCAGCCCGCACTGTGGCAGGGCGAAATCGAAAAATACACGGCGTGGCTGACCGACCCCGCCCCCGCCGGCGGCATGCTCAAAACCGCGCTCGACGGCCTCGACCGCTGCGCCCCGCGCTTCGAATCCGACAACACCGCGCAAACCGCGCAACCCAAACCGCTCGACTCCCTGCCCGCTTTCGCCGCCAAATGGAACGAAGCCTTCAACCCCCCGCCGCCCAACTCCATAGACTGGGACGCCGTGGTCAAAAACGCCTTCAACAAAAATTTCTCCATGCTCCAACTCTCCGCGCCCGTCAACTACGCCTACGACGTAAACATCGTAAGCCGCAAAACCTCCAGACGCATAAACTTCACCCTCTACCCCGCCACGCCCGATTCGAAAAGCCGAATCGTCGCGCCGCTGCCGGAGGGAGAATACACGCTGATAATAAAAAGCTCGGTGGAATTCCAAAAGGGACAGCGCTGGACGTCGGATTACACCGCCTTTCCAATCACAGTAGGGGCGGCGCCGACGCTTATAGGGATGGACTTGAAAACTAAGGTGAACAGGAAGCAGGATTAGGGATCGGGAAAGAATGTCTGAATTAGGATGATAGGATTAAAAAGAATAAAAGCATTATAGGATTAAAAAGAAACCCTAATATGACGGTGTTTTTAATCCTATAATCTGTTTTTATAATCCTATAATCCTAATTCGGACAACGGCGAGATAAGCAGGATTAGGGATCGGGCGTCAGGTCACTTCGACTTCGCTCAGTGACCTTTCGGGATACTCGGGGGCTGAGCGAAGTCGAAGCCCTGGGGTATAGCGGGGAAAGGAAAAAAACACGTTCCAAGGCACTGTCGTAGAAGAGCAGAAGAATTACTACATCGTCTCCGCCAAACAAGACGGACAGCCTATGCGGCTGCGCTGCACGGTCAAGGGGACGCTGCTCAATAAGAAAAAATTCCGCATATCGGCGGGCGACTCCGTGCGCGTCCAAATCATCAATCGGGACAGCGCGGAAGGGGTGATCTGCGAAGCGGCGGAGCGCGTCAGCTTCCTTCCCAGACCGCCGCTCGCCAATCTGTCGCAGGTCGTGTTCGTCAACTGCTTCAAACATCCGAGCCTCGACACCGAGGCGGTCGACAGATTTCTCTTTTCGAGCGCGGTCTACGGAATAGACGCGGTCATCGTCTTCAACAAAACGGATCTGCTCGGCGACGCCGAAACGGCGGAACTCGCGGAGACGGAACGCCGCTACAAGGATGTCGGCTACAAAATTTTGCGCACATCCGTACCCGCAAGACAAGGCGTCGCGGAACTCATAGAACTCTGCCGAAACAAAACAAGCGCGTTCACGGGGCTCTCCGGCGTCGGGAAGTCGAGCCTGCTCTCGCTCATTTTCCCGGACTCCGAATTCAAAACAAACGACGTCTCCGGCGCGCGCGGCAGAGGGACGCACACCACCACGCATATCGAATTGCTGACGTTGGACGAAAACTCCTTCATAGCGGACACCCCGGGATTCGCATTCGTGGACGTGCCGGCCGTAGACGAAGATTCGGTCGCCGAATATTTCCCGGAGATCAAAAACGCCGTCGGACAGTGCCGGTTCAACAACTGCGTCCACGACGCGGAACCGGGGTGCAAAATTGTTGAATTGGTTGACAAAGGAGAAATAGCGGATTGGCGGCGCGAACATTATTTGAAGATTTATCGGGAGATGGTAAAACGCAGAAAGATGTATTGATTACGGCATATTGTTTTTCTTCACCACAAGCGCCGTGCCGCCCTCGAAGTACGGGCCTATGAAATCCATTAACTTTTCGCGCTCTTCCGTGATCGTCACGCTGCCGCCGACCATGTCCACGCGGCCCGACAAGAGAGCCGGGAAGAGGTCGCGGAAGGGCATCGCAGTCACCTCCACTCTCATATTCATCTCGTAGGCTATCCTATAAAGAATGTCTATGTCGAAACCGAGCGGTTTGCCGTCCGGCGACGAGTAGCTCATGGGGAACAGCGTGTTTTCGCAGGCGAACCTTATCGTGCCCGCCGACCCGTTGAAGGCAGGGCGGTGGTCGAGCTGCGGCATCGTCTTCTCCTTGCCGTCGTCGGCGGCGAACCAGTACAGCTCCGCGTCGTCTATCGCCCCGCTCTCTTTGAGACCCTGCAAAACCTCGTTGGCCTCCTCGCAAAGCTCCGACCCCTTGGGGACGGCGAAGCCGTAATTGTCCACCGAGACCACGTACGGAAATACCGCGAACTCCTTGTTGTGCGCGGCCAAAAAAAGCGCGACCGGCATGTCGAGAGCGACGGCGTCCACCGCGTCCGTGCGGAGGGCGGCCACTATGTCGTCGAAAGTGAGGTAATGCCTGTGCTCAACGTTCGGGATCACGCGGTCTATGAATTGGGTGAACACGGAGCCGGATTCGCTGCCGATCTTCTTACCGCTGAAATCGGCCAGCGACGTAAAGACGCGCGGCGCGGCGGAACCGCCGCCTTTGGAACAGGAAACGGACAAGGCGGCGGTTGCAATGATTACGATCGTCGCTAATGATCTATGCATTATCGGAGCCCCTTATTATTTGGCGCCCTCCCGGCACTGATTGATCAACCCGCCGGCGAGGATCATTCCCTTTTCCCTCTCCGTCAACTCAACCTTCAGATTGATCGACAGGCCGTCGCTCTTTCTGACCGCGGTCAGCCGGCCGTCATTATTTATACGGTTACGGACGTCGGATATTGTCAACTCGTCGTCCCGATTCAGCTTGGCGTAGTCGGCGGGATCCTCGAACGACGCCGGAATTATTCCGAAATTCACCAAGTTCGCCCTGTGTATGCGCTCCATCGATATCGTTATCACCATCTTCACGCCCAAATACATGGGGCATATCGCGGCGTGCTCCCTCGACGAACCCTGACCGTAAGACTCCCCGCCCACTATGATGTTATGAATACCTTTTTCCTTGTTGTCAAGGGCGCGTTTCGCGAACTCCGGGTCTTCGCGCTCGAAGACGAACTCGGCGTATTTTTGGATGTTCGAGCGGTACTTCAAACGGCTTCCGGCGGGCATTACGTGGTCGGTTGTGATTTTGTCGCCCACCTTTATGGTCACGCGGCCGTTTATCGCGTCGGGGCAGGCCTCGTTCGCGGGGGGCGCGCCGATGTTGGGGCCTCGGTAGACGACGACTTTAGACGGGTCGGCGGCGGGCTTCAGTATCATGCTGTCGTCTATGACGAACTTGCTCGGAACTGCTATCTTCGGATATTTTTTATCCGCGAAAAATTCCGCCGGATCGCGCATCTCGCCGGAGAGGGCGGCGGCGGCGGCGGCTTCGGGCGACGTAAGGTAGACCTGCGCCGACGGCGTGCCGCTCCGTCCATAGAAGTTGCGGTTCGACGTGCGCACCGAGACGGCGTCGGTGCGGGGGGCGGCCGAGTTGCCTATGCAGAAGCCGCACGCGCTCTCCAAAATTCTCGCGCCGGCGGAGATTATGTCGGCGAGAGCGCCGTTCCTGCTCACCGTCTCCAGCACCTGCCGCGAACCCACCGCCACGCCGAGAGACACCGTCGGAGAGACTTTGCGGCCCTTCAGCATTGCCGCCGTGAGCATGATGTCGCGGTAAGAGGCGTTCGTGCACGAACCTATAAGCACCTGATCGACCTTCGTCCCGCTGAGTTCCGAAAGTTTTTTTACGTTGCCCGGCGAGTGCGGACAGGCGGCGCGGGCTTCGAGCGTCGACAAATCTATCTCTATCACCCTATCGTACCGAGCGTCGGCGTCCGCCGACACCGCCGTAAAATCCTTCTCGCGGCCCTGCGCTTTGAGAAACAGGCGCGTCTTATCGTCGGACGGGAAAATAGAAGTGATGACTCCGAGCTCCGCGCCCATATTCGTCATGGTGGCCCGTTCGGGAACGCTGAGCGACGCAACGGCCGGGCCGCCGTACTCCACTATGGAATCGGAGTTGCCCTTAGTGCCGAGAATTTCGAGAAGCTTTAGGATGACGTCCTTCGCCGACACCCACGGACGCAGCGCGCCCTTAAGCTCCGCCTTCACCACACGAGGATAAGAAAGATTGAAGGCCCCGCCGCCCATAGCCACGGCCACGTCGAGACCGCCGGCGCCTATCGCGATCATACCTATGCCGCCGCCGGTGGGCGTGTGCGAGTCGCTGCCGAGAAGCGTCTTGCCGGGCTTGCCGAAACGCTCCAAATGAACCTGATGGCAAATGCCGTTCCCGGGTTTGGAAAACAGCACCCCGTACTTGGCCGCCACCGTCTCCAAATACTTGTGGTCGTCGGCGTTCTCGAACCCGTCCTGAACAGTGTTGTGATCGACGTAGGAAACGGAGAGCTCCGTCTTGACCCTGTCGAACCCAAGCGCCTCGAACTGCAAGTACGCCATAGTGCCCGTGGCGTCCTGAGTGAGCGTCTGATCGATCCTAATCCCCGCAACGCTCCCGGCCTTAGCCTCGCCGCTTACGATGCGGCAGTCCAAAATTTTCTGAACAATGTTTTTTCCCATAATCAGTCTGTTATTCTCCTTTAATCGTCATTGTTTTTCCTACCGTAATTGCGGTTCCTATGACAAAACACGCTCTTCTTTTTCGCATATCTCTTCAATCTCCCGCAAAAGCTCTCTCGCGTTTTTACCGTTCGGAGGGGCGGGAATGTAACAACGGTATTGCGCTATCCGGCTGTAACCGTACAGCGTTGTATACGCGAAGTGCATTTTTTCAAAACACCGCCCTATTACCGCGCTGCGCTCCCTATGTCCTGTGCTGTGTTCAACCACGATTGTCGTGCCTAACAATCCCCTAACGCGAGGCTTGACGATGGAAAACATAGCCTCAACGCGTTGAACAGCCGCGTAAAAAGCCACGGTAACGAACCAGTCGCTGAAAACAGAACGGCCTTCGTGCTTCTCCAAGAAAACAAGCAGCGCTTTATTGTGGGCGACCCTCGCCATGTGCTCTTCATGCGTGGACATTGTCTGCTTTTGTCCTTACAAAAGGGAAATCGCGGTTGATCAGCCACTTGTCCAACTTTTCGTCCGTTATCACCCAAAAGAAACAATCGTAATCGAACTGCCGAATCATATCCAACTCGCACTCGCTCGACAGCTCCTGTATAACCGACATTTTGGTATCATACTCGCGCGATATGATCGTCAGCGTCGCCGGATTGCCGGTTTTCGCGTCCCGCCCCAAACGATGCTCCACTATGCCTGATTCAGGAACGACTTTAATCAGCTGCTGAAAAAATATCTCGGCCGCGCGCCGCATCACCTCATACTCCTGACGCTCGATACTGTAGACGCGCCCCTCTATTTCATCAAGCATGCTCTCCATGCCGTCCTCAAAGCCTCGGTTGTACTGAACCTCCTCCAAGGCCGCGACGACGGCCGGACTTAGACACCGCTCGGCGGTTAGAACGCTCACGATATACCCCTCTTTAAGAAATTGATTTTAAGTCTATATCCTATAATATAACTCTTCTGACCTCAAAAAAACAAATATAGGATTAAAAAACACCGTCATTCAACATTTCTTTTTAATCCTATAATCCTTTTCTTTTTTAACTTGTTTATCTCGGCGAAGCCAACTTGTTTATCTCGGCGAAGCCAACTTGTTTATCTCGCCGTAGGCAATCCTATAATCCTAATTCAGACATTCTTTCGCATCATCCCGCCCGCCCCCCCTACCTAACGACGCCCACGATGATCGATACGCTCTCACGCTTTCCGTCTACGCCGACTATCGCGCCCCTCACCAAATACACGCCGTCGGGGGCTTTGCGGCCTTTCGCGTCGGTCAAGTTCCATGAACCTACTTTGCGGTTGGACTGGGCGGAAAGACGGTCTGAAATCTTCACCTTGTTTACGATATTCCCGGACGCGTCGTATATGGATAATTCGCTGTCGGCGAGACGACTGCCGACGCGGAAGAAGTTCAGGACGCCAGCCGAACCAAGCGCCGGGTTGGGGCCGGCCGTCAATCCGTACGTCAGGGGTGGCGGGGGGGACGCCGACGCCGCGCCGCCGCTTGACGGAGGCGGGAGCGTCCGATCCGATTTCAGCACCGACACCGCCGTCGGGTTGCCGCCTATCGACAGCAGGTACGGATACGGGTAGTCCTGCGTCTCTTCGTCTATCATCCAAACGGAGTAGAATTTCCATCCCCTGTACGTCGCCGTCAGCTTCAGCTCTTCGGGCGTCTTGGAAACGCCGTAATCGCTGCCGGCCTCGGCGTCGGCGTCTATTCTATAATAATAGCTGGAATCTATCCTGCTGTTCGCGCCCAGATTGAACCCCACAAGACCGCCCACGGAGCTTCTCCCGTTGACCTTTCCCACGGAGTAGCATCTCGCCACCGACGCGTCCACGTTCGCCCCGACCAAACCGCCGATCGCGGCGCCGCCTACCGCCGAACCCTCCTGGTACCCCGAAATTCCCACCGGCGGATACGGATCGTCGAACGCCGCGTAACTGTCGCTTATCGAACTGACGTCGTTCCTCCCCGCCAAACCGCCCACGTCGTCGCCGATCACGTTTATGCTTCCCATAGCGTAACAGTAGGCTATCCTGCTCCCGGCGGCGTTCCAGCCGACCAAACCGCCCGCCATGTTGGCCGATCCCGTAATCTCCGCAACCGCGTAGCTGCTCGTTATCGTCCCCCCCGAATCCACGCCCACAAGACCGCCGACGCCTCCGGCGCCTTTGACGCCGCCGACCGCTTTTATCTTCCCGTTCTTGACAAAACACTTAGTCACCGTCCCGGCGTTGCGGCCCGCCAAGGCGCCTATATAGCCGTATCCGCTTATATCCGGCTCGATTATACCGAGGTTCTTTATCGAAGCGCCGCCGCCAAGACGCCCGAACAGACCCAAATGCCTCCCGGCGTCCGTCTCGTCGTCTATGACTAACCCGCCGATCGAAAACCCGCCGCCGTTGAAACCGCCGTTGAACGCCGCGCCGTACTTGCCTATCGGTGTCCACCCGCCCGCGTCGCGGTCGAGATCTACGAGCGTTATATCCCCCGCGAGCTTGAAATGCCTTCCCGCCATGTCCATGCCGCAATTCACGAGAATCGCGAGATTCTCAAGGTTCCGCTGATCCGCTATCATGAACGGATTGTTCTCGCTGCCGCCCCCTCCGCCCGCGAAACAGGCCGCGAATACGGAATCGGGAACCGGCCCGCTGCCCAGCGACGGATAGCCGCCAGCGCCGGGAACCCACTTAGCCGCCCTCAGAGCGTACGCGGCGGTGTTGAGCAATTCTATGAATTTCCCGCTCCGCAGCTCCGCGTCCGTCTTTGGAATTCCAACCGAACCCGCCGAACCCGAAACGTCTTTGTTGTAATATCCATATATAATCAAAACCGGATTGGACGCCGCACGGTCCGGCCACCCGACCAACCCGCCCGTATACGCGCCGCTCCCGGAAACCTTCCCCGACGCGTAACAGTTCTTTATCTCGCCCCTGTACTTCCCGCCGACCAGACCGCCTACGGAATCGCCGCCGGAAACGTCCGCCGAGGCGTAACTGTTCGATATAACGGAGTAACTCTTCCCCGCCAAACCGCCCGCGTAAACGCCCGCGCCCGAAACGGATCCGCCCGCGTAACTGTTTATTATCATATACCCGGAATCCAACCCGACCAGCCCGCCCGCGAAACCGCCCGACCCCGCAACGCTCCCGACCGCGTAACAGTCCCTCACCGTATCCTTAACGACCGCCCCCGCCAAACCGCCCGCATAATTGACGCCCTTGACGTCGCCCGTCGCGTAACTGTTCGTCACCGCCCCCCTGACCAACCCCGCCAACGCGCCCGCGTAACCGCCCGAAGCCTCCACCATCGCCTTAGCGTAACAATCCGTAATCGTCCCGCTGTCGCTCCCGACCAAACCGCCCACATAATTGACGCCCCTCACGAACGAATCGGCGACCCTGAGCCTCTTTATCGCGCCGCCCCTGTTCACACGCCCAAACAACCCCTGATAACTCAAGGCGGTGTCTATGTACACCCCCCTGACGAAAAAACCCGCCCCGTCGAACACGCCCTGAAACGGATTCGCGCTGTCCCCTATCGCCGTCCACTTGTTCGCCGGCGCCAAACTCTTGTCGCCCCACGTCTTGTACTCCTCCGGCTTCAAAGCGTTGAGCGCGACGTCACCCCCAAGCGTGAACGTCTTCCCGCTCATAGCATACCCGCTGCCGCCCTTGCCCCCCGACCCGCCCGTCCCCTTGACAAGATACGCCAACCCCGCCAGCTGCTCCGCCGTGGTTATAGTAAAACGCTCCTGCGTCTTGTTCGCGGTATACCAAGCCGTATCCAACCCGCCCGTCCAAACAGTCTGCGACGCGGCGAAACCGGCGAGAATCAACACCGCCGCAAATGTCTTGATACTGTCATGCGTTTTCATTTTTCAGTCTCCGAAAACAATAAAAATATTGCTTTAACGCCTAAATCGCCACGTTGTACTCGGCGAATTGCTCAATAGGTATCGGTACGGCCCTATCCCATAAGTCAAAGTCCATGGGCGGGATGAAATTGCTCTTTTCGCCTGTCTTTTTGTTTATGGTGATATCCGCTATACCATCCGGATTCTTTGTAGGGAATGTAAAATAAAAACCCCAAAACTCCCCATAATCACGACACGACAGCAAACGCGTGAGACCTATTTTCGCCCGCTCGCTTTTCGCTTTAAGATACGCTTCGTGCAATGTCATATTCACACCCTCCTATTTTGTACGGCACTTGTAATTTTATCGTTAGGCTTTGTATTATCAAGTCTAACGTACTGTATAGATCTCGGCTTCATTCGCTCCAAATGCTTCACATCCTCTTTATTTATTTGACCGTCGCCATACATTACAACACCATTGCGTACTTCCAACGAAAAGAGATGTCCCGCATTGTTATCGCCTTTCCATGACCATTGCCCTCCAATAGCGCCCCTTGCGCCTTCACCCCAAACCAAAACATCCCCCTCGATTTTCGATATCATTTCATACACATCTTCCGTCTTTGACAGCATCGCCGCTTTCTGTACCGTCGCCCCGTCAAACATATCCGCCAATTCTTCAAGGGTTAGTCCTAAACCAGGCTTAGCCTCTACATCGTAACCCTGACGGCGCAACTCATTTGCCGCCGCACAATTTCCGCAATTATTCGTAAACCCGTCGTCCCTCGTCCAAAAGAACGGATTTACCGCCTCCAAGTTCTCTTGATTGCTCCACTCGCCCTCTATCCGTTTGAGTTCCAAAGCATCCCCCCCATCTCATATTCTAATAATATACCGCTTTCCGCGTCGAATATCAACACTTATATCCTATAATCCCTTAAATCGCCACGTTGTACTCGGCGAATTGCTCAATGGGTATCGGTACGGCCCTATCCCATAAGTCAAAGTCCATGGGCGGGCTGAAAGTGCTCTTTTCTCCCGTCTCTTTGTTTATAGTGATATCCGCAAAACCGTTGCTCCCTTCTTTTTTTAGAGTGGATGCAAAATGAAAACCCCAAAAATCCCCATAGTCACGGCACGAACTCAAACGTGTACGGCCGTACTTCTCTCCATAACTTTTCGCTTTAAGATACGCCTCGTGTAATGTCATATTCACACCCTCCTATTTTTTACGGCGGTTATAATCTTATCGTTAGGCTTTGTGTTATCTAACCTAACGTACTGTATATTTTGCTGCTTCATATATTCCAAATGCTTTACGTCTTCCCTGCCGCTTTGTCCGTCATCGTACTTAACAACGCCGCCGCGTACTTCCAAAGAAAAAAGATGCCCCTCTTCCCCATCGGGCATCCCCAACCACTCACCTCTAATAGCACCCCTTGCGCCCTCGCCCCAAGTCAAGATATCCTGCTCGACTTTCTGTTTCGTTTCGCTATGCGTATCCGTTGTTGATATTCGTGACACCATCTGTACGGTAGCGCCGTCAAACATCTCTGCCAGCTTATCTATAAACATTCCTTCGCCTGTCAAATTCGGCAAAGCCTCTACATCATAACCCTGACGGCGCAACTCATTGGCTATCGTACAATTTCCGCAATTAAGAGTATACTTCTCATCCCTCGTCCAAAAGAACGGATTTACCGCCTCCAAGTTCTCTTGATTGCTCCACTCGCCCTCTATCCGTCTGAGTTCCAAAGCATCCCCCCCTCGCCCATCTTCTAAATATACCGCCTTACTTGCCGAATATAAGCTTCTTCTTTAATCGCCGCACAATCCCCGCGCCGGACCGCTTCGACTCCGCTCAGCGGTCTTCCCGGCCCCACCTCCGAAAGGTCACTGAGCGAAGTCGGGAAAGGTCACTGAGCGAAGTCGAACTTGTTTATCTCGGCGAAGCCAACTGACCCGCCGCACGATCCCGCGAAAGGCCGCTTCGACTTCGCTCAGCGGCCTTAACCCACCCGCCACTACCTCGCAACCCCCAATAGAATCGACACGCTCTCGCGCTTGCCGGCCGCCGTTATCACGCCCCTTGCCAAATACGTGCCGTCGGGGACCGCGACGCCCTTCTTGTCGGTCAAATCCCACGAACCAACCTTCCGGCTCGACGCGTTGGAGGCGCCGTCGGCAAGCTTTATCTTCTTCACCGCGTTGCCGGAAGCGTCGAATATCCACAGCGACGCGGACGATATGCGCTTGCCGCCGCGATAGAAATTAATCGGGCCGGCCGACTTGGTCACGGGATTCGGACCCGCCGACAAAACGGCCGCAAGCGCAAGCGGCGGAGCTATGGACGCCTCGACGCCGGAACCGCCCGCAGGAACCTCGCGCCCAGACCCGGCCACGTTGACGTTGCCCGCAACCTTAACCGCCACAACTATCGTAGTCGCCGCGCCGCCGTAACCCTGTATCTTTATCGTGTCGCTGTGAACGCCGTTGGGCAAACCCAACTTCGGACGAACGGTGAACGTCGTCGCAGAATCCTTAAGCAAAAGATTCTCACGCAACGCGCCGAGCAAGAAATGCTTCGTCTCCAACGGCAAACTGTACAACGTTACGGACGCGTCGCTCGTATTGAACACCGTGACAGTCTGCGCCGCAGGCTGAACGTACGGCGCCTCCAACGAATCGAACTCGCCGCCGAAATCCGCGTCCCGCCACGCGGCGGATATCGTGCGCGTCGGCATCAACGTGTACGTGGCGTACACATACGTCGTGCACAATACCTCCCCGCTCCGCCCGATTATCCTTATCGTCTCGGCGTTGTCCCCAGCCTCCAAACCGCTCGACTGCGGCTGTACCGTGAACACCGCCTCCGCATCCTCCTCATCCTCACGCCCGCTCCATATCACCGTCGCCGACAAACGGCCTAACTTGTACTTCGCCTTCGTCAACGGCTGAAGCGTAACAGGATCAAGCGATACTGGCGCGCTCAACGTGATATTCCCAGTGCCGGTGCCGATATTCGCAACGGTCACATGCTGCTCCGGCGGCTGCACATACTTGTCCTTCACATCTATCTCCGCGTTCCCGAACGACGTCAACGGCGACGCGCTTATCACATACGCGCCCGAACCCTCCACCGTGAAATACACCGTAACCGACGTACGCTTCGGATCGCCGCTTATGTCCCCGGCGCCCGTCCCCGTAATCCATATATCCTCCTTGTAATACGGAGACTTAGGCTCCAATCCCGCCTTCGGACGAACCGTGAACGTCGCCGTCGCGCCGTTCCCAGCCAAATACGTCCGCGACAACGGCCCAACCTCGAAATCTTCGGCCTCGGGCTGATCCAACATCACAGGCTGCGTGCCGGTGTTCGTTATCACTATCGTCTTCGCGGACGGCTGCTTGTATATCATCGGCGCAAAACCGAAACCCACCGAATCGGGACGCGACGGAGACGTCACCGTAAGCCTGTACGCCGCCGTGTTCAACACCTCGAACTTCAACTTTATGGACGCCACCGTCCCACCGTTATATTCTATCACAAGATCCTCTTCATACTCATCCGGATCCATCCCGCCCTTGGGACGCACGGTAAATACCGCCGACCCGGTCTTCGCCTTAAGCGTAAGAGCGCCACCGGACGGCCACGTCACAACTTGAAAGAATTCCAACGCCGCGTTCATCACATCTTTTTCGGGCAACGTTATCGGATAATCGCCGATGTTGTAAATGGTGACCGTCTGCGCCGCAGGCGCTATGTACGGCGGATTCTTCTTAGCGTCGTACACCACAGGCACAAACGGCTCAGGCTGCGTCATCGTCAGCTTTATATCGCCGGCCTCCATCTTCCGTTTGTCTACTATAGACACATAACTAATAACCGACGGATTACGCTTAACCTCTATATAATACCTGTACTCCCAACCGTAATTCTTGGGACCGTCTCCCTTCTTGTATACAGGCCCCGGAACCGTATTGCCGGTAAACGCGCCATCCCCGGCTCTCGGCCAATCAATAACATCCGTACCAAGCGTTACCGTGCTTTTAGGCACTATCCGCACAGTCACGTTCTCAAGCAGCTCGTCTTCCAGCGCCGGAAGAATTTGATCGTTTATTATCTTATTAGCGTACATCACAACTGCGGTTGAATCCACCACCTTAACACCGTCAACTACAGGCGCTCTAGGATTGGCGGCCGCTATCGGTGCTGCTTCGTTATCGTTATTCACTACCTTAAAATACGAGTTTGGATCAATTTTAGATTCTGTAAAACCGAATTTCTTCTCAAGAATTTCATCCACAATTGTGTCGGCAAGAACCACTGTCTCCTGAACGGTTCTAAAGCTAACCGAAACACTAACAGAATCTGTAACCGTCACTTTCGCAGTCTGATACCAAATATTGGTGCCGGTTTGTTGATCTAACATAATCGTATCAGACACATCCTTATTCAACGCCCAATTCGCGCCGCTTTTCCACTCCCAATCATCAACGTCAGTTTTGTCGTTGTTAGGCGTAGCGATATAAGTGACCACCGCGTTTTTCAGAACCAACGTGTCTTTACTTATGGTTTTACCGTCAACCCTCGCGGTTACTGTACCATTACCCTTACCCGTAACCGTACTGACAGTAGGCAACTTAACCTTGAACGTCGGACTTACCGCAAACTTCGCGTCCACCGTAGTTGAACACGCGTTGACGGTATTCGCGTTACCTATAACGTATATCTTCTCGTCATGCGACCCATCGCCCAAACCCGACTTAGGCCTTATGGCAAGTTTCACCGTCGCATTAGCCGCAATAGGCCCAGCCGGTACAAACACAAGATCGTATTTTGAAGACGCAGACGTCGTCAACGCAACCGTGCCGGAACCAGCATTTGTAATAACAATACTATCCGCGACAGGCGGCGTGTAACCCGGAACCGTCTCGCCAAAATCAGTTGCACTCTTAGACGCCGTGATTGCGTAGGTAGAATCCCACTTAGCGTAAAGCGTCGTGTCCCTCACTACCTTGTCATTAGCAAAGTCCCACGCAGCGCTATATTGAGCGTCTCTGTACCAATTCACAAACTTATACTTGTCCCTTGTCGGAGTCCGTGAAGTTATTACCGTATTATAGGCAACCCCAATACTATCCGCAATAGCATTCCCGCCGCGAGTGTCCCACTTCACAGTGTAGGTCTTCGTCTTTACCTCGAACGACACCGTCGTCGTGCACACTGCCGCTAACGTCTCCGTCGCCGTAACCGTCAACAACGCCGTGTACTTACCGACCCCGAGACCGTCTTTAGGCTTTATATTTCTTGTCGAATCGGTTACTCCGCCAGCAATCGTACCGATGGTCGTGTCGCTAAGGACAAACGCCGTATCGTTCGCACCGCTCAATTTAACTTTCACGCCGCTAAGAGCTTCGTTCCCGGCTGTAACCC
>Ga0268262_10002444_pt1 | contig 21460 bp, 18 predicted proteins | sample TergutNc150P3_FD_190354 | JGI IMG/M metagenome (GOLD analysis project Ga0268262, IMG submission 190354) | Nasutitermes corniger P3 segment gut microbial community from laboratory colony in Florida, USA - Nc150 P3 (SPAdes) (version 2) | ecosystem: Host-associated > Arthropoda: Insects >... | reverse complement strand
TCCCTCGGCGACCGAATTTCTAAAAATTTGTAACCATTTCTCAAATTGATTGAATTGTAATTTTGAATTCTTTTAACATTAACTATATGCTTAAAATTCCAGCTAACTAAATAATCAGCTTTATGTACGGTTGCTAATGCTATATCCCCATTTTTTATTCTATTAAATAAGGGAATAGTTTGTTCGGAAAATTCTTTATCAAAATATTATGCTATCGTCAACTACATTAATGGAATATGGATACATTGAAGTCTCAATTTTTTTGCCGTCAATAGTCTCAATAGTAGTTACCTTACTTCCGAAGATCAAAGACAGATTCAAAGGCTTGTCTATGTTGCCTGTCTCTTTTATTTCTTCTTTGGGCTTCTCTGTTTCCTTGGGTTTGCACGTGAATATGCAAAAGCAGCAGATTATAATGCAAAAGATTGTTTTGTTCATTTGGATAAATTTAGTAAATTTACGGTTTTGTTTATTTTGTTGGAAAATTATAGGGTATTGTTCTTATTGATATTTTTTATCCACGTCTTTTTTGAATGTGGAGTCTTTTTTGTGAGGAATATGCTCTTTCTGTTTTTCGGTTTCTTCTATTTTCTTTTCTATAGTATCTTCATGTTCATCTTGTATAGCTTTTATGAATTGTTTTTCTTCTTCTTTTCTTTCTTCATAATGCTTATCTCTAATTTCTTTTGCAGCTATTTGCATTTGTTCAGGCGTTTTGATTTTCTCACAGCTAATTGTGAACGTGGAAAAAATCGCAAGAATTGCGGCTGTGGGAATAAGAGAGAGTTTTATCATATATATAAATATACAAATTTTTTCCGTGTTGCTCAAGCTATGGATATGATTTTTTCTCAGATTCTATTCTTCTTTCAATTTTGTACTCCATAACATTTATAGCACCCCTAATTTTTTCCCATCTCTTGGGTCAATAAGGCTGTCGCTACTTGCAGATTGCGTGGCAAAGCAAAGAACAGAAAGAATTGCTACGATTATTATCCCCTTACCCACAAAACCTCGTCCATTCTCATATCCATTGCGTTTTGTGGTAGAGCGTTTCTCATTTGAGCGGAATATGCAATACCTAGGCGGGGAATTCCTTTGAATGAGGATAAATAGCGGTCGTAATAACCAGAGCCGTGACCAATTCTGGTGCCGTCTTTTCCAAAAACAAGGCCTGGAACAAGGAATGCTGCGGGCGAATTTTCATAAGCGGGCAAGTCTGGTTTTGGTTCCATTATTCCAAAAGCTCCTTTTTGCAGTTCGCTCTCTAAATTTTGTACAGGAACAAATTCCATTTTCTGTTTATCTTGTACTCTTGGCAAAAGCAATCGGCCTTCCTTTGCCAGTTTTTCTAAAAAAGGAACTATTTTAGGCTCAAACATTGCCGGATAAAATGCGGCTACATAACCATTTGCCAGTGCTGGATGGCTGTAAAGTTCGTTGAGTAATTTTTCTGTTTCTGCCGCTCGGCTTTCTTCGCTCATAGCAGAGAGTTTCTCTTTTGCCCAATTCCTAAATTCGGCTGGGGTTTTTGGCAAAATGGCTTTGGGTGCCAAAGACTTCCAAATTTCTTTTTGCCACTTCATAAATTCAGCTGTTTCAAATTTTTCTTCCCAAGTGGTGCCGCTTAGGGAATCTGCAAGTATGTTAAGTTGGCTTTGCTTTGCCAAAAGTCCGGAATCTATTTTAAGCTGCGTAGCTTTTTCATTTCTCAATTCACGCAGTTTTTCCCGCAAGTCTTCGTTTATATTTGTGCGGGGAGCAGCTTTGCGAGGAATTTGCCCTGGAAATTCTTCGGGAGGAGCAGATGCAGCTTCGTTTAATTCTTTTATAAATGATTGAAGCAAAGCTCCTTTTATGTTTCGCGGCATTCTCGGCAAATTATGCTCGTTTATTTTTCCTTTGTTCTTTGCTATGGCTTTAACAATATCTAACATTAGATAGGGGTTTAAAACCCTGTAAGAAGCAACATCTCTTTTTTGAGCAATTTTATTGCGCCAATTCCAGATTGCTCTGAGCAACTGCAATTCCAAAGGTTTGAAAGAGCTTGAACCTTTTATGCGCCAAGTCTCTTTTGTTTCGTTTTCTGAAAATTCGTTTTTGTTTTTCTTTGAATTTATTAGCAGAGTGCGGCAAGACTCGCGTAGCCATTCCATGCGTCCCAGTTTCTCAAGTTTTTTGCATTGAAGTTCTTTTATGGCTTCTAAATAAACCGTGTCTAGCATTGCGTAGTGGCACATTTCTGGGGAAAGCGGGCGGCGTGTCCAGTCTGCTTTTTGGTTTGATTTGTTTAATTTTATTCCAAAATATTTTTCAACTAGTGCTGCAAGCCCGGTTTGCTTTTCGCCCAAAAGCTTTGCGGCAATGGAAGTATCGTAAATGCTTTCGGGGTGAAAATCGTGGAATCTGGCTAATAAGCGCAAGTCGTAGTCGCAGGCATGGAAGGTTATGTTTTTAAGAGCTTTACATTTCCAAAGCGGTTTTATGTTGAGCTTGCTAAGAGGGTCTATTAACCAGTGATATTTGCCAACGCTTATCTGTATTAGGCTTAGTTTTTCTTGGTAGTGATGCATGGAATCGGCTTCGGTATCCATAATGCAAGAGGAGGCTTGTTGCAAAATAGCTAGCATTGCCTTAAATGAGCCTCTATCGCTCACCCAGATGTATTCTGGATTTTTATCCATATAACCAACCGCCTCCTCTTTGTATTTTGGAGTCATAAATCTGGAAAATAGAGATAAAAGAAACATTTGAGAAAAGAATCTAGAAAATCTAAAAGAACTTCCAAAATCTTAACCAAATCTTAACCAAAATTCGTATTATTTGTAACCTTCAAAAATTAAATTTAATCTTAATGATAGAAGCAAAGAACATCAATTTCTACTACGGCGATTTTCACGCCCTTAAAGATATTTCCTTAGAGATAGAGGCAAATAGCGTAACAGCTTTTATAGGCCCTTCGGGTTGCGGAAAATCCACATTTTTACGTTTGCTCAACCGTATGAACGACCTTATAGCAGACACAAGGCTAGAAGGCAGTTGCCTTGTAAATGGTAAAAATATATACGACAAAAGCGTTGATGTGGATGTTCTTCGCAAAGATATAGGCATGGTTTTTCAAAAGCCAAACCCATTCCCAAAATCCATTTTTGAGAATGTGGCTTATGGGCTTAAAGTGAATAGAATGGGTAACAAAGCCGAAATTAGCGAGCGAGTGGAGCAATCGCTCAAAGATTCCGCCCTATGGAACGAAGTTAAAGATAAATTGAACAAATCGGCTTATGAATTGTCTGGAGGGCAGCAACAACGTCTTTGCATTGCCCGTGCTTTGGCGGTTAAACCCTCAGTTATACTTATGGACGAGCCAGCATCTGCCCTTGATCCCATTTCCACTTCAAAAATAGAAGAACTTATTTACAACCTTAAAACGAATTATACCATTGTTATAGTTACGCACAATATGCAGCAGGCAGCCAGAGTAAGCGATAAAACAGGCTTTTTTATGCTTGGCGAACTCATTGAATTTGACGATACAAAGAGAATGTTTATAAATCCGCAAAAAAAACAAACTCAAAACTATATCACTGGAAGATTTGGTTAAAAAAGGGGTTTTTATGGAAAAAGGAAAGCACAGCGAAGTAGAATTAAAGGCACTCAAAGAGGAGATGAGCCACATGTGGCGTCTTGTTCTCTCTCAACTGCAAAAATGCAAGCAAGCATACATCACCAACGATACAGAGCTTGCCAGAGAGGTTGTAAGTCGTGAAAAACGAGTGAACACATTTGAGCTTAAAATAGACAGCGATTGTGAAAATTACATAGCTTTATTTGCCCCTGTTGCCGTAGATTTGAGACTTGTGCTATCACTTATGAAAATAAGCGGGGCATTGGAACGTATAGCAGACTTTGCTGAAGGCATTGCCAAGCATGTTATAGTGGAAGAATATCATCCAATCACCGCCAAATTAAAAGAAGATTTGAAAATTGAAACTATGTTTAATACGGTAATTTCAATGCTTTCAGACAGTTTTGCGGCTTTGGAATCTGAAAACACCAAACTTTCTGGCAAAATTCTGCAAAAAGACGACGAGGTGGACTCGCTTTTTTTGGAAGGCAAGGAATTTCTAGCGAAATATGTTCAAAAAGAATCTTCGCATAGCAAATGCGTTTTGGAAACTCTGTTGGTTTTGCGCAAGTTAGAGAGAATAGGCGACCATTGCAGCAATACCGTTGAAGAAATTGTTTTTTACATAGATGCCAAAGTTTTAAAACACGTTAAAAGCAGGGAATAGAAACCTTTTACGCTTTCAAGGCATTTGGCGTTGCGGGTGGTAGTTAGTTTGCATGAGTTGTAGACAGTGTGATTTTTTTCTACATTATTGCTTAACATGGATACCACACAATGGCAAACAAGCTAGAAATAAAAAATACTTTTAAAAGCATAATTTTGTTGATGTTATTGTCACAACTAGCATTTGCGGCTTGGAGTGCGCATTTGCCTGGAGTGTCATCAACCTTGCCTGTTTCCAAAGGCGAAAAAGTTTTATATTTAACCCTTGATGCCTGTGGAGGTTCGGTAGATGAATTGCTCATAAATTTTTTGATAGAACACAAAATTCCGGCAACACTTTTTATTAGTGCGAAATGGCTAGACAAAAATTCCGAAACTTTTATGAGGCTTGCCGAAAATCCTCTTTTTGAAATAGGAAACCACGGTACAAAGCACATTCCTGCGTCTGTTTCTGGCAAGTCCATATATGGTGTTAAGGGAACTGATTCAAAAAAAAGCCTGATTGAGGAAATAATGGTTAATCAAGAAAAAATTAAAAAATTGACAAGCAAAGAACCTAAATGGTACCGCAGCGGTTGTGCATATTATGACAACGAAGCCGTGAAAATAATAAAGGAAGAACTTCACTTAAACATCGCTAGCTTTGCAATAACTCTGGATATTGGTGCAAAACTACCTATGCAGAAGGTTTATGAACGTGCTATAGCAGCCAAATCTGGGAATATATTGCTTGCACACATGAATAAGCCAAAAAGTGGAACAGCGAAAGGGCTTGAAAAGGCAATACCAGAACTTTTAGCCAGAGGATTTGTTTTTAAGACTTTACCGGAATCACCACAAACAATGGAGAATTTGAAGGATTTATGAAACCTCAACGTATTTTGATATTTATTCTTGTTGTAATACTTTCTCTGAGCGGGATAAGTATTATTTTTCCAAAAGAAGGCATAGATATTGGAATAAGAAAATTGTATTTCATTAATATATACGAAATATTGCACGGTGAAAATAAGAAATCACGTGGGATAGGTCGTTTATTGGCTATTGAAGAAGAACTTCGACAGCATAGATTACAAGATTCAGTATATACCAACGCGCTGTCGCGTTATAATACTTTCTTTGATAGCAGTTCCATACGAATTGATTTGCCTGGTAATGACCTGAATTTCTTTAATGATTTATTTGCGGATATGGACAGTTCACTCACCCGCGGAGAAACAGTGCGAATACTCCACTACGGCGACTCGCAAATAGAAGCTGACCGTATTACAGGCTATATTCGACAATATCTGCAAGATAAATTTGGAGGAAACGGGCCTGGGTTATTGCCGATTGTACCACTCCCTTCCTTTTCTATGAAACAAACGGCATCGGAAAGCATAAAGGGTTATATTGTTGATGGTGCGCTTCAAAATAAGGCTACACACAATAGGTACGGTGTGATGGGACAATTCGGTGATATAAATGGCGCAGGTTCCATTTCGGTAAGGGCGCGAAAAGAAAAAGAGGTTTACGAAAGAGTGCGCAAATTTCACAATATACGGTTATTTGTGGGACAAGATACCAGTTTCTTAACGCAGATGACTGTGAACGAAAAAACACAGTTGAAAGCAGATATTTCAAATGTATCGCCAGTTACAGTACATTCGTGGAATTTGGAAGAACCCATAATGCGTTTTTCGCTATACATGGCTGGAAAAGGTGAATTATACGGTATTGCCGTAGATGGAGCTGCTGGTGTTGCGGTTGATAATATACCATTTCGCGGAAGTTCTGGAATATTTTTTACATCTATGGAACAGTCGGTGGCTAAGGCCATGTTCAAACAGTTGAACGTGCGTTTAATATTAATTGAATTTGGAGGAAATACCATACCATACCTATCGAGCAACAAATCTGTGGAAGACTACTGCAATGATCTTCAGCAGCAGATTATTTATCTGCAAACGATATGCCCAAATGCGAAAATATTGATAATGGGTGTGGCCGATATGTCCACAAAAGTTAAAGGGCAGCTAACTACTCATCCATACCTCGAACTTCTGAACGAAACTATGAAGAAAACCGCACTTCAAAACGGCGCAGCTTTCTGGAATATGTACGAAGCAATGGGCGGAAAAAATTCAATGATAGAATGGGTAAATCATTCACCAGCACTGGCAACACCAGATTACGTACATCTTACCGTACAGGGATGCGATCGAATTGCTTCTCTGTTCTGCGAAACACTGATGGTATATTATGATTATTATAAATTTGTAACCAATCACAAAGGTTTAACATGCAAAAAAATACAATCACAGGATTAGTGACGGCATTATTGTTCATCACACAGGTACAGGCGCAACAGCGTACAAAAGCGGATATCCATACCGTTGAAATGCCTGAATACAAAATAATCAATTACAATCTCAACACTATTCATACGCCGGGAAAGAATTCTACGCATTTCAAAATGTTTTTCCAAAAGATAGATACACTTGTGGAAGCAGGAAAAGGGCGAATTAATATTCTGCACATCGGTGCTTCACACATTCAAGCCGGTATGCTTTCGGATAGAGTGCGGCAAAATCTTGATATTTTTAACGGCGACTTCAAAACACCACGCGGCTTGATATTCCCGTATTCGGTTGCCAAAACCAATAATCCTTCCAGTTACAAAGTAAAATATTTGGGCGAATGGAGCAGTGTGCGCAACGTTCAGAAAGACCGCGAAAAACCTTTGGGAATGACTGGAATTGCAGTCTATACCAGTGACTCGGCGGCGCAAATCAGCGTATCGCTTAACCCGAATGAAATACGGCGATGGGAATTTACGCAACTACGCCTGCTGGGTTACGTTGAAGATGGTAGCAACAGTGTAGTACCAGTCATTTACCGCAATAATGATACGATTGTTGGGCGTACTGATAGTATCTCCAAAACCTATTTTTTCGATTTTCCAGGACCCGAAGATTCGTTCAGTATGAGTTTTATTCAAAGGGATAGTATTCCGCATACTTTTGTAGTTCGCGGGTTCATTCTTGAAAAGGAAACACCCGGCATTGTGTATAACGCTATAGGCGTGAATGGTGCTTCGGTGCCGTCGTATATTGAATGTGAGGATTTTGAAGAAGAACTGCACCTGTTGAAACCAGATTTGATTATTTTTGAAATAGGTATCAACGATGCTACATCGCAGTATTTCAAGAAAGAATTGTTCTATAAAAATTATAATGCGTTAATAGGGAAAATTAAGCGCGTCAATCCAGACTGTGCGTTCATTTTTATTACAAATAACGATTCATTTCGAAAAATTTCACGAAGAAGGTATCGGGTCAATCAAAACGGTACTGTTTCAAGGAAAGTTTTTTTCCAGCTCGCTACAGATAATCAGGGAGGTGTTTGGGATTTGTTTTCTCTGATGGGTGGTTTGGGTTCAATGCGACAGTGGCAAGCATTGGAACTTGCGAAAATTGATAAAGTGCACTTCACAAATGATGGCTATCAACTAATCGGAGATATGTTCTATAACGCCTTTGTAAAATATTATAAAACAAAATGAAAAACATATTCACATTTGACGCAAGTACACCGCTTCTGTTCACCCATTACTACTTCTGGGTTTTCTTCACAGTTGTTTTTGCAGGATTAGTAGTATTGAAGAGTAAAATTGCATGGCGTAATGCGTTTCTATTTTTTGCGAGTTTGTTCTTTTACTTTAAAACAAGCGGACTCTTTGTATTAATTCTGTTTTTCACCACCATTTTTAACTTTTATCAGGCAAAATTCATTCATCGGGCTACTGGAATGTGGCGGAAAGTAAATTTGTGTACGGGACTCTCGGTTAATCTGTTTTTCCTCTGCTATTTTAAATATGCCTATTTCGTTACCGATATGCTAAATCAGATCTTTGGAATAAATTTGCACATTTTCAACGCTTTTGCATGGTTTGGAAATACACTCGTAGGAACGCAACGTTTTGATGTTTCTGTGATTTTGCTGCCTGTTGGGATTTCTTTTTTCACTTTTCAGAACATCAGTTACATTGTTGATGTATTTCGCAAAAGAGTTGAACCTGTAAGTAAGATATGGGATTTTGGTTTTTACGTTACTTTTTTTCCTGGATTGGTGGCAGGACCTATTGTTCGTGCAAATGAATTTGTTCCGCAGATATATAAGCCTTTTTTTCTCGGACGAAAACAGTTTGGCATAGCGGTATTCTGGATACTGAACGGGCTTACAAAAAAGATTATCCTGAGCGATTACATTGCGGTTAATTTTGTGGACAGAGTATTTGAAAACCCAATAATGTTTACGGGATTTGAGAATTTGACTGCGCTGTTTGCCTATTCGTTGCAAGTGTATGCCGATTTTTCGGGCTACACAGATATTGCCATTGGCGTAGCCATGCTGATGGGTTTCTATTTGCCAAAAAATTTCAACTCGCCCTACAAGGCGACCAACCCCGGTGATTTTTGGAAACGCTGGCATCTTTCGCTTTCTTCGTGGCTGAAAGATTATTTGTATATCTCAATGGGCGGCAATCGAAACGCAACATTTGCCTCTTACGCTATAATTATCGTAATAGGTATAATTGCCGTTATCCTTTCGGGAAATGTATGGGTTGGTGCTGTCATTTGTGCGGCTACTGGTTTCACAGCTTATTTTGCTTATGCTTTTCCAAACACAAGACAAAAAATCAACACCAATATCAATTTGATGAATACAATGTTGATAGGCGGCTTGTGGCATGGTGCAAGTTGGAACTTTGTTATTTGGGGCGGATTAAACGGAATTGGCATTGTTTTCCATAAATTCTGGAAAAAATGGACGCGCCGGTTGCAATTATATTTTCTTTCGATGTTTACAGTCATTTTCGTTGTACTTGGTATGAATTTTTCACTTCCCGTAGTGAATATAGCGACTGTGTGGCTGTCCGTTATCCTTGCTGGAACTCTCATCAAAACGGGTTACAGTTATCTTGCTGAAAAAAATATCACTTTGCATAAGTATTCTTTCCGTTTTCTGGTAACAGCATGGGCTATTTTGCAGACATTTGTTTTTATTTCCTTTACGCGATTGTTTTTCCGTTCTGGTTCTAATCTTAATCCCGCCGAAGCAAACGAGATAGCATGGAGTACCGCCAAAAATATGATCGACAGAATTGGAAGTTCATGGAATATTTCGCAAACGGGAAATATCATTTACGAATATAGGCATCTGTTTTTGCTTATAGTAGCAGGGATGATTATCCATTGGCTACCAGAAAACTTAAAACGGCGCTACCGACTGATGTTTACAAAGATGCCACTTGCGGTTATGGCGGCGTTTGTAGTAGCAATTGTTTTCATAATTTACCAATTTGTAACAGCCGACCTACAGGCATTTATTTATTTTCAGTTCTGAGTGTATGAATTTAGCCAAGATGAAGGTATTTGCAGGATTAATATTTTACTATATTAAAATTGGTTAGTGTTTGTATTACCATTACAGGAGGTTAGTATTATGAATTACTCTTTACAATTAGGCCGAAAGCCTAAAGGTGGCGGAGGCGATGGGTTTTTGCCTGCGTCTGACCAAGACGAGGATTTAGACGAATTCGACGAACTTGGTGAGGAAGAAGAAGATGTGATAGAAGACGAAGAAAGCTTGGATGAAGAACTTAATTTTGACAAGCCGCATTTTCGCCGTCTAGGACTGGATTATGAAGAAGAGGAAGAAGAGTGAATTTTTTTAAAGCTATTTGTGTGTTGTTATTGCCGGTTATTTTATTTTCGGCTTGTTCAACGGCTCGCCAGAGCGAAGCCGTTGTTGGTTCCAAATATCAAAAACCTGCCGTTAAAACTATGGAATTGCCAGAACCAGTAGGGGCAGCAAACAAAACATCTTGGTTGGAATATAAATCTGGAAAGCAAGCAGCTGAGGCAGAAGACATATTAACAGCCATATATTATTTTGACCTTGCCTTATCTGAGATTTATACCGAACAGCGCTTGGATTCTCTTGGGCAGCCAGAAGATTCTACGTATTTTTCCACCATGCCAAAACGAATAATATTGGATTTGGAGAGCCTTTACCCCAAGCTTCTTAACCAAACTCAGGGGCAAACCTTTTCGTTGCTAAACGATTTTGAAAACATTGATGATTTTGAAGAAACCCCTATAGATAGCGCAGAAAAAGAAGTTCTTGAAAATTTTTTAGACACTACAGATTTATCAAAATTTTCCTTGCCCCTTACAGTAAATGCACGTGTTATGCAGGAGATTCATTTTTTAACAGTGAATGCTAGAACCTTCACCGAAGGCTCTCTTTCTAGAAAAACGGCTTTAGACAGTATGATTTATGCAAAGCTAAAAAAACGCAATATGCCAGAAGATCTTATTTATTTGGCATTTATAGAAAGTGGTTTCAAGGTACATGCTTATAGTCGTGCAAAAGCCGCAGGGGTGTGGCAATTTATACCATCAACTGGAAAACGCTACGGCCTACCTGTGGATTTTTGGCTGGATATGCGCCGCAATCCAGAAGCAGCTACCGATGCGGCTTTGAGTTATTTATCCGATTTGTACAATGAATTTGGCGACTGGTATTTGGCAATGGCGGCTTACAATTGCGGCGAGGGCAGAATTAGACGGCTTGTAAGGGAAAGCTCAACCGATTCTTCTAAAAAAGTTTCTTACTGGGATTTGAAACTGCCCCGTGAAACAATGCTCTATGTCCCAAGAATTTTGGCAGCCGCTATTATAGGGCATTTCCCAGAAAATTATTCGTTCACGGTTGAAAAACAAAGCCTTGTTCCTTTTGATACCGTTACAATAAGAGACTGCATTCCTCTTGACAAAGCTGGCTCTGCGGTTGGTGCAAGCGTTAATACAATGCGCGATTTGAATCCAGAACTAACTCGCTGGTGCACTCCACCAAATTTAAAAACCTACACAATGAAAGTTCCCATAGGCTCCAGAGAAAGATTTTTGGCAGCTTACGAAAAAATGGACAAAACCCAGCTTGTGCGCTGGCAGCAATACAAAGTGCAAAGGGGCGACAACCTTGGCCAAATATCAAGGCTTTTTGGACTTAGAGTTGCTGACATACAAACGGCAAATAATTTGAGAAACACAAGGCTTAGCGTTGGGCAAGTTTTGATTATTCCAATGCCTACTGGAGCAAATCCTCCAGAAAAATACAAGCAAATTGAAAAACAAGAAAGTGCGGCAGCACTCGCAAAAAAGCAACTCTTTGACGTTGTTTCCAACGAAAAAGCAGGCCTTAACGTGCGTTCTTATGTTGTTCGCAGGGGCGATAATTTGAGTTCCATTTCTAGGCGGTTTGGAATATCTTCGCAAAATTTAATGGCTTGGAATAATTTGCAAAACAACAAGGTTATGATTGGGCAACGTCTTTATCTGCAAGACCCTTCTAAACAAAGCTCCAAAATAAATGAAGGTTTAGCCATTACCCCAATTACTAAAGAAGTTAGAGGCACAAGCTATATAATAAAACAAGGCGACAACCTATGGGATATAGCTCGTAACAACAATGTAACAGTTCAGCAATTATTAGAATGGAACCCCGGTTTGGAGAAAAAAATCTACCCAGGTATGAAGATTAAGATTGGCGACTAGCAAACCACGAATTTATATCTTCGCCTTCTGGCAAAAGACCAAAAGAATGTGTTTCCAAACCAGCCTCCTGTAGCATAGCAGAAATTCTGGCCTCACTTGCCCTGCCTGCGGCATCGTTGTCTAGGCATAGTATAATTTTTTTGTTCTTGAACATTTCCACCCACTCTGGCTTAAATGAATTCACGCCTGGCACTCCAACTGCAATAAAATTATGCCCTAGTAGCGTTAAAGTATCTATGGCTCCTTCGCATAGATAAACAATGCCGGGTTTTCCGTCTAAAGCCTCTTTGTTATATGGAAATGGAATTGCTTTTTGGAGATTCAATTCTTTTGGCACAACATCTTTTTCTATTGCCCTAGCTTGAAAAAAGAAGGGGCGATGTTGCTCATCTATGTATGGAATTATAATAGGGTGCCTACCATATCTCAAAATTCCTTGGCTGTTGAACAAGCCTGCATATTGCAAATCTTCCAATGAATATTTTGCAAGAAGTTCACGGCTTGTGCGGTGGTAATCATCTATTAAGCGCAAAAGAACTTTATCCCAAACGGGTTTGTAAATATGCCTTTTTGCGAGCCACCAAGCAGCTTTGCTATTTGGCGGTATTGGCGAAAGCAAGTTTAAAAAATCAAATATTATTTTTTCTTTGAAATATTTTGGATGCTCTGATTTTTTTTGTTTCTCGTTTTTTGGGGCAGCGGTTTTTTGCATATCTCTTTTTATTGAAGGAGCATCTCCTTTAAGCCATTTCAAAGCTTCTGCAAAACTCACTCCGAGATACATTTGCACAAGTGAAATAACATCGCCTTTGACATTTTCGCACACAAAGCATTTAAAATAACCTTTTTCTTCATTAATGCTAACAGAGGGCGTTCTATCTCCGTGAGCGTGTCGCTCTGGAAAAAAACAACGGAAACGCCCTCGCTCAATCGACAATCCAAGCCTTTTAGCAACAACTGTTATTGAAAGCGAAGATTTTAATTCCTGAATTTCGCTGTTGCTCATCATAGTTAGGGATAAAATAGTATTTCTATTTTTACTTAGGTGAAGTTCAAAGCTATCTTGGTTGTTTTTTTTCTGCTTCTCTCTTGTCAGGGACCTTGGAGCTACTATCCAGAAAACCCTGAAAACTACAGAGGAATATGGATTACCGCATATATTGTCTCTGGCAGGCCTATAAAAGACAAAAACGTGTGCCTTGAAAAAATGCACAACTTGAACGAAGTTTATATGAGAGGCTTTGCTTTTTACGAATCGGTAAGCATAGAAATAAAAGGTCCTTTTAGTGGGAAGGATACCTCCGTTTTTTTAAAACCCGATACCGCTAATTTTGCCCACAACCCAAACTGCTTTGTGGGAGATGAAAATTTAATTGCAGAAGCGAACGGAAATTATAATATGTATGTAACTGTGACTTGGGACAGTGCAGGCAAAAAAGTTACCAGCGAGTTCAGCGCAAAAACACACATTCCAAAAAAATTCAAAATAAAAAAAGCTTACGATTTGTTAGGCAAGCAATTCAAAGAAAAAGACACCATTATGTATTTGCCGCCGCCTATGGATATGAACTCAAATTATTTTATTCCCGAATACACCAATGACGACATTGGCGGCGCCCTTGTTTCAATGGTTTATGATACCAGTGAGGCCAGTGGATTTCGTTGGGGTGAGAATTTTATAGATAAGCTAGCAGAACAATTTGATACCGATAACAGTGATACAGCGCGCCATGCCAGATTTGGAGACAGGCGTTTGTTATACACGGCAACCAATACGCACATAGCAAATATGAACAAAGACATAGACAGTATTCCTATAATGGGTTTTATGATGCCAGCTAGAGGAAACATAAAGCTACTTTTTTACGCCACTACTCGCGAATACATAGATTACCGGAGTACCTTCTTGCAAGGATCCGGAGACAGCCGAGCTAAACCTATTTACAATATTGAGGGGGGGGCAGGAATTTTCGCGGGAATGCTTGTTGATACTTTTGAGGTGAACTTGAAAACCACGCCAGATTTGAAAACGTATTCTTATGCAGAAGCGCAAAAGAGCTATTGCATGCAGAAAGACAGAGAATATGAAGTTGAAAACTGGAGAACTCATAGCCAATGCTTGGCTTTTTGGGATAAAATCCCAACCAAGGATTATATGTCAGATTTGGTTTCTTGGTGCGAAATGCAAAATTTTCCGCTGGACAAATACCCCGATTGCGGTTCTGCAATGGTATATTTTTTTAAGAACGGTAAATATTCCAAGGTTTTAGATAGGGAAGTAGAGAAATGGTGCAAGGAGCATCCAGATGACAAGGAGTGCCGTTAATGTCTCCTTTTGCTCTGCTCCGCATAGCTTTTAGAGCCTTGCTCAGAAACAGAATGAGAACATTTCTCTCTGTGCTTGGCATTGTTATTGGCGTTGCTGCGGTTATAACTATGGTGGCTATAGGCGAGGGCAGCAAGCAGTCCATAAAAGAGCAAATTGGCAGCTTGGGCGCAAATATTATTATAATTTCCCCCAATCCCCGCCAAACAAGCGGTGTGCGTATGGATGCTTCGGCAACCCAGCTTTTAACTGTGAATGATGCCTATGCCTTGCGAAAAAAATCAAAATATTTAGTGGCTGTTTCACCGGTGGTTGATGCAAGAGGGCAGGTGGTTGCTGTGGGTGGGAATTGGCCTAGCGGAATAACAGGGGTGTGGGCTGAGTATTTGCAAATTCGCGGCTACGAAATGGAAGACGGCGTTATGTTTGAAGGCGATGAAAATATGTCTAAGGTTTGTGTTATTGGGAAAACCGTTGCAGACAATCTTTTTCCAGGCGGTAATCCGGTGGGGCAAACACTTCGCTATAGAAACATTCCTTTAAAGGTGATAGGACTACTAAAAAGCAAAGGAACTTCTGGATTTGGGCAAGACCAAGACGATGTTATTTTAGCCCCTTTTTCAGCAGTTCAAAGGCGTATTTTGGCAACAACTAATGTTAGAACAATTTATGCTGGTGCTGGTGATGAGCAAAGTACGCCGCTTGCAGTTGAAGAAGCACAGGAAATTTTAAGCGAAGAGCACAAACTCCCTTATGATAACGATTCTTTTCGTATTCAAACTCAGAAAGAACTTTTGGATATGGTTTCTAGCACGGCAAATCTTTTAACCGCTGTTTTAACGGCCATCGCTGGCATTAGCCTTTTGGTTGGCGGAATTGGGATTATGAACATAATGTATGTTTCGGTAACCGAGCGCACGCGAGAAATAGGCCTTAGAATGGCAATAGGGGCAAGGGGTTTTGATATTTTAATGCAATTTTTAATTGAAGCGATTTTAATAAGTTTAACCGGAGGCCTTGTGGGAATTATGTTTGGTGCTTTAGCTTCTTTTTTGGTTACGTATTTTGCCAACTGGCCTGTTACCGTCACCTTTTCCAGCATTGTAATCAGTTTTTCTGTTTGTTTTGCCACAGGAGTTTTCTTTGGCTGGTACCCCGCCCGCAAAGCCGCCCAGTTAGACCCTATTGAGGCGCTAAGGTACGAATAATATCCCTGAGCCGCGCCGCTTCTTCAAAATCAAGGCGCGCTGCCGCCGCTTTCATCGCATTATCCAATTCCTCAATATTGTATGAAGCCGAACCCTTGCTCCGTTTTTCACCGATTTTCTTATTTTTGCCGTGAACGTCCATTAAGGGGTCTTGAATTTCCATTAGATCTTCTAATTTCCTCTGCACATTTTTTGGGGTTATCTTGTGCTGCCTGTTGAATTCAATTTGCTTGTTTCTGCGGCGGTTTGTTTCCAAAATTGCTTTTTTCATGGAGTCGGTCATTTTGTCTGCATAGAGAATAACTCTGCCTTTCACATTTCTGCTCGCCCTGCCCATAGTTTGAATTAGGCTTTTGTAATTTCTTAAAAAACCTTCCTTGTCTGCATCCAAAACAGCAACCAAAGCCACTTCGGGCAAATCCAAACCCTCACGCAAAAGATTTATCCCAACCAAAACATCAAATTTTCCAATTCTCAAGTCGCGTATAATCTCGTGCCTATCAAGTGTTTTAATATCGCTGTGCAAATATCTCGCTTTTATTTTTTTGTCCAGCAAAAAATCTGTTAAATCCTGTGCCATTTTTTTTGTAAGCGTTGTCACTAAAATTCTATTTCCCTCTGAAACAGTTGCGTTTATGTGCGAGAGCAAATCTTTCATCTGCCCTTCAACGGGCATAACATCAATTTTAGGGTCTAGCAAACCTGTGGGGCGGTTGATTTGCTCAACAATGTTTCCAGTTGTTTTTTTGAATTCGTAATCTGCGGGCGTTGCGCTCACAAAAAGCACGTTATTTGGCATTTCATACTCAAATTCTGTGAAGTTCATAGGGCGGTTATCCAAGGCGCAAGGCAAACGCCAGCCATATTCCACAAGGGTTGTTTTGCGAACTTTGTCGCCCTCGCTCATGGCACCTACCTGCGGAATGCTGGCGTGCGATTCATCGATGATCATAAGCCAGTCTTTGCCAAAATAATCCAAAAGCGTGAATGGTCTTGTGCCGGGTTTTCTGTTTTCAACAATTCGCGAGTAGTTTTCTATCCCCGGGCAAATCCCCGTTTCTCTTATAAGTTCCATATCATAGCGAGCGCGGCTGTTTAGGCGAGCAGCTTCCAAATCTTTGCCCTCTGCTTGCAACTCGTACAATCTCATATCTAATTCTTTTTGAATTCTATTTACGATTCTATTTCTGCTCTCTTCTCTGGTTACAAAATGCTTTGCAGGAGCAACAATAATTTCGCCAACCTCTTTTACAGTCTCGCCAGATACCAAATGAAACCACGAAAGTTTTTCTATTGTGTCGCCAAAGAGTTCAATGCGAAGCCCAATATCGTCATAGCTTGGGTAAATATCTATGCGGTCGCCTCGCACCCTGAATGTTCCGCGTTCCAAAGCATAGTCGTTGCGGTCGTATTGAATGGCAACCAAGTCTTTTAAAATGCGGTCTCTATCCCGTTCTTCTCCAACCTTTAAGCGAACCATAAGTTCAAAATATTCCGCAGGGCTTCCCAAACCGTAAATGCAGCTAACAGAAGCCACTATTATTGTATCTCTGCGAGTGAGCAAATTTTTCGTGGCACGGAGGCGCAATTTATCTATTTCATCGTTTATAGAGGCATCTTTGTCTATAAAAATATCACTGGACACAATATAGGCTTCTGGTTGGTAGTAGTCGTAGTAGCTAACAAAATATTCAACTGCGTTTTCTGGAAAAAATGTTTTGAATTCGTGGTAAAGCTGCGCCGCGAGCGTTTTGTTGTGTGTTAAAATCAAAGTTGGCTTTGACAAATTTCTAATGACATTTGCCATTGTGAATGTTTTTCCGCTACCTGTTACGCCCAAAAGAACCTGAAATTTTTCACCGTTTTGGAATGCTTTAGTTATTGCCTCAATAGCCTGCGGCTGGTCGCCTGCTGGGTTGTAGGGGCTTTTTAATAAGAATGGAGTGGGTTCGCTAGGAGGGCAAATATTCAAATGCCCAGGCCGGCTTTCCTCTGGGCTTAAATGTGGAACGGATAATTTCGCGTGAGACATGTCTGTTTGGCAATATAGTAAAAAGATTTTCTATATTCCCCCTTATGATATTCGAACTACCAAAACTGCCTTATGGGTTCAGCGAGCTTGAACCTCACTATGATTCTGCTACGGTGGAAATTCACTATTCAAAACATCACGCTACTTATGCGGCAAATTTGAACAAAGCTGTGGAAGCGGCTGGGTGGCAGGGTAAAAGCATAACGGAAATTTTAACCAGTTTGGAAGAGGCTCCCCAGCAGCAAAAGGCGGCTCTGAGAAATCACGGCGGCGGTTATCACAATCATTGCTTGTTTTGGGAATCGCTTTGCCCAAAAAGCACAGGCATAAATGGAAAATTGGCAGAGGCAATAAATGCAAAGTGGGGAAAATTTGAAAGTTTTGCCGAGGCATTTACCGCAAAAGCCTTGGGGCATTTTGGTTCCGGCTGGGCTTGGCTTGTAAAAAATAAATCTAACGAATTGGAAATTGTTGATATTCACGACCAAGTTAGCCCTATCAGCTTAGGCTTTAAACCCATAACCGTAATTGATGTTTGGGAACACGCTTATTATTTGAAATACAAAAATGTTCGCGCAGATTGGATTAAAGCGTGGTGGAATATCGTTGATTGGAAAAAAGCCGAAGAACGGTTTATTAATTAGCGATTTTTTCCTTAAACCACTCTTCGTCATAAATGGGAATTTTTAGTTCCTTTGCATTTTCCAGCTTGCTGCCCGCATTTTCCCCAGCCAAAACCCAAGATGTTTTTTTGCTAACCGAGCTGGTTACCTTTGCTCCATTTGCCTCTAAAATTGCTTTTGCCTCTTCCCTGTCCAAAGTTGGGAGCGTTCCCGTTAAAACCACGGTTTGCCCTGCAAAAAGAGTTCCACTAACACCTTTATATTCCGTGTTTATGCCTATTTCCTTTATTTTTTTCACCCACTCTTCGCCCAAATTTGAATGGAAAAAATCATAAACGCTCTCTGCAATTATCTCTCCTATTCCATTTATATTTTCCAATTCCTTTTTTTCTGCCTTTGCCACCGCATCTAAATTTTTAAAATGCTTTGCCAGAATTTTTGCCCCATTTACCCCAAGGTGGCGAATGCCAAATCCTGCAATCAACCTTTCCAAGCTATTGCTTTTGCTCTTTTCTATGCCTTCTAAAACAATTTGCGCACTGCGCTCGCCCATTTTGTCTAAAGCTGAGAGCTGCTCTTTTTTCAAATAATAAATATCCCAAACATCTTTTATAAGGCTCTCATTCAAAAGCACCTCTAATAAGGCTTCGCCGAGATTTTCAATTTCCATCACCTTGCGAGAGACAAAGTATTCCAAAAATCCGAGCAGTTGTGCTTTGCACTGCAAATTTTCACAACGCAAATCCACATCCTCTTTTTGCAATTTCTCTCCGCAAACGGGGCAATATTCCGGCTCTTTCACAGGCTCTGCATTTGGCGGTCTTTTTTCTATTTGAACCTCAACTATTTTCGGGATAATTTCTCCGCCTTTTTCAATGCCTGCAAAATCTCCTATTCGCAAATCCAGCCTTTTTATTTCGTCAAAGTTGTGAAGGGTTGCTCTTTTTACTGTGGTACCGCCGAGTTGAACAGGTTTAAGATTTGCAACGGGGGTAATTTTTCCTGTGCGCCCAACTTGAACATCAATGCTCAAAAGCTCCGAATAAACCCGCTCCGCTTTGAATTTATACGCTATTGCCCAGCGAGGTGCTTTTGAATTTCTGCCCGCCTCTTGTTGCTGGAAAATGCTATTCACTTTAACGACCATTCCGTCTATATCAAAGGGAAGTGTTTTTCTCAAATTATCAAAATAATCCCTAGCTTCAAAAATCCCCTGCACTGAATCTTTTACAAAATATTCAAATACTCTGAACCCTAAATTTTTTAGTAAATCCAAATTTTGGCTGTGGAGCCTAGAGTTAAAGTTGCTCGGAATTTGATATGCGAAAAATCTCAGTTCTCTTTTTTCGGTTTCTTTTGGGTCTTTTAGTTTTAAACTGCCTGCTGCTGTGTTTCTTGGGTTTGCATAAGGTGTTTTGCCCAGCGAAATCATCTCTTCATTTAATTTTTCAAATGCGCAGTGTTCCATATATATTTCGCCTCTAACCTCAAGTTCGCCGCTTGGGGCATTTTTCAATATATGCGGAATATCTTTTATGGTTTTTATGTTTGAGGTCACATCGTCTCCGGCTTCGCCATCACCTCTTGTAAGTCCGCGTACTAGTTTTCCGTCTATGTACAATAGAGACATACTAACGCCGTCTATTTTTATTTCGCAAGCATATTCAATTTTATCGCTTATCAAGTTGCTGAGTTGGCGCTCCCAGTCTAAAACTTCGGCTTCGCTGTAGGTGTTTGCAATGGAGAGCATTGGGGCTTTATGGGCAATGCGCATAAAATCGCCAGAGGTTTCTTTGCCAACTGTTTGAGTAGGGGAGTCTGCCCGCTTTAATTCCGGGTATTCTTTTTCCAGAGCTTCCAACTCCTTTAAGGTGGCATCAAATTCAATGTCTGAAAAGAGAGTTGTTTTGCCCTCGTAGTAAAGGCGGTTCGCTTCACTGAGCTTTAGGGTAAGTTCTTTGATTCGTTCCGAGGGTGTAGGCATACGGAAATGGTAATATAGTAATTTACAATTGATGAATTTTCTATTTTAAGAAGTTATCGGGAAATTGCCGCTTAAAGGTGCAAAGTTAAAGGATTTTAAGAAATTTTTGAGTGTTTATGCAGATAAAATAGTGGCTAAATGGGTGGATTATTTTATTTATCATAAAAAAGTTTCTTTTGAAAAAATAGAGGTTCGTTTATGAGAATAACTATAGAATACAGCAATAAAAAGCAAGTTCCACTAAAGGTGGTATCTGCTAAATACAAGAACAATTATATCGTAGAATTGGTTTTTAGCGATAATAGCAAAAAGTCTGTTAGATTTGGCTCTTTCCTTAAAAAATCTATGCACCCTGTGATTCGCAGTTATTTGAAAGAGGATAGGTTTAAAAAATTTTATATAGATAGTGGAAATATTGTTTGGGGTAAAAATTGGGACTTGGTTTTCCCCATTGAACAGTTGCATAGCGGTAAAATAGCCCAATAGGAGCAACCCTTGCGGTTGCCCTAAATGTGAAATGATTTTGCTACGCCTTAGTTGTCCTGCACGCACCGAACACTGGACAGGAAGTCCTTAGTGCATTCGCCCCAGTATACGACATCTACGTTGCTGTACATAGCCCTACAGATGGCGTCGGTTTTATCGTCCTCCGCGGAACTCCACCAAACGCCCATGGCGCCGGCAAAGTCGAACTCGCCAGGCTCTCTGCTGTCGTATTGGCCGCCCGGCAGGGCGGAAAAGCCAAACTCATCCGTTCCGTTGCCTGATTTTCCTTCATAGCTCCAGCTCCATTCACTCGTGGTTTTTAGTTTAGTTCCTGCACCTTCACAAACGCTATTGCTAGAACAACTCGGATAGACGGTTTTCATCAAAACATTCCAGTCATCATTGCTAGGTATATGCCAGCCGCTGGGACAAATGCCTTGACGCTTTTCATCACTTCCACCCCATTTTTCTTTATTGTATTTTGCATCTATGCCCATAGCCGCTGCCCAAGTGTAAAGGCGACCGTACTTTGCACAGTTAGCTTGTATTTCAGCATTTGATAATGTTGTATAAATTTCATCACCGTTATCGTCATAACCAGAAAGAACTTTACCGCCTTCGCCATAGCATTTGCTACCTTTCACATCTATGTTGAGGTTCTCTGCCATCCATAATTGGTTACCGATTTGCTTTTTTTTGCAATTCGCTGCATTGGTGCATTTGTTGCCACCACCACCGCTACTAGGCGAAGACGAGCCTCCGCCAGAATCGCTACCGCCGTCATCGCCAGATGAGCAGGAAAATGTGAATACAATGGCCATAGAAATAGCCAATCTGAGAATAGACGTAGTCTTATTCATATTGAACTCCTTTGTTGAAGGGAAATTTTTAGAGAGAAGATGTATA
>Ga0268262_10002443_pt1 | contig 21461 bp, 20 predicted proteins | sample TergutNc150P3_FD_190354 | JGI IMG/M metagenome (GOLD analysis project Ga0268262, IMG submission 190354) | Nasutitermes corniger P3 segment gut microbial community from laboratory colony in Florida, USA - Nc150 P3 (SPAdes) (version 2) | ecosystem: Host-associated > Arthropoda: Insects >... | reverse complement strand
AGGGAGCGTTAATCGGGATACCGTACTGGATCACAGCCACCCGTTTGTTGACAGCGGCAACGGCGATGAAACTTTTTATCTATATTTACGGACAGTCGCCGGAAATGACGGTTTCGTTGGCGGCGCAATCCAGCTAAAAACAGGAGACTTAAATTCCGTTTCTGCCGGAGCTGTACAGGCCGGAGGTGTCGTCGGCAGAAAAGGAATAGAAACCGCGCCAGTGTGGGGAGCGGTTCTCTTTGCCGTCTCCTACTAATTCCTTGCGGCGGAATTAATAAGAGATGACAAACAAGCCGGACATGGAAGCGGGATGATTGTTAGTGTCGGTCGGGACAACGCGGGAAGCGTCAAACATGAGACCATGATACCCATCACCCAATTGTTCTACTATCAATCTGTCGTTGATAGCATAAATATAAAAAGCTCCGGAAGCTCCATCGTTGTTGGGCAATCTGCCAGAGAATTCTCCCCAAATATTCCTTATCGCATCGCCGAGAAACGTGCCGACATTCCCGCCATCATAATGAATGCCTAATAGGCGATGACAAAGAGACCCGCGCCCCTCCCAGCCCCAAATAGATCCGCTTAAATATTGTTAAATTAAAGCTCAATGGGGAAGATGATAATAGAGGGGTATAATTATGCAGACAATATACAAGGTTAAATTCGGTCGATATAACGTAATCACCCATGTTGCAGGAGCGGTTGCCGATTCAAGGGCGACAGAAGAAAAAGTACTGGCAATATTAAAGAAACAAATGGCGGAAAAAAAGATAAAAGAGGCGGAGGATATTTTTTCAGCCGCCGTAAAATTGGGCATGACGAAAAAGGAGCTGGAAAGCCTTTTTAATGAAAATATAGTTTACGCCAAAACCGGGGAAGAGGCTGAAAATGTTGACGACGTCAAAGGGAACCTCGTACAGGAGAAACTTAAAAACAGGGGCGAAAAAAAGCTTTTACTCGAGAATATGGAGTATATACCGAATCATCTGGGAACCGAATACCACGTCAAGAGATCGGGCAAGTGGCGTAAAGAAAAGGTTGAAGAAATCGGCATCGAACTGCCCGAAGGCGCGGTTTTGCAGGAAGAATTAACGCGGGAGCAGCAGAAAGAGATCGCCGAACAGCAGGAAGCAGATATGATAGCGGAAATGCCGCCGGAACAGAAAGAAGAGGCGAAACAAAACGAACTGGACGCGCTCGCGGACGAAGCGGACAGGCTTGACCGGAGGCACAAGATACGGCGCAAGCCGTTTGACTCGGCCGCGTATTACGACGAAGGCGCGAAGAAGATTGAGGCTAAATGGAAAAAATATAAATGAACGTATATTTTTTTTCAAAACTTTTCGACAGGGACGGCGGCTACTCCCTCCCCGTACTCATAGACCTTAAATGTCCCGGATTATCTGACTGGCGATTTACTTCCAATGACAGAGACGTAACTTTTAATAACAAATTATATAAGTCAGCCCCCATGAGCTATAAGTTCCCCACTTCCGAAAACGGGGTGCCCCAGGGCGGGGCCTTAGAGATAGACATAGACATACAAAACGAAAAGGGGTGCGAACTTTTAAGATGGTTTGACGAACTGGATCACCGGGCGACTATTGACGTTGTAGGGCTTATAAACGAACAGGGCGATATAGTCCCCATAAGCCAGATTACGCAAAGCCACGGAAATGTTACGTGGGACGGGGAGAAGATAAGCTGGGCTTTAGGCGCGGACGACCGGCTGAATATGCAGGTCAACCCGTGGGTGGCGGATAACGATTTTTTAACGGGGTAGCTATGGACGTATCGGATCTTGTAGGTTTGCCTTATAAAGTACACGGCAGGGACGAATCGGGATTAGACTGTTTCGGCTTGATCTGGCTGATAGCGAAGAGGAACGGCACCCCGATTAAAGACCCCGTATACAGGGGGTTTGACCCTTCGCTCGCCAAACTGGCTGATTACGTGGGGCTTAAAAAAACAAAATTTCAGACCGGGTGCGTGTTAGAGATAGAAAAGGAAGGAAGGCTCCATCTGGGGTACGCGATAGACAGCGAGAGAATGATTCATTGCGCGATAAACGAAGGGGTAGTTGTTGAAAATATTTTTAATTATGAAATAAAGGGGTGCTATAAGTTCAATGGGGACAGTTAATTTATACAGGGGTCTCGATTCAGAAAGGGAAACGCTCGGCTTTAACGGCAGGTTAAGGGACAATCTCGATCTGGATTGGGAACACGCGAAGATACTTAAAAACGGGAAAATACTTGATCCCGATTACGAACTAAAAGAAAACGACGTTATTATTATTCAGGACATCCCAGGCGCGGTAAGCACCGCGTTATTGGTTACGTCCATTGTTTTAGGGGTCGTGTCTATAGGCGTAGGGATAGGGACGGGAATATACGCTTATAACCAGGCAAAAAAAGCCAGAGAGGAAATGGAAGCCGCCATGGGCAGGGTCGGCAAAAGCAACAAGCAAAAAGACATCAGTTCAATCCCCCAATTAGGCGACGCGAGGAATGAAAAAGCGGACGGGAAGAACGCGCCTGTTATTTTAGGAAGGCATCTTTTCGCGCCTTACTATCTTTCCGAGCCTTACATGAGGCCCGAAGGGGCGGACGGGGAGGATTTATACTGGTACGGAACTTTTTTAGCCGGGCAGTCGGGATTATGCTTTGAGAAAATAAGGAACGGCACTGTCGATCTTGTTACTTTCCCTGAAACCGACATCGAGCCTCAAAGAGGGGAAAAGTTTTTTAACGTGCCGGAGAATTATAACGACCCCGCTAACGGCAGATATATAATAAAGAGGTTTCCGGCAGCCGGAACTTACGGGTCCAACAGTAACATGGCGGCAAGGGCCGCCGATATTAATAATTTTTTCGGGGACGCATACCCTACCGGCAGGACATATCCTGTTGATGAAGGGGCGGTAAACGGGCAGGAATTAGCAAGCATAACTGTTATTCCCGACAGCGGGGGCACGATATTAGAGTTCAAAACAAGCGGCGGGGCAGCCTTCAGATGGCAGGGAGTGTCGCCGTCCGGAGCCAGTTTTTGGTTTCAGCTAAAACGTGAAAACCCGAATTTTATCATCCCCCCGTTTTACACGCCCGAGAACTTTATTGATATAGTCCAAAAAGGAAACGAAGGAACCTTAAACGAATTTTCCGCGCCTGTATTTGAGCAGAAATGGGCCGATTCCCTTGATTCGACCGTGGAACTAAGCAGGAAGAAAAAAGACGGGGCAAGGACTGTCAATGAGAACGGAGCGCCGGATCAAAACGGGATATACATGGAAGACGAAGGGGAAGAGCCTGTCGAAAGGCCGACCGCAAGATTCCCCATGAGGGCTGAAATCGAGATATTCTTCGCCGAGGGTTTATACAGTTGGGACAGCGTAAACGGCGTAGAGACATACGCCGCTGTAAATATAGAATTATCATGGTCAAAAGACCGGGTCTCATGGACTCCTTTTTCCGGCGACGAATGGAAGTATAAAAATCTAAGGAAAAACAGATCGGCGCAAATGAGGTTTTTAGCCGAGATAGACTTCCCCGCCAGCGTCTATACAAAATCAGGCGATCCGGTGTTTATAAGGGCTGTAAGAAAAACGCGCATACACACGGGGACTTACAGAAGCAGGGCGTATCTTTCGGCAATCAGGACAAAACAATATAACCCTAATACGTCCAGCAATACGCAGTTAAAAGAAGCTAAAAACATTAACGGGCTGGTTGCGGATAAATTTTGCAGATTGGGGATTAAAGTAAAGGCAAATAAAAACACGCAGGAATTTTTAGACAGGTTTAACATATTGGTTTCTATGACCGGCAGGGTGGCGTTAGGCGATTGGACGGAGGGAAGATGGTCATGGAACGGGCGGTGGTCGCCTGCCAAAGTAAAGACTTCCAATTCGGCGGCGGTTCTGCTGGAACTCATAACAGGCTTGATTCACGAACCCTCAAGGCATAAGGACTCCGAGCTTGACCTCAGAACCTTCGGGAAGCTTTACGAATTCTGCATGAACAGGTCGGTAGAAACGGACGCGGTGGATATAAACGGAAAGCCGGGGATACAAAGATTTGCCCTTGAATGCAACGGGGTGCTTACTTCGGGAACCAGAAAGATTGACGCGGTAAATTCGGTGCTTGCCACTTGCGACGGGGGAATCTACATAGACGAATTCGGGAAGCTGGAGGTTTACTATGAGGACACCCAGATTACCCCGGTTGCTTTGCTAAACCGGCAAAGAATAGTAGAAATGATAGACCAGAGATCGCTCGAAAGAAAAACGGACGGGTACACGGTCGAATTTATAGATCAGGATTCCGATTTCGTGCAGATAACCCACAGAATTCTAAGGCCGGACATTGAAGTTAAACCCGGCGAAAATACATACTCCCCGATGAAGCTGGACTTCACCACGAGTTATTATCAGGCCATGTGGCATGCAAGAAGGCTGCTGGCGAAAGAAGAACACAGGCCGGGGGAATTAAAAACAACGGTGGGGAAAGAAGGGAGGTACTACAAACCCGGATCGTTAATTAAAGTCCAGAATGAAAGATTTAAGATAGGCTTAGGCTCGGGCGAGATAGTGCAGTTAGTAAGAAGCGGGAATAAAATAACCGGGCTTAAACTAATGGAGCGGTTCGACATATCAAGCGAGAGGGACTACTGGATTGAATACTATGTGGTAGACGGCGATAGAAACCATGTTGTAACAAAGCAAATTCAGAGCGTCGGGCAGTTTACCGATGTTTTGACGTTCACCGCGCCGATAGACATGAACAGCCCCGACGTTCCGGCTTTCGGGAATATCCTGTCCGCCATGTACGCGGAGGGCTTGAATACGGGAAGGATATGGGAAGCGAGAAGATACATAGTAACCGGCCTGAGCGAAAACGAATTAGGGTACGATATGACTCTTGCGGAGTACGCGGAGGATATTTACAGAACCGGAAAGATAGAAGAGAGACGGTCAAGCATACTTAACGCGCCGCCGATGGTGCTGGCGGATCAGCAGCGGCTTGAACAGCAGGCGTTCATGGACGCGATAAGGGTGCAGACCTCCCCGCCCTTCATTAGCAGCATAGCGAGGGATGCCGCCGCTCAAGCGGTCGCCGCAAACGCGCCCAGATTCAGGGGCGTCTATTACGTGGCAGGCTTGCCGGACGGCACTATTAACGGCGACCGGATGAATCTCAACGATTGGGTGTTTTTCGCCAAAGGCGGGACGGGCGGCTGGCAAGAGCAGTACGTCTACCAATGGACGGCTACAGGGTGGGAAATAAGGCCCCGCCCGTCGCAAAACCCTGCTTACGGCTGGCTCTACCTTGACGCTGTTAGTTCAATAGCCGAGGGAACGCCAGTGGGGGTGTTTTCGGATATTTTTTGCGAAGCGTTGACTACTAACACTATTTTTGTTAAATACCTTTTTATGCAACAGGCAACAATAAGGGAAAACGGGAATATACAAAGCGCGAAAACCGACCCGGTTACTGGTAAGCCCTTACTGTTAATAAACGAAAATGGTATAGAAGCAATAAAAGCGATATTAAGAGATTTAACTGTTATTAACGGTAATTTTCAAAATATAACCGTTGATCAAAAAAGTACCTTTTTAGGCAATATAGAATCAGGGCCTCTTTACGCTTCAAATGAAGTTATTGCGCCGCCAGCAGGCACGACTTTCAATTCTAATACAACGATTGCTACAATACGATCAACTCTTAATATACCCAGTGTTAATTTATATACATTCAATACTACAGGCGGATCGTTTGGTTCGACGCAGGGTTTAGCAAAATTAACATTTACTAAAATTGTAGTAGGTTATTACAATACAGCCGCTGGCCCAAATACAGGAACTCTTTATGGGTACAAATTAGAAATTATATTTAATGACGGTACTACATATACATTTCAGGATCGGCAAAACCCTTCAGCATTAACAGATATTATTGACGGGAGAATAAATCAAACATTAGTAGTTGGCGGCGGTGCAGAGGGGCAAACTTTAAGATTTAATAATTTGCCTACCGGAGCGGGTAGTTATCCGGCTGGTACAGTATACAGGGATTCCGCTGGTTATTTAAGGATTGTATAGTTTCACCTAACGGTTACAAACATAGTATTATCAACTATGTTATATTCAACTACAGCGGGAAAGCCGCCAGCAGTTATATTAAAATTGGGTGTTCTAGTGAATATTGTATTTTCGGTAATGTCATTAACAACTAGCGGATCAATACCCATAAAGCCGCCAGCGGATAATGTAACAGGGAATGAAAAAGTATTATTGATTTTCAATACTAATTCTTGACGGTTAGTGAATACACCTTCCCAACTTCTCTTGTCATTATACTCTACTCTTTGAAAATTGGAGTATTCGTCAACAGTAGAACCTTTTGGATTTTCTACCGTTATTGTTTCCCCGGCTTTCACTGTATGGGTTGACGCATTAAGTGTAGATTGACTCATTTTGAAAGTAATATCGTATGAGGAATTATTTACAATTTTAGTATCATAAAACCCTAATTCTCCGCAAGCGGCAAATAACAAAACAATACCTAAGACGGCAACAGCTAACAATATCTTTTTCATGGATTTCTCCTTTTCCGTAAATCTATCTGGCTCTTATTGCTTTTACCTATATTACAACTAAAGCATAATGTTTGATAATTGTCAATTACGTCTTTTCCGCCTTTTGAGCGCGGGATAATATGGTCAACTTGTAAATAGGCCCCGTCCGCAGCGGAGGCTCCGCAGGCAACACACCTAAAATCGTCTCTTTCAAAAACCTGCCATCTTATGCCCGGCTTTACTGTGTTCTTTTCGTCAACGCTCTTTAACAATATATCTGTTGACAATATTTCTTTTCCTTCTTCGTTTGCCAATCCGTTCTTAGGCTCATTTTCCGTATATTCCGGTATATCCTTATACTTAATCATAGAAGTCAGTTTTTCAAAAATATCCTGTTCGCCTTTCGCGATTCTTAGCAACGAGTCGTATATAGGATAAAAAACAACAAAAGAATTTATTAAACTATCCAATTCATAAGTGCCAATAGGAAATCTTATATTTCTGTAAAATTCAAGAACATATAACTTAGAATCAACTAATTTTTCTATGTATTTATTAAATGGGATTATTGCGTTGTCGTTCTCGTCAATAATATAGAAAGCCGGTCTCATTCCTGATAACGATTGGATTGTATGAACAAGAGCGATATTCTTTTGAAGGAAGTCGAAATACTTTTTAAACGATTCATCGGTTAGTTTCAAATCGTTAGTAGAAGAAAATTGGATTCTCATGCCGTAATCCGTAAAGACAAAATTTAAGCTGTAACATATAATTTTTACAGGTTTTCCGTCGGTTCTTGAAAACCCTTTCCATATAGGGGTTCTCGACCCGGTTATTCCCACATAAGCGTAGTCGTAATCAACTTTCAGTTCGCTGTCCCTTTTTTCCCTGAAATTGGGGGAAGAGCATACAATCGAATTTTCATTGAAAACTTCTATGCCGTATATTTTTCTAATTCGTGATAAGGCTTCTTCCAAGACAATGTTTAATTTAGGGAGAATTGAATACCTTATGCCTTTTGCTTTAAGCAATAAATCGGTTTTTAGTATGAGCAGTTTAGCGTCTTCTTCGTCAAGGGCAATATCTTTAATTTTGGGTTTTTCCATATTCTTATTTTCGGTTAATTGGCAAGTATTGTTTAAATTCCCCTTCCTGATACCCTTTTGAATAATTGGGGAGGGGGAATGGAAAAGCTTGTATCGGTGGAGCTAATTATACTCGTCGTGATAACGTTCATGTTCATTGCGATACTGGTAAGAATGAAGGGTTTCAGCAAGTTCAAAATAGGGAAGGACGGCATTGAAGTTGACCGGACTGATGAGTACAAGAAGCTGTTGGATTTCGCTGAGGGCTTCAACAAGCGTCTGGATAAGGTTGACGAAAGGCTGGACGGTATAGACGGCGAGACAAAAGGGATAAAGCTGAGGGCAGACATCCAGTACGAGTACCTTAGGAAGGCGACTGTAGCGGCAAATCAGGGTTTAGTCTGGGGAGGCGTTCAGCCGCCGTTCATAGAGACGGTGAGGAGCGGATTGCTATTAGCTATGCTGGAACAGAACGGAAATCTTATAGACCGTATGAAGCACGTCATCATCAGCGAACCGGACGGGCTAAAGCAGTGGCGGAGCAAGGTGGAAGAGTTCGTCCACGATAAGGAGAACAAGGGCAAGATAACGCCCAGATTCTGGGAAATCGTGAAGGAAATAGAACAGGGGCTGAAATGAAGCGGGTATCGAAAGGCGCGACTGAAAGAAATCGGGCGCGGATATACGATGATTTTTTGAAGAAATAGGGAGGAATTATGACCAAATACGAAGCGTTGCAGGGCCTTGACCCGAAAGCGGCGAGCAAGCTGTCAATGGCGTTAACCGAAATGGAAAACCAGAAAGTACCGTACTTCATAAGCGAGGCGAGGCGGTCTTTGATTGCCCAATGCCTGTACGCCTTGCAAGGCCGGTTAGGCGACATACCGCAGTCGGATTTGGAATGGGCTTGCGCCGAAGCGAAAATAAGGCCGCCTGACAAACAGAAAATAACGTGGACGCTCAAAAGCAGCCACCTGAGCGGAAAAGCGGTAGACATAGTGCCGTTAAAAGGCGATAAGCCGGACTGGAATAACCAGGATGAGAGGATTGTGGCTGCTATGAAAAACGCGGGCTTTGTATGGGGCGGGGACTGGCCCACTCCGGACAAGCCGCATTTTGAACTGAGGGCGTAAGCATGGTCAAAAAAAAGTCCCGCGATTCGTCTGTACGGCGCTGGTTCCGGTATTGGTTCCCCGGATGGTCGTTCACCGAACTTTTCAAAGGTTTCCTTTCAAAATACTTTGTCGCGTGGGGGGCGGCTACTCACTTTGTTTCCGGCGTTCTCCATAACGGGCAATCGGACACCATTAAGCTGACGCTCATTATTACATGGGGCGTTATAACCGTTATTTGGCTTTTATGCGAAGCGTGGAAAAAGTTTATCGAGAACGGGCAGTTCAAAGTTGACGCGAGCATAGGGGCTTCGTTCAAGAAGGAGGTTGCATGAAATGCAGTTTGAAAACGGTCTTTTTATTTTTCTTTGCCTTTTCATTGCCGGGATTGCATTCTCAGGATGCGGATCGCAGCAGCCAGTGGTTGTTGATACTGGAGATATTGAACGACTGCGATACGAGTATCAGCAGCTTAGAGACGAATACAGCCAGCTCCAGCAAGATTATCAGCGGCTTGCAGAAAGAAGCCGGTTCTATGCGGGCTATTATCAAAACGCAACAGAACGAATTGCAGCAGGAGCAGACGAACTCGCGGAAATCGGAAGAAGCAATGCAGACGAAATTGCAACATTACGAAGCAACATTGCAATCCTTAGAAAAATCATTAACGGAATTGCAGAGGGGCAGCAAAGAGAAGGACGGCAAGATACTCAAGCTGACGGAAACAATCAGTAAGATGAAAACCGCCATTTTTATAATGGGCGGTATCCTGCTGGTTATACTGGTTTGCCTGATTATCAGGTTTGTATTGCGGGTTAAAGGCGGCACTCCTTTTCTTTAATAAAATCTTTGACAGATAAGCGTAACTATTTTTATATAAAAATATACTTGTCTAAAATCTCAAACACTTTTTTGGTTTTTTCAATCAGCTTTTCCCTTCCCTGCTTGTCCCTGTGGTTATACCTCTTGGCGACATCCCCTGTTACTTTATGCCCCATGAAAAATTCTTCTATATCCCCTAATTCTTCGCTGCTCATTAACGTCTTCCAAAAATGCCGCCCTGAATAGAACCGAATATTTTCTTTTTCTATCTCTTCCGGGGAGTAGCCTGTATACTTCGCTAATTCCGTAACGCCTTTTTTATAGACCGTGCTTTGTATCTTCTTGCTTTCTGTCTTAAATATATAATCCGTTTTATTATGCTTGTTAACATACTCCGTCAATTTGTCATAGACAAAATTATGAAGGGGGACTATTCTCACCCCGTTAACCGTCTTGCTGTCCGGCACGTTTGCGAAGTGAATATCGTCAATCATAAACAAATCGCCGGTTCTTAATCTTTCTATCTCGCTGTTTCTCATATTTGTCGTGTACATTAAAAGTGTCAGCATATAAGACAGATCGTCTTCCCATTTCTGATTAAACACCCCCTTTAATTTGTCCACTTCGTAACACCCGGTAATCTTTTGGTCTTCCTTGCCTACTTTAATCGGTATAACGCTTTTGCACGGGTTTGTCTTTATGCTCCCTTCCAGCAGCAGATGATCAAAAATCACGCTTATGTGGCTTATGTAATGGTTCACCGTCTGGGGTTTTATTCCCGGTATTTCCTTGCCGTCCTTTTTCTTGTCAGCTAACAGGTAATTTTGAAACCTTGTCAGGAAAGGGGTGTCAATCTGCTCTATCTCTTTTATGCCGTGGTTTTTTAAGTACGGAATGAATTGATTATTGATAAAGTTGTTATAAGAGTTTCTCGATTCTTCTTTGACTTTTCTCCCCCTGTTTTTATCTATCTGTAGATACTGGGAATCTTTGGAGTAATAGTCTTTGAAAATAGACAAGAATTCAGAATACGTTTTTTTGGTGCTTTTTTCAAAATATCTTTTTAACAGCCTTTCCCTGTTTTCAATAGCGAACTTTTCAGCCAAATCTTTATTGTTTGTCCTGGTAGTCCATTTCGACGGGACTAATTTTCCGTTATGGAGATATGTTACATAATAGACTATGCCTAATTTTTTGTTTTTAACCGGTATGAGGTAATATCTTTTCGGAGGGGCGTTGAATTGGGCGGAGAATTTTTTTAGTTCTTCTATAGCTTCTGGGTTAATTGTTTCAAATGTTTTTTTTAATTTTTCTAAATATTCAGCGTCTTCCATTGACAGATTAGCCCCGCTTTTAAGCCAGTCCCTGATAGTATCAGGGCAGAATTTAATCGCTTCGCCTTCGGCAGATATAATTCTCTTATACGGTATTTTGCCTAAAGATACAAGCTGGTCTATGGCGGTTTTATTGATTGGCAGTATTTTAATTAGCTCGTCCTGGCTTAACAGTCTCATAGCCTATTATATCGGCAGAAAGCGGCGAAACCCCTGAATTTATTTTGCTAAATTTAGGTAAAAGGCAAAAAAATACATGTTTTACTTAATATGCGTATAGTATAAATCAAAAAATATTTGAAAAATATGCAAAAATATAGTTGACAGGCTTATATAAATGTGATATTTTTATAGTATCAGGTAAGGAAAAGCGTAATCGGTATGGTTATGCTGGCAAGGCTGATACAACCGCTAAAAGCATATGCTCCAATGGATGTAACGCTGTTTGGTATGGTTACGCTGGTAAGGCCAGTGCTACCGTAAAAAGCAGCAGACTGAATGCTGGTAACGCCATTGGGTATGTCAAAAGAAGAACCTGTTTTTCCTTGCGGATAAAAAATTAGAGTAGTTTTGTTTTTGTCATACAATACGCCGTTCTCTGAAGAAAACTTGCTGTTACTTGCGTCAACATTTATTGCGGTAAGGCTTCTGCAACCTTCAAAAGCCCAAACCTTAATGCTGGTAACGCTGGCAGATACGGTTATGCTGGTAAGGCTGGTGCAATTGCCAAAAGCGTAATCCCCAATGGTGGTAACACTGTTGGGGATGGTTACGCTGGTAAGGCTACGGCAACGGTTAAAAGCAAAATCCCCAATGCTGGTAACGTTGTTGCCTATGGTTACGCTGGCAAGGTTGATGCAACCGGAAAAAGCAAAATCCCCAATGCTGGTAACATTGTTGGGTATGGTTACGCTGGTAAGGCTGGTGCAAACAGAAAAAGCAGAATCCCCAATGCTGGTGAAGGTGCTGCCGGAAAGGTCAAGGTTGACGTATTTGGTCTCGTTGTCTTTCAGCGCCTTTCCGGTGCTTCCATCAGTCGAGTAGTCACCGCCGAGAGCGCTCACGTTCAGCTTGACAGTATATGCGGTGGAGGCGCTGTTGTCGGGTTGGTTTCCCAGCCAGGTTCCAAATGCTTCAATGCTGGTAAATGAGGTAATATCAGCAACAACAAGAGTTCCTGCAGACAAGCCTGTCGCGGCATCCCAGCCCGTTGCCGCCGCCACGTCAAAGGTAACTGCATAAGTTCCGATTGTTTGCGGGATTGCCGTGCTGTTGTTATAACAAATGTTGCTCACCGCTCCGGGTGATTTGCCGCTTTTTGCCTTTATGGTTACTGCGGTAACGTTTCCTGGGGCCTGGTTCAAATTGCCGATGTCATAATCTCCCACGACAGGGGTTTGCGTGGTGTCGCCTGGCGCGCGGACGGTCAGCGTTCCGGCGGACAAGCCTGCCACGGCGTTCCAGCCTGTTGCCGCCGCCACGTCAAAGGTAACGGCATAAGTTCCGACTGTCTGCGGGATTGCCGTGCTGTTGTTATAACGAATGTTGTTTACCGCGCCGGGTGATTTGCCGCCTTTCGACGTTACGGTTACAGCGGTAACGCTCCCTGCCGTCTGGTTCAAATTGCCGATGTCATAATCGCCAGCAACGGGGGTTGGATTGGTATTGTTAATGGACGACAAGACATCGCAAGCGGCAAACGAAAACCCGATTGCCGTAACCATTACAATAATTCTTAACCGTTTAATTGTTTTTTTCATAAAATCTCCTTTTTTTCGTAACTCACAGGGGATTTGTGGGTGGGTGTCATTCATGCTCATAGTTGGTATTTTGCCATTTTGGCGATTTTTTTGCAAGGAGGTATTATTCTTCATTCCTATACTTTTCCCCTTCAAATATGTTACTATGAGCGAGGAGTTTCCACCGCAAAATGAAAAATCATACTATCCGCCCTCTTCTCTTGCTCTTTTCACTTTTCCCTCTTCTCTTTTCACTTTTGTTTTCCTGCAAAGCAGGAAAACAAAAGCAAACGTCTTACGAATTTGCCAATATTCGCCGGGGGACGATTGAACGCACCGTCTCGTCAAGCGGCACTATTAACCCCGTCTCCACGGTCAAGGTGCTGCCCCAGATGAGCGGCAAGGTTGAAAAAATATTCGTCGATTACAATGATCCTGTCCGCAAGGGCGATATTCTCGCGCAGTTGAATACCGATATGCTTAGACTTAAAAGGGAACAGCAGTACGCTACGGTTGTCAAGGCGCGGGCGAATTACGAACTGCAAAGGCTCAATTACCGCAACCAGGAGGCCCTTGCGGAAAAAGACCTTATTTCCGAGTACGAGCTTAAAACCGGCAAAACCACGCTGGACAACCAGGCGGCGGATCTTGCCGTTGCCGAGTCCAACCTCAAGGTGATTGAAACCGAGATCAACCAGTACGCGTATATTACTTCCCCTATTGACGGAATTGTGCTTGACCGGAAGATCAATATAGGCGATACGGTTGTTGACAGTTCCAGCAACAATTCCTCGGCAATTTTTACCCTTGCCGAAAACTTGAGGGAGATGCAGATAGAAGCCGGAGTGGGAGAGCTTGATGTCGCTTCCGTACACAAGGGGCAGCAGGTGCGTTTTACCCTGGAAAGTATGCCCGGAAGGAGTTTCTCGGGCGTGGTGGAAACCCTTCGCATGGTTCCCGTGGTGTCGAATAACGTTGTTTCCTACACCGTGATCGTCAAGGTCGAGAATCTTGACGGTTCCCTGCTTCCCGGAATGACCTGCGCCGTGGACTTTATTGTCGAGCGCGGAGAGAATATTCTTATTGTCCCGAATGCGGCGCTGCGCTACCAGCCAACGGGCTTAAGCGAGGAAAAAATCGCCGATATGGTTTTTAACGCGGGTCTTGAAAACCTGGACGACGAACAGAGGCAGGCGGCGATTGAGGCAAGAAATCAGGCAAAGGCGCAGCGAACCGAAGGTTCGCAGACGTCCGACCAGAATGCCAACAACGGCCTTCAAAACCTGATGATGGGAGGAGTAGGAGGCGGCCGCATGATGGGAGGCGGAGGCAGACGGCAGGGACGAGGACCGCAGGGGGAACAGCAGGGCCAGGGGCCGGGAGGCAGGCGCGAACAGGTCGTTATGCGTAACCTCTGGTTTTTGGGCGACGACGGCAAACTTGAGGTGATGCGCGTTCGCGCCGGTATCTCCTCAGGCTCTTTTACGGAGATTCGCAGCAGGGAGGATCTTGAAGGCAGGCAGATTATCCTAAGGGAGAAAATATAGTGTCTGTCATAGAGCTTAAGGGGATCAAGCGGGAATACAGGATGGAGACCAAACCGTCGAAAAAGGCCGCATCAGCAGATGCCGCGTCATCAATAGATGCCGTTGTTGTTCGCGCCCTGCGGGGCGTGGATTTTTCCGCTGACGCAGGAGAATTTGTCTCGGTTATGGGGCCTTCCGGTTCCGGCAAATCCACCCTGATGAACATACTCGGATGCCTTGACAAGCCGAGCGCGGGTACGTACACGCTGGACGGTATAGAAACTTCAAAATCGGATTCGGATACCTTCGCGTATATCAGAAACCGCAAAATCGGTTTTGTGTTCCAGTCCTTCAACCTGCTGGCCCGTACTACCGCGCTGGAAAATGTCGAGCTTCCTCTCTTTTACCGCCGTCGATTGTTAAACGAAAAAAAACAAAACTCTCAAATCCGCAAAGAACAGGCAATAGCCGCGTTAAAGACAGTGGGTCTGGATGCCCGCATGGATCATTACCCCTCCCAGCTTTCGGGCGGGCAACAGCAGAGGGTCGCCATAGCCCGCGCCATTGTAAATGATCCGGCGTTTATCCTGGCGGACGAGCCGACGGGAAACCTTGATACGGGAATGACTCTTGAGATAATGGGGCTTTTTCAGGAACTGAACAGGCAGGGGAAAACGATAATCATGGTAACCCACGAGCCGGAACTTGCGGCCTACACGCGGCGCATAATTACCCTGCGGGACGGCGAGCTTGTTTCCGACAAACAGGTAAGCAAGAGGCGCAGCGCGTTAGACGATCTTGGACAGTGGAAAAAAGATCACGCGCTTCTTGCAGGGCAGAGTTAGGGATACTTATTGACATGAACACAGTACAGCTTTTGCAGACCTGCCTCCGCTCGATTTTCCGCAACCGTATGCGAAGCCTCCTCACGTCGTTAGGTGTAATTATAGGCGTAGGGTCGGTAATAATCATGGTAGCGTTAGGCGAAGGGTCGCAGCGGGAAATTGAAAAACAGATGACCGATATGGGGACGAATCTGCTGTATTTAGTGCCGTATAATTGGATGAGCCGAAGCGCGCAGCGGCGTTTCAGGATGAGTTCCTTCACCAGAAAAGACCTTCAAAAAATAAAAGATGAAGCGAGTTTTGCCGCCGCGATTTCCGGCAGAGTCGATACAAGGCTTACTGTTGTCAGCCCGGAAGGAAACGCCGAAGTTACGGTTCTGGGGGTCGAACCGGATTATGGTAAAGCCCGGAACTGGAAAGTCAGCGCCGGTGTTTTTATTGACGAAGATGATTTGCTGGAAAGAAGCAGGGTAGCTGTTCTGGGAAGCGCTACGGCTGCAAATTTATTCAAAGGCGAAAACGCCCTGTCCGGACAGATACGCGTGGCAAACATATATTTTACCGTTATCGGTGTTTTGGAAAGCAAGGGCGGCGATAGTGACGATTGTATCATGGTTCCGATGGATACGGCGATGACACGGCTGCTCAATACACGTGATATAAGTACGATTTACATGAGCGTAATCAGCAAGGAATATATGGAAGCGGCGCAGAAAGAGGCGGAATTGATCCTGCGCGAATCCCGCAATATCCGCGAAGGCGCGGACGATGATTTCACTGTTATGAACCAGAAGGACATGATCGAAATGGCATCGGCGACATCAAAAACATTAACAACATTGTTAGCCGCAATCGCCGGGGTGTCGCTTTTGGTCGGCGGTATAGGCATAATGAACATCATGCTGGTGTCCGTTACCGAGCGCACCCGCGAGATCGGTATCAGGATGGCGGTGGGCGGACGGAAAAGGGACATACTCTTTCAGTTTTTAACTGAATCGGTGATACTAAGCCTCATGGGGGGCATACTTGGAATTGGGATGGCTTTTCTGGCCTGCCGTATAATGACCACCCTGGGTATTCCAACGGCAATAAACCCGTTGATTGTCGCCGGTTCGGCAATATTTGCCGCGCTGGTCGGCGTGGTGTTTGGGTACTATCCGGCGTTAAAGGCGGCGCGGCTGTATCCGATTGACGCGCTGAGATACGAATAAACAAAGAGCAGGGAGCAAGGAGCAAATAGCAAAGGAAGAGGTAATGCCTATTATCTTAACTTTGCTCTTTGCTATTTGGTATTAATGGAGTTAACGATATGCGAAAAATAGTATTACTTTCAGTTTTAATTTTATTCACGGCGTTTACAGCTTTTTCTGAAACGGTCAGCCTGGAGCAGGCGCGGGCGCTGGCATTGGCGAATTCCCGGAGTCTGGCGAAATATAACCTTGCCATACGGAGCAGCGTGCTGGACGAGAGAAGCCAACTGTATACAATGCTGCCTTCGGTTTCAGCAGGGTACAGCGCTTCGATGAATTATCTGAACAGGGATTGGGAACTTGTTAATCCTGTTGACACTTTTAATTCCGGTCTTGATATCGCCGTGACACAGAAAATCTTTGAGGGCGGGAAAAGCTTTATCCAGAAATCCCTCGCCGCAATCGCTACGGAAAGCGTCCGCAATGAAGCCCTGGCGGAATATTTTAACGTGCTTGACTCTGCGGATAACGCCTACTACGCCGCGCTTGAGGCGGCGGCAACCATGGAAGCCGAAGAAGCGTCTTTGCAGGCGGCGCTCTCCGGGCTTGCCATAGCCGAGATACGCCAGGCAAGCGGGATGTTAAACCGGGGCGATTTTCTTAAAGCCCTGGCTGACAAGGAAGCGCGGGAAAACGCCCGCGACCAGGCCCGGCGCAGTCTTTCCCTTAGCCGGATGAAACTCAAAGCCCTTACGGGCATTGAAACAGGCGCGACTCTTGAACAAGTCAAATTTGACGCTTATGACAGGCTGATCCGCGCCCTCGCGGGTATTTCCGACGAAGATGCCGATGTGTTATACGACAGGTTCTGGAGGCTGCTGGTACAGGCTAACCCTTCGCTTGCAAGGGCGGCGCTGAACAGCCAGAGGGCTGAAAAAAACCTTTCAATGGCAAAGCGTGATTTTTCCCCGACCCTAAGCGCGACGCTTTTTTCATCCGGCATAAACTACTCTGTCGCTTCCGGTTTTTCTTCATCTTCGGGAGGCGGTCTGACAATCAGGGGGAGCATCCCTGTGGATTTTTGGGTGATGAACAACAAAATTGAGAAAAGCAAAATCGCCCGCGATTCAACGGCACTGGATTATAAAAGCGCTGAAATAAATCTTGAAACCGAACTGCAAAGCGCTCTTTTCAACGCCTTCGCCTATGCGGGGGCGGTCGTACATTCGCGCCTTTCCCTTGAATACGCCGAAAAACATTTTGAATATGTGAGCGAGCGTTACCGGCTTTCTCAAAGTTCGATCTCCGATCTGGGCGAGGCATCCGCGCTGTTGATAAACAGCCGCAACAGCCACATCAAATCCCGCTACGGTTTTCTGCAAGCCCTGTCAAAACTCCGCTCCCTTGGGGCTATTGACGATGAGCAAAAATTGATGAAAATACTAACAGGCGATGAAAATTAACACGGAGGAATCATGTTACAGCTTGCTGTTTTTCTTGGCAATCCCGGCACTAAGTACAAAAACAACAGGCACAATGCCGCCTGGATGCTTGCCGAGGCTTTGCCGTTTTACTCTTCTCTTGACTGGCAGAAGAAGTTTAAAGGATTGTATGCCACTAATGACGGCTTTCATTTCCTTAAACCGCAGACCTTTATGAACCTTTCGGGCGAGTCCGCGCTTGCCGCCGCGTCTTTTTATAAAATAAAACTTGAGGAAATTATTGTCATCCATGATGAAATAGAACTTCCTTTCGGGACTCTTTCGCTTAAATTTTCAGGCGGCATGGGCGGGCATAACGGGCTTCGCTCGATGAAGGCAAGCTTTGGCAGCGTCGATTTCTGGAGGCTGCGTATAGGCATCGGCAGGCCGGATGGCAGGCTTCCCGGCAAAGGCGGCAACCCTGAAAGCAGCCTTGCCGCGAATATCGCCGACTGGGTGTTAAATGATTTTACCCAGCCTGAGACAGAATCGCTTGTCCCGGTTTTCGCCGCAGGCGCGGAATTGCTGTCCCGGGCATTTGCCGTTGATCCGCAGTCTCTGCTGCCGGAATGGGCAAAAAAATGAGGAATGAGGAATGAGGAATGAGGAATAAAGAATAGTTAGCAAGCGGAAAGTGAAGTTAGAAGCCTATTCCTAATTCCTCATTCCTAACTCCTCATTATAAATTTTCTCCTTGCCGAATCCATAAAAACATAATATACTACATAATATGAAACAGAAGTATTTGTTTGGGAGAATATCCGGGATAGCGCTAGCGCTGGTATTTGCAATAGTTTTTGCGGGCTGCAAACAGGAGTACAACGGCCCGAGTGCCGATGAAATCGCTAATGCGGTGATTGGCAAGCAACCGAAGCCTCCGACTCCCGGTGAAATCGCGGAAGAGGTAATTAACAAGCAGCCGCCGCTTCCGACTTCTGAAGAAATCGCGATAATCGTAACGGAGCGTCAGGAGGTTAATTCTACTTTACGCTGGTTAAAAGAGCATCTGGAATATTCCGGCAGGCTGGAAATCGTCAAGGACATACAGGCCTGGGGAGAGTCAGACGCGGCCTATACGCTTACTGTTAATACCGCCGAGCGTTTGTTTTTTGATTTACCCGTTAACAGCGCCCTGACATGGGCCGGGGATGGGACAGCCGATATAAAGCGTTTAGGTAATCGTATTACCTTTGCAGAGAAGTCGGACGGTAAAACAGCGGCCTTTGATTTTACCATTATCAATACGGTTGATCAGGAAAGAACCCTTAAAGGCACCCTGACCGTTACCTCAGACTATGACAACAGAACCGTAGGCACTGCGAATCTCAACGAGTTTTTTGAGCAGGTATTGTCCTACAGGTTTTCTTCTTCTGATAATAACGCCGAATTGACAACAGTCATACCTATCAGCCTTTGGGGTCAGACCGACGCGGCTTACACCATAACCGCCGAGAATTCTGTTGAAGTATATTTCCCCGCCTCACGAGCGCCGGTACTCTATGATTTTGCAGACCTGAAATGGGAAATATGTCTGGTTGAATGGAGGCCGCCCGATGTGCCCGGTGAACTCGATCCTGTACTCTCTACCACTGGCGGTTTCAGTAATATAAATATTGGAGAATTCCCTCCTTACTCAAACCTCTATGATGATATGAAGCTTAAATTGTCAACGGACAGCCCGGTTGAAAAGCAGGCCGTACTGAACTTCCGCATTACCCGCGGCATTTATTCCATTAGCGGCACGGTAACGGTAAAAATTAAACAAGTGGAACCCGGGCCGCCTGATCCCGCAGTGCAGGAACAAGAGGCCCTGGAAAAACTGAAAGGGGAGTTTGATGAAGGATTTGCCCCAGGAACTCTCACCGGGGTGTTAACCAGGTATACCGAGAGAGGTATTACCAACTTCGGACAGAATGACGTGTCATATATAATTGCCATTCGCGGCGATCAGACTCAGAATGATGAGATCGAGTTTTATCGCCAACTGCTTTTACCGAAAATGTCTGACGACGGTGAACCGCCTGTGAACAAGGTAACATGGACTGCCACACAAACATCCAATAATGCCCCGGCGGTTTTGAACGTGGTTATTGATCCTGCGCTCAAGATATATTTTGGAAAGAGCGGCGTTGCGGTGTTCAATTTTATCTACACCTACAGCGCGGGAAGAACCGTCAGCGGCACGCTCACGGTAGTAGTATTGCCGTAAAAACGAGCAGTGAGCAGAAGCAGTGAGCAGTTAGTAGTGAGCAGTGAAAGAGGCGAAGCGCACCATCTTAACACTGCTAACTGCTAACTGCTCTCTGTTCTCTTATTCCTAATTCCTCACTCCTAATTCCTAATTTCTTATCCCCCCTCTTCCCTTTTCCCTTTTCCCTTGTTATACTTTCTTAATCTTAATTTACAGGTGAGTAGTATGGCAGAGTTTCGCGGCGCGTATACTGCGCTCATTACCCCGATGAAGGATTCCGGGGAGGTTGATTATGACGGCTTCCGCCGCCTGATCGAATTCCAGATTGCCGAAGGTATAGACGGCATTCTCCCGCTGGGGACTACCGGTGAAACGCCAACCCTTGACGAGAATGAGGAAGAACCTCTGATCAAAATTGCGGTGGAAACCGCCGGGGGAAAAATACCGGTCATTGTCGGGACCGGCTCCAACGACACCAAACACATGGTGCTTTATACCGAACGGGCTAAACGTATGGGGGCCGACGCGGCGCTGGTCGTAACCCCTTATTACAACAAGCCCAATGACGAGGGGCTTCTCAGGCATTTTGAGGCCGCCGCCTCGGTCGGCATTCCCGTAATCGTGTACAATATCGGTTCGCGCACGGGGAGGAACATCCCCACCCCGCTTATGGAAAAAATCGCCCGCATACCCGGCATAGTCGGCGTCAAGGAAGCGTCAGGCGACATCAACCAGATGGGCGACGTGATCCGGGAGATCTCCGTCCCTGCAAAGGCCGGGGGCGGAAGGTTTTGGGTTTTGTCCGGCGACGACGCTATGACTCTGCCGCTTATGGCGTTGGGCGGCGACGGCGTTATTTCGGTCGTTTCCAACGTCTTGCCGGCCAGGGTAAAAGCGCTGTGTTCGGCATGTTTTGCCGGCGATTTTGAAAAGGCCCGCAAGATACACTTCGAGCTGCTTCCGTTTATCAAGGCGGCTTTTGTCGAGACCAACCCGGTTCCCGTCAAACAGGCGGCCAAATGGATGGGGCTTCCCTCCGGGCCTGTGCGTCTGCCTTTGGGCAAGCTTTCCCAGGCGAGCGAGGCGGTATTGAAGAAAGCGATGACCGATTTGGGGCTACTGAAAAATTAGGAATTAGGAGTGAGGAATTAGGAATAGGGGAAGAGGTAAGATTGTACGCTTCGCTTCTTTCTTTGCTATTTCTTTGCTATTTGCTCCCTGCTCTTTGCTCTTTTGAATTAGCTGTCCTGAACGTAGATGTAATTCCCCTCTTTGGTAAAGTAATTCTGATAGATGTCTGTCTTGTTTGGAAGGCTGTCGGGCGGGTCCTCACGGAATTGAAACGTATGCTCTTTTTTGCTGATGAGCATTTCCCAGAGGAAAAAAATTAGGAATTAGGAATAAGCTTCATGCTCCGCTTACCTTGCTAGTAGTCTGTAACATCTAAAACTTTACACAATAACAGGGTAAAGCCTTTTCAGTTTGATACGGGCATCAGCGGCGGTAAACTGCCAGTCGACCCCTTTCTGAGATTGATTGCGCCGTGTATTCCAAGCG
>Ga0268262_10002442_pt1 | contig 21469 bp, 21 predicted proteins | sample TergutNc150P3_FD_190354 | JGI IMG/M metagenome (GOLD analysis project Ga0268262, IMG submission 190354) | Nasutitermes corniger P3 segment gut microbial community from laboratory colony in Florida, USA - Nc150 P3 (SPAdes) (version 2) | ecosystem: Host-associated > Arthropoda: Insects >... | reverse complement strand
GGGACACGCCGATTACGCCGCCAAGGTCAAGGCCGCCAAAGCCCAAGGCAAGGTGATCACAACAAAGACGATGACTTTCTTCATCGCCAGCAAAACCACTGCGTACGCCAAATGAGGTAGAAAAAGTCATTCGGCACGGGCGGCTCACCATCAAGGTGATCTGTCCAAAGTTCTAATCCAAGATCAGTTTGGCTACGAAAAACTGAATTATTGTTGGGACTGCCTCCAGATACTTTTTTTCGCTCAACCCCTTTCACACATGGAGAAAGCATGAATGAAACTGTCAAGAAACATCTTATAGGCATAGTAGCAATGGTAATCGTTGGACTACTATGCACATTTTTTATGTTATTTACGATAGGCAGTATGACAGGGGTTAAATTTATTCCAGTCATAATTGTCAGCGCTTTGTTATATTTTCCGCTCAGATTCTTGGTCAAAGCAATTACTTTTTAGTTCTTCTTTGGCCGTTGCCTAACTGCGCCGTCAAGGAGCATTACCGCCGCTCATGTCGGTGATTTTTTTCAAGCCACTGATGGCTTCATTATAGGAGAGTTCCATGAAACTCAAAACAACAATTCTAAGCATCATGACATTTTTGTTGATGATCACTTTTGTTGCTTGCGGCAAACAGGAGGATAGTCCATCCAAAGTTGTGAAAAAGTTTTATGACATTATAGAAAAGGGTAATGTTGACGTTAAAGATTACAATAAAGTGATGACTTCGGATACCTCTATGACACTTTCCCTAAATTATAATCAGATGAGAACAGGTTTTTTGGCATCAATGGGTGGATTTGACAAAATAAATTCTGAGACAATTAATGGCGATGCAGCAACTGTCAGCGTTCTCTTTAAAAATGGTGAAAGCGAGGATACAAAACTTGTCAAAGAAAATGGTAAGTGGAAAGTTAAGATGTAAGTTGAGGCAAGTAAGAGGTGATATTTATGCCATTGAGAATATTTTTCATGTTTCTCAGGCGTTTTTTGAGTATGATTAGTCCGATTCGGCTTATTTACTATATTGTGCCAATACCAAAGACAAATCAGGTAGAGGCTAGACGGGTATAGCTTACAGTATCAATTTTTTTGCCCTTGGACGTACGTTCCAGGGGTTTTTTGTTACGAAGTAGCATTACCAGAGATATATGTTGATATTATTTAATATAGTCATGTTTTCGTATAAATTTCTATATGCAAAATGCTGTAGATTTTCAGAAATGGAATTTCATCAGTCTTGTTTCAAGAGCATTATGGCAACGGTTCGCAATTGCGTACCAACAAAAAAACGTACAATTTTCGGGCTTTTTTGGATGGGGTAGTTGCTCGGCCAGATATGTCGAGGTTTTAGAAGATTCTTAAATTCTTATTTAGCTTATTTTATTATTCGTAGTGGCCGCGACAACTGAGAATTACAATCCAATCGTTTTTTACTTCATATAAAATTCGATGTTTCTTGGAAATTCAGCGACTCCAGTAGTTTCGTAGTTTGTATTGCAAAGGTTCCGGCTTGCCGATTCCTTCAAAAGGATTATGCTGTATAGATTTTATTAGTTGCTCAATTTTTTCAAAGCGTCTTGGATTGTGTTTTTGCCAGTAATCTAGGTCTTTTTGAGCTTGTGCATAAAATTTAATCTGTTGCATGTAGTTTGGTTTTGACTTGTTCCCACGGGATAAGTTTAATGAGGCCAGCGTCTATATCTGCGCTTATTTGTGCAATCTCTTCCATGTTCCAGATAATTTCCGGTTCATTTGGGTCATCCTCAAGGTCTTCATCAATTTCAAGGTCTTCATTGGTTGAGATAGTAGGTTCTTCAAGAGTCTGACGGTTCATCATGTTCTCCTTTTTTGGGGTGTTTTTTGTTTACATTGGGTGCTTGCGCGGTATCAATCAATCTCGATCAGGTCGTGTTGCTCACCAAGTCCAGCGTCAATATCATACATGCGCCGTGTTAGTTCTTCTCTGGTTATGATCACAACGTCAGGCGGCAAGGTTTGTGTAGTTTGTGTTTCTTCTTGTGTTTCAATTGGTAACATGGCATCTCCTGATTTAAGATTATGCCTTATGCTTTTTTTCTTCACAAGTTAGCAGTACGATTCGAGGATAGAGAGGTAATTGCAAAACCCCACTGTACGTCTGCTCCCGACTTTCTGCTGTCTCTTGCTGTATTTCGCAACTTGTTTGCTGACAATATTTTACGCCAGAGCCTGCTCCGGTCGGGCGCAGTCTACCAACTCCGTTGGACTTGCAAAACTAACGTTTTGCAAGTGGCTCCTATGAATGCAAATTGGTATGACGGGAACCGACGCCCGCATAATGAAGTTGAATATTCAATCTGCTCAAAGAGTAAAAGAATGCTGACATTTTTAGCAAGCCACAACGGAGCGACCTTGTGTATCCGATGGAACATCGGATACCAAGAGATTTTTGAAAAAACTGGGTTTCCTCGGTGGATGCGGCATCACAAGTGCTCCAAGTGTTTTTCAAAAACTTTGGCGTAAAGCGTTTGATGTCAATCGAACGCAACTTGGTATCAATTGAAATTATTACGCGCCGCCGGATGATGCTTGGGGAGGTCTGTGGAGTATGCCTGATTTGATAAAGTCTCTGTTCATTCTTGCAATATGCTCCAGTTTAACGCTCTTGGGGCAGATAGCCTCGCATTCGGCAAAATTTGTGCAAGTGCCAAATTGTTCAGCGTCCATCTGAGCGATCATGTCGCGTACGCGCGTCAGGCGTTCTGGTTGTCCTTGGGGGAGGAGGCCAAGTTGACTGACTTTTGCTGACAGGAAGAGCATTGCTGAGGCATTTGGACAGGCGGCGACACATGCCCCGCATCCGATACAGGAAGCGGCGTCCATGGCGAGATCGGCACAGGTTTTAGAAACCGGCAACGCATTGGCGTCCTGCGGCGTTCCGGTTGGAGCGGTAATATAACCGCCTGCTGCCATGATGCGATCCATTGCGCTGCGGTCAATCATCAAGTCTTTGATTACTGGAAAGGCTTTTGCGCGGAAAGGCTCTATGGTTATCACATCGCCGTCATTGAAGCTGCGCATGTGCAATTGACAAGTAGTAGTGAACTCTTTTGGGCCATGCGGCCGGCCGTTTATTACAATGCCGCATGTGCCGCAAATGCCTTCGCGGCAATCGTGATCCATTGTTATCGGTTCTTGGGCGCCCTTTACCAGTTCTTCGTTTATGACATCCAGCATTTCAAGGAAACTCATATCCGTGCTGATTCCTTTTGCCTGATAGGTTTCAAAGTGGCCAACATCCTGGGCGTTCTTTTGTCGCCAGACTTTCAGAGTGAGGTTTAAGAGTTGTCCCGACATATATTCAGTTCCTCACTTGTAACTGCGGGTTGCAAGGTTGACATACTCAAAATTCAACGATTCAATGTGACGTTTTGGAACTTTGTCGTCACCAGTGTACTCCCAGGCCGCGACATGACAGAATTCAGAATCATCTCGATGTGCCTCGCCATCGCCGGTTTGCCATTCTTCACGGAAATGGGCGCCACAGCTTTCGCGGCGCTCCATGGCATCCATGCACATCAATTCGCCAAGCTCTAAAAAATCGGCTACGCGGGCGGCCAGTTCAAGAGTTTGATTGAGATCAGAAGCACTTCCAGAGATACACAGGTTTTTCCAGAAACGTCCGCGAAGCTCTGGGATGAGTTCCAGGGCCTTTTTCAGACCAGTTTCGTTTCGGGCCATGCCGCAGTATTCCCACATGATTTTCCCAAGATTGCGGTGAAACTCTGTTGGGGTCTCCTTGCCATTGATGCTCATCAGTCGCTTGATTCGATTTTGCACTACTGCCGCCGCTTCTTTAGCTTCAGGACAGTCAGCCGGCGGTGTTGAATTGGGTTTAATGCTCGTCAGGTAATTGCCGACTGTATAAGGAGCGACAAAGTAACCATCTGCCAGACCCTGCATAAGCGCAGAGGCCCCAAGGCGATTTGCTCCGTGGTCGCTGAAGTTGGCTTCTCCAAGTACGAAGAGACCTGGGATTGTACTCATCAGGTTGTAATCAACCCAGAGACCGCCCATTGTGTAGTGAGTGGCGGGGAAAATACGCATTGGAACTTCGTAGGGATTTTCACCTGTAATACATTCGTACATTTCAAACAAGTTGCCATATTTTTCGTCAACCTTATTTAGCCCCAAACGGTTGATGGCGTCGGCAAAATCCATGTAAACGCCCAGGCCTGTGGCGCCAACTCCTCTGCCATCATCGCATACCTGCTTGGCGGCGCGACTGCTGATGTCACGGGGGGACAGATTGCCAAAAGATGGGTATTTGCGTTCAAGGTAATAATCGCGAGCTGATTCCTGGATGTCGCAGGGTGGTTTAGCACAGTCTTCTTTTCGGAGCGGAACCCATATGCGTCCATCGTTACGGAGTGATTCAGACATCAAGGTGAGTTTTGACTGATGTTCGCCTGTAACCGGAATACAGGTTGGGTGAATCTGTGTGAAGCAAGGATTTGCAAATGCCGCGCCTTTTTTGTATGTGCGCCAGATAGCGGTGCAGTTGCATCCTATGGCATAGGTGGAAAGGTACATCACATTTCCGTATCCGCCTGTGGCCAACAGAACTGCATCCGCTGTGTGTGTCGATATTTCGCCGGTTACCATGTCCCTGATAACAACGCCTTTTGCCGCGCCACCAACAACAATCAATTCCTGCATCTCGCAGCGCACGTACATTTTTACGGTTCCAAGGCCTATTTGACGCATCAGCGCCTGATAAGCGCCGAGCAATAATTGCTGCCCCGTTTGTCCGCGTGCATAAAATGTCCGGCTGACCTGCGCGCCGCCAAAACTTCGGTTATCCAGTAAACCGCCGTATTCGCGGGCGAATGGCACACCTTGCGCGACGCATTGGTCAATGATGTTATTGGCTACTTGGGCAAGGCGATATACGTTGGCTTCCCTGGAACGGAAATCGCCACCTTTAACAGTGTCATAGAAGAGACGGAAAATACTATCGCCGTCATTGCGATAATTTTTTGCGGCGTTAATTCCGCCCTGTGCAGCGATGCTATGTGCGCGACGAGGGCTGTCCTGATAACAGAAACACTCCACCTGATAGCCAAGCTCGGCTAAGGATGCGGCAGCGGAAGCGCCGGCAAGTCCGGTTCCAACAACAATGACCTTGTATTTACGTTTATTGGCCGGATTGAGCAAATGCATATTGAACTTGTGGGTATCCCACTTTTTTTCAATGGGACCGTCAGGGATATTAGCTTTGAGTTCCATTTCCTGGCTCCACGGTCACTTCAAAATGCCGGACAAAACTGCAATTGGGTAAGAAATATTGACACAAACAATGATGAGACTCCAAATAGTCGCAATGTGCCGTCGCAAGGCATCGTAACAAGGATGCGCCCAGCCCAGTGTCTGACTGAAACTCCAGATGCCGTGCCAAAGGTGCAGTCCCAGGCAAAGATTGGCTATGATGTAAAAAGCGCTGACCAGCCAGTTTTGAAAGCCCTTGATGAAATTTCCGTAAGCGTCGCCATGCACAAAACCCGGGTGAACCTGGCTCCAGCCCACAGTCAAATGCAACAGGTGATAAACGATAAAGACAGCCAAAATACATGCGGTATATCGCATGGACTGGCTTGCCCATGTGGCCGATTTCAGCCGCAGTTTACAGTACCCTTTTGGACGCGCCGCCCAGTTGTCCAGTGTCAGAGACATAGCGGCCCAAACATGAACAGCAAGAACCACCAGCATAATCACACGAAAAATCCATATACCGCCGCCATGCGCCATGCCTTGCAAAAAGGCGGCATATGCGTTCATGGAATCCCTGCCCATGTACGCGGTTAGATTGCCAATCATGTGAACCGTAACGAAAGCTATAAATACAGTGCCAGTAATGGCCATCAGTAGCTTTCGCCCTACTGATGATGTCCAGAAACAGATGTTTCCGTCCCTGGCCAAATTCATGTCAAGAAGCGGCATTATCACCCCCATGTGATTTTAATTCTAGAGCATTTTTGTTTTGGAACTGTCACAAACACTTTCACATCAAAATTACGAAAATCAATTTTTATGTGAAATAAAATCCAATGCGCGGCGATAGGTTTCATCATCGGGGTCGAGCTTCAATATGTTTTCGGACAGTTGATTCCTGAACCACGTTACCTGCCGTTTTGCGTAAGCTTGTGTGGCCTGTATTATTTTTTGTTCCGCCGTTTCGGTGTCAGGTTCGTCAAGCCATACATCATATCCCAGAGGACGAAGACGACGGATGTGTTCCACAAGTCCGGCTTGTATGATTTGCCGGACTTCATTCTGCCAACCTGCGCGAATCATGTTTTTTACGCGTTTCACAACGCGATCCCGCATGGCTTCACGTTGAGGTAAAACTAAAATTACTTGCCAATTCTGAGGAATTATCCGGTTTTGACCGGATAAAAAAACACTCGGACGCTCACCTGTTGCAATATGCAGAGCTATGGCTCTCTGTATTCGTGAGCCATCGTTTGGATGAAGCTGTGAGGCGCGAATTGGATCAACGCTGGCTAAATAGCGATGAAGGGCAGGGGAGCCAAGCAGGCGGCATAATCGTCGTACCTTTTCCACAATCTTTTCTGGCGCATCGGGCAAATCATCTAATTGATTCCATATTCCCTTTAAATAAAGTCCGGAACCCGTAACCAGGATTGGGGTTCTGTTGTTTTTTTGCGCTGTGTCCACCCACTTTCTGACCAGTGAGCCGAAGTTGCATGGATTCAATAGATGTTCCAGTGGCAACTCGCCATACCCAATGTGCGGTATCCCATGTTGTTCATCAATAGGCGGCTGTCCCGTGCCTATTGGAATGTCTCTGAATGTCTGAAATGGGTCGCCATTGACAATGACCCCATTGATTTTTTTTGCTATCTCCACGGCAATACTTGATTTGCCGGCTGCAGTGGGTCCAACGACAGCTATCACGCGAAAGTCGTCTAATTAACGGGGATAGGGTAATTGCCATTGAAACAGGCATAGCAGAAAGATTGACCGTCTGTATCACGCACGGCCTTTTGCAAGCCGTCCATGCTCAAAAAATCCAGTGAATCCGCGCCAATAAAATCGCCTATTTCATCTATACTTTTATGGCTGGCAATAAGATGTTCTCTGATTGGAGTGTCAATGCCGTAAAAGCAACTATGTGTTGTAGGCGGACTGCTGATCCTCATGTGTACTTCCGTTGCGCCGACTGCTCGAACCATACTCACTATTTTCTTAGACGTGGTGCCTCGGACGATGCTGTCATCAATCAGCACCACCCGCTTACCCTTTAGCAGATCGCGGACGGGATTGAGTTTTACTTTTACGCCAAAACTGCGAATACTCTGTTTTGGCTCAATAAAAGTACGGCCAACATAGTGATTGCGAATCATGCCGAATTCAAAGTGAATTCCGCTCTGTTCTGCGTAACCCAATGCCGCGTGAACACCGCTGTCAGGTACCGGCACCACCATGTCGGCGTCCACACGATGCCGTAGCGCCAACTGTCGGCCCATCTCGCGCCGAGTGGCCATGACGTTGCGGCTGAATACAAAACTGTCAGGTCGGGCGAAATAGACATGCTCAAAGACGCATGGTTTTGTGCAGCATTTTTTTGTAGGGAAACGGCTCTGTAAGCCATCAGAGCTTAGAACTATCATCTCGCCCGCTTCTGCTTCGCGTATATAATCCGCGCCCAAGAGGTCGAAAGCGCATGATTCACTGGCAAATACAATTGAGTCATCGCCCAATTTGGCCATTGCGAGAGGTCTCAGACCGTGGGGGTCCCTGACCGCAATCAATTGTTTTTCGGATAGAATCAACAAGCTGAACGCGCCGCAAATCTGTTGCAAGGCTTCTTCCACAGCACCTTCCAGAGTGTCTGCCTTGGCGGTGTTGATAAGGGTTATTATGACTTCTGAATCCGATGGACTTGCAAAAGTGTGTCCATTATCCAGCAAGCGTTTTCTCAGAGATTCGGTGTTCAGCAGATTGCCATTGTGGCATAGCGCCAATTGGCCAAAACGTCCATGAACTAGAAAAGGTTGTGCGGCGGAGGAGGTGTTTCCTCCATGAGTGGAATAACGTGTGTGTCCAATTGCTGTGTCGCCTGGAAGCGATTCGAGTACCGATTCGGAGAATACATCCGCGACAAGGCCCTGTGCTTTGTGTAAGCGCAAGTGACCATTTTCGCGGGCGCAAATACCTGTCGCTTCCTGCCCGCGATGCTGCAGAGCGTACAGACCTAAATAGGCTTGCTTGGCTGCTTCCTGTTGATTTGATATGCCAAAAACACCGCATTCATCCTTGAAAGGCATATAACCTCCAAGAAACAGAATAACTATATAGCGGTTCTATATCAAAATTTCGTTCCGTATTGAAATAGTATAAACGATACCCAAGTTTTTCAGAACGCATTTACGGACTCCACATCTCCTAAATTATTATTTTGTGCGCGTTCTATGCGGGTTTTGATTCTTTTCTGTACTCATATTCAATTGTTTCGAGAAAAATGGTCATTGCTTTTCCTTTATCGTTGTCAAAGGGAACTATCTATTTAACTTGGAATCAATCTTTTTATAAGAATAATTAATCAAGCTAGGGCTACATACGTCACAAAAACTACGCTAACCCAATTCTGAAAGAATAAATCTCAATAATAGATTAGTATGAATTATCAAATTCCAAGTCAACTGGATAATTCCCTTGTCAAAGATGAGCTAACATTGTATATCCTCTGAATAAAAGCTCCATTCGGAATACTGCTCTGATGTTTTTTGCATGGCCATGTCGCGTTCGGCAATATCCATAAATTTCGCGGCCCAACAACTGCCGGAACCGCATAAGATCGGTTCTCCGCCAACGCTGATCAATGCGTCACGAACTTGGTGCATGGCTGGACACGCTATTAATGCCGCGTTTGTAAGGTCGTTTCGCCAGGGAGGCGCTTCGTTTTCAGCCAGGGACGGGCAGGGGGTATTGTTGGATAAATCTTCTTGAGATATTACTCTATATACAGATGGTGTGCTCAGATGAATTGCAGGATATACGATAATCATGGGCGGAAGCGGAATATCGCGCATTGGGACAACTCTTTGTCCCAGATCAAGGCCGAGTACTGTTCCACCCAACAAAAACAAGGGTACATCACTACCGAGTTCGGCTGCCAAACGCAATAGTGTGGAGTTTGACAGGCATAAGTTGTAAAGTTTGTTACCGGCTTTAAGCGTTGCTGCCGCATCCGACGAGCCTCCCCCCAGGCCAGCCCCATGAGGAATACGCTTGAATAGTTTTATTCTGGCAGGGAGAGTTTTCCCTGATTCTTTTTCGAGCAAACGCCAGGCTTTCATTACCAGGTTTGAATCATCAGGTGATAGTCCGCCGCAAGTCGGCCCTTCTATCTCTATGCTCATGTTTGGCGATTTTTCAACTGTCAACTCGTCATGAAGCGATGGCCAGTCTTTAAGTACAGTCGTGACAAGTTCAAGGAGATGGAAACCGTCCGGGCGGCGTCCTAAAACGGATAGGAATCTATTGAATTTTGCAGGGGCGGTTTCAAAAATCATTCAGTTTCTGCACCATTCGCTGAAAGAACCGATGTATAGATTCGCTCCTTCCAATCCGGCTTGGCAAAGCGCCAAAAGCGTGCGGCAAGCCGTCATTCCGCTTCCACCACGCTTTTGTTTTTCCCATTTTTCTATTTTTGGGAGAGGATTTCGTCCGCCTTTTGCTGGGTCATGTTCCGGCTCTGTGGCGGAACTCGGTGCGGAGTCTATATAAACGTGAATGGCTCCGTCCAAGTGACAAAAATAGTAGTCGTCAAAATGGCGGCAATCCGTAAGAATATGGTGCCGGGACGTTTCTGCAAATTCCTGGAGCGAAATGACGGCGGATGGCTTGCCGTTACAGGTGAGCATTTTCCTAATCAATACTTGGCTTTGTCAAGGCGCGCTAATATCTGTAGTGCTCAGACTTAAATGGGCCATCAACATTTACGCCAATGTAATCGGCTTGTTCGGGACGCAGTTTCGTCAGTTTGGCGTTAAGTGTCTTTAGCTGAAGCCGTGCAACATGTTCGTCCAAATGTTTTGGCAGTGTATAGACATCAATTGGGTAAGCGTTTGTGTCCCGCTTAGTCCAAAGCTCAATTTGCGCAAGTGTCTGGTTGGCGAAACTGCTGCTCATCACGTAACTGGGATGGCCTGTGGCGCAACCCAGATTGACAAGACGGCCTTTTGCCAGCAGGATTATGCGCTTTTTATCAGGGAAAATCACGTGATCCACTTGTGGTTTGATTTCTTCCCACTCGCAATGTTTTTCTAAACTGGCAACATCAATTTCGCTGTCAAAATGACCGATATTGCAGACAATAGCCTGATTCTTCATTACTTTCATGTGCTCAAAGCCAATGACTTTTAAGTTTCCGGTGGCGGTTACAAAAATATCAGCAAAGGGAGCAGCTTCTTCCATTGTCACAACGCGGTAACCTTGCATTAGCGCCTGAAGAGCGCAAATCGGGTCTATTTCTGTAACCCAGACTTGCGCGCACAATGAGCTTAACGCATGGGCACAACCTTTCCCAACATCGCCAAAGCCGCATACAACAGCTAATTTTCCGGCAATCATGACGTCGGTTGCTCGCTTGATGCCGTCAACCAGAGATTCTCTGCATCCGTACAAGTTGTCGAATTTGCTCTTGGTAACGCTATCGTTGACATTAATGGCAGGCACTTTCAACTCGCCCTTTTTTGCCATTTCATAAAGTCTGTGGACGCCTGTGGTGGTTTCTTCAGTAATGCCTTTGATGCCCGCAATCTGGCGCGAGTACCAAGTTGGATCTGTTTTGAGGCGGTTTTTTATTGAAGCATATACAACCGCCGCTTCTTCACTGTCTGGGTGATCTAACACATGTATGTCTTTTTCCGCCTTGGTGCCCAGATGAAGCAAGAGAGTCGCGTCTCCGCCATCGTCCAGAATCATATTAGCGCCGCCCTGAAACTCAAAAATCTTGTGCGTGAAATTCCAATACTCTTCTAAAGATTCGCCTTTATAAGCAAAGACAGACGTGCCTGTTTGAACTATCGCGGAGGCGGCATGATCTTGAGTGCTGAAAATGTTACAACTAGCCCATCTGACTTCCGCGCCGAGTGCTTTCAATGTCTCAATCAGAACGGCGGTCTGAATAGTCATATGAAGACTGCCGGCAATCCTGGCTCCTTTTAAGGGCTGTTTTGCAGCGTATTCCTCACGGATCGCCATAAGCGCCGGCATCTCGGATTCAGCGATTGTTATTTCTTTTCTTCCCCAAGAGGCTAAGTTGATGTCTTTGATAATATATTCTTGGTTTTTTTCAGACATGTCTGTTCCTCATTGATGAGATTTGAATTGCGCTATGATGTCATCTATAGAACCGGTATCGCGCTTTGCAGTAACGCCTGTGTCAAAAATGTTGTCCTGAGTCGCAACATTGCGGTTATCAAATACACTGGTATCTTCTTCCTCAGTCTCTTCTTCACCTTCTTTGATTTTGAAAATTTCCAGCAAGCGATCAAGCGACTGCCGGAAATGCTTGAGCAACTGTATGATTTTCTCAACCTTTTGTCTTGTAATATCCTGAAATTGAAGGATGTTGAGAATTTCAAAAGCCTCGTCAGAAACTGATTGGAATAGTGCTTGTCCGTTTGAAAGATCAATGGGCTTGGGTTTAGGCGAAACTTGTAGCTCAAATACGTAATCCAGTATCTCTTGGGCCAGAGTTGCAGAGCTTTCACCTTTTTTTGCACGATCCAGAAAAACTGCTATATCACTGAACAAGCGCTCATGCCAAGATTTGTACTCTTCGGCGCTTTTTTGAACATCGGCGAAAAAATGCCCCGCGTCTTCCGTTTTTGCCATGAGTACATCCAGCCTGTTCATGACGTTTTGTGTTGCCACTTCAGTATCAGCGGTAATGGCATCAAGCTGCGCCGCGACCTCCGGCACTTTGTTGGTCTGATCTTTTACTGACACGTCAAGCTGCTGTAGATTTGCCAGGGTTTGATTAAATGTCCGCACCAAGATACCAAGTTCTCCCTTCGCTTGAATATCTATGTATTGATAAACGCGGCCATTCATCATATCAACAGCGGCTTGTGAGAGGCGCATAAGACCGGATTCGGCATCATTCTGCATTTCCGAACGTATTTGCTGTATGGTTTCAATCAGTTTGTCGAATTTGGCATCCAGAGCCTGATTGCGCTCACGAAACTCACGTAAAAGAGCTTCTGGATGTCCTGAATCATTTTCGACCGGATGTCCTGAATCATTTTCGATTTGTGTTTCATTTGATGTCAAATTCGGTTGATTCATGATTGTCCCCAGATAACTTCCCAGACAGTGGTATTGAAACAGTGTGTCAAATCAAATCCATTGAAATTCCAGTTAGTTCCACAGCAACATGTTAGGTTGTCCCACTATTGAGCTGACTGGAAGTGAACCATTACTGCAAATTACATCAAGCGTACTTTTACCGCTCACTATATTTATATCGCACTATTCGACTAAATCTAGAGTGTTTTCTTGAAAAATTGTCATAAATAATAAAAAAATAGTTGGGGCAGTCGCAAAACCACATTTTACATCCGCATTTCATCTTGCCATTCGCTTCAAAGTTGCGAATACAGCTCCGCAAACACTCTTAACTACTCGGTTGATGTTGCAATACTGAGGTTTTGCAAGTGGCTCTTTTGATTGCAAGTTGTTATTAAATGTCTGGTTCCCTTATGGCTTTGAGCATTTCTCGGACAGCCTGTTCCATGCCAACAAAGATGGAGCGACTGATTATGCTGTGACCAATATTGAGTTCCATGATTTCTGGAATGGCGGCAACAGGGCCAACATTTCGCAGATTTAGTCCGTGGCCAGCAAGTATTTCTAGCTCCAGACGCGAGGCCAATCGGCAGTTTTCTTTAAGAGCGGAAAGTAATGGTTCTGGGTTTGTTCCGAGCAAAAGATCTGCATATAAACCCGTGTTGAATTCAACGGCGTCTGCTTCCAGTTTGGCGGCTGTCTTAACCTGTTCTGTATTGGCGTCAATAAAAATACTTACTCGAATATCAGAGGCATGATAGTCGCGAATCAACTGTCTCAAATGGGACTGCAAAAACGCAATGTCGAGGCCTCCCTGAGTAGTGAGTTCTTCCCTGGTTTCAGGAACAAGCGTGACCCACTGGGGCCGCAGTGACGCGACAGCTTCAAGAGCATCGGGTGTTGCTGCACACTCAATGTTGAGTGGGATTAGTAGCATCTCTTTTAGAATACGTATGTCCCTTTCTTGGATGTGACGACGGTCTTGACGCAAGTGGACAGTAATAGAGTGAGCGCCGGCGCACTGAGCTGCCAATGCCGCAGCTATTGGTTCAGGCTCACGCCCCCCCCGTGCCTGGCGCAGAGTAGCTACATGATCAATATTCACACCTAGACGCATTTTTTAACCTTTGTGCTATTGTTTACCCATCATTCCAATTCTAATACCAGAGCGATTTAACTTTGAGAATCTTTTAAGCTAAATCCTCTTTGGCGGCGGTTGTCAGGCGGTCTAAAACCTGTTCGACTTGCCAGTTTTCTTTTGCCTCTGCCATTAAACGGAGCAATGGCTCGGTTCCAGACCACCTTATTACCAAACGGATTGAATTGCCATGCTCAAGGTTGACAGCTTCAATAGTTTTCTGGATGGCGGCGCATGACTCCAAGTCTTTGCGGCACTGTACTCTGATATTGACCAGTTTCAATGGCCATGGTTTGAATCGCCAGTCCCAGCGATGTTCCATAGGTTTTTTGATGATAATCCGTAATACGGCCAGAGCTGTAGCCAGTCCGTCACCGCTTGGACCAATATGGCGCTGGATTAAATGTCCAGATGTTTCAGCGGCCAAGTCCCAACCCGTAATATCGAGTTCACGGACCATGAACTTATCGCCTACGGGTGTACGGACGAATGGAATACCTAATTCTTTTAATCCCTGCTCTAAACCGCCATTGGACATAACAGTGCCAATGATGCCAGGAAGCGCGATGCCACGTTGTTTATGATCCTGAGCCAACAGCCACAACATTTGATCGCCATCAACGACTTCTCCATTGTCATCCATAATCAGACAACGATCTCCATCGCCGTCAAAGGCGACACCTGCGGCAGCTTTTACACTAAGCAACTGCTGGCGCAGAGCATCCAGTTGAGTGGAACCAACCCCAACATTTATTCGCTCACCATCATTTGGTACGCCAACCCAGTTGATTGACCCTTTAAAAATCAGGCCAGCCCAAGGAGCCGTAGCTCCGTGAGCACAGTCTATGACAATTGGAAATGAGCTTGGAACCAGCATTTCACCGAGATGAGCCAAATATTTTTCCATGTCATCAGGTTGGATTGTCAATTCGCTGCCATTGTATTGCAAAACAGATGTTCCAGCTTTTTCATTTGATATAGCGGCAAAAGTTGATTCAATGGCAAGTTCAACTTCTTCAGCCAACTTTGCTCCTTTACAATCGAATCCTTTTAATCCATTGTCTTCCGGCGGATTATGGCTGGCGCTAATGACAAGGCCCCAGGCGCTTGCATGGCGGGAAGTAATCCATGCCACCGCCGGCGTTGGTACAACACCCAATAAGATTGTTTTTATTTCATGGCCAAATCCGGTCAAAAATGCTTGCAACAGTGTTTCGCAGCTAGTTCGCCCATCCCATCCAATTATAAGATTTTGAATATTGTTGTCTTTTGCCACAACAGCCCACGCGCGACCCCAGTTATACACTTCTTTAATGGACAGGGGCGATTCAAAGGCACGTCCTCTGATTCCATCTGTACCAAAATATCTGAGTTCCATCTGTCACCTCGGAATCGAATGTGTCCGAAACACCCTGTAACCAATATTCGCAGCCCGTTTATTCAGTTCGGCGGTTTTAATGTCCAATAGACTATTGTCGCTGAGTCCAAAATAACGGGTCACAAATCTTTTTCGTGATATGCCAATACAAAATCTCTCAACAGGCCAATTCAACAGAGTGGGCATTTCAGATAGTGCGTTCCATAAAGCTTGATCTTCTAAATAAGTAGTTCCAAAACCAAAACCAGGATCAAGCAAAATACGTTCAGGCTGAATTCCGGCATTCAATAGACGGTCTCTGACAATTTCCAGCTCTTTAATCGCTCCATCCGCATCTTTCGGAGATGAGTCTGAATAATCAGGCATCCAAATATGGCCATTAATCATGCGTATCCGCATGGCAATGAGAGCACATTTTGAATTTAAAACCAGTTCGAGCATCTCAGGGTCTTGGAAACCGGTTACATCATTAATGATATCCGCGCCAAGGTACAAAGCTAATCGCGCTGTTTCAGAATGACGCGTGTCTATGCTCAACAAACAGCCTGGATGTTCTTTGCGAATGCCGCTTATTACGGGAGCAATACGCACGCATTCTTTATTAGGCTCTAAAGGATGCGAACCAGGCTTGGTGCTTTCAGCCCCAATATCAATGATTTTAGCGCCTTGAGCCAGCAATTCTCTCACATGATTCAAAGCGCTATCAGTATCAAAAAATATGCCGCCATCGCTAAAACTGTCTGGTGTGATATTGAGTATTGCCAGATAACAAAGATCATCCAGATGGACTCTGTTTCGAGGCAATTCCCAAAACATAAATACTAAACTGGCAATAGATCTAAAACAGATCCGCTACCAGATGTTGGGGATTCTGATGATGTTGGTTTTTTGAGCGTTGGGGGTAAATTTTCACCATTCATTATCGCTTGGACATCAGTACTATCAAGTGTCTCACGCTCAAGCAACGCCTCGGCAATTGCTATGAGGCGGTCTTTTTTAGCTTCAATAATGTCTTTTGCGCGTTGATAGTTGCGCAAAACAACATCTCGAATTTCACCGTCAATCAGTCTGGCAGTTTCCTCGCTGATATTGCGCTGCTGAGTGAAATCCCTGCCAAGGAAAATTTCATGCTGCCCTGCGCCGTAATTCAATGGGCCAACCTTTTCGGACATGCCATATTCAGTTACCATTGACCTGGCCATGTTTGTGGCTTGTTGAATGTCGTTGCTCGCGCCTGTGGAAAGTTGACCAAAGAAAATGTCTTCAGCCAATCGGCCGCCCATTGCAAACGAAATCTGGGCTTCCATGTATTCCTTAGTAGTGTTGTAGCGATCACGTTCTGGCAACAGCCATGTGACACCCAGCGCACGTCCGCGTGGAATAATTGTTACCTTGTGAACAACGTCCAGTACGGGCAAACTGGCACCCACAACAGTATGACCGGCTTCGTGATAAGCCGTTATCTTCTTGTCATCTTCTGTCATTACCATAGAACGTCGCTCACTGCCCATATAAACCTTGTCTTTGGCAGATTCAAAATCAATCATTTCCACGCTTTTTTTATTTTGCCTTGCTGCCCCCAAAGCAGCTTCATTGCAAAGATTGGCGAGGTCGGCTCCTGAAAAGCCGGGGGTACCTCGCGCAATTACTTCCAAATCCACATCAGAACCAAGTGGTATCTTATCATCTGTGTGGACTTTCAAGATTTCATGCCGACCTTTTACATCAGGACGGTCAACCACCACGCGGCGGTCAAACCTGCCTGGTCGTAACAAGGCGGGGTCTAGGACATCCGGTCTGTTTGTGGCTGCAATGAGAATCACACCTTCATTGCCCTCAAAGCCATCCATTTCGACTAGCAACTGGTTCAGAGTCTGTTCACGTTCATCGTGGCCACCACCCAGACCAGCACCGCGATGCCGCCCCACAGCGTCAATTTCATCAATGAATATGATACAAGGCGCGCTCTTTTTGCCTTGTTCAAACAAGTCCCGAACACGACTGGCACCAACGCCGACAAACATTTCCACAAAATCAGAACCAGAGATACTGAAAAATTGAACTTTGGCTTCACCGGCAATAGCGCGAGCCAACAGTGTTTTACCTGTCCCGGGAGGCCCCATGAGCAATAGGCCCTTTGGAATTTTGCCTCCAAGTTTGACGAATTTGGAAGGATCTTTAAGGAAGTCAACAACCTCGGCCAATTCGGCTTTTGCTTCATCGCAACCGGCAACATCGGCAAATGTGATGCGTTTGGCAGAGGCGGAAAGTCCCCTTGCTTTTGCTTTTCCAAAGCTGAGAGCTTTGTTCCCGCCCATTTGGGCCTGCCTCATAAAGACAAACCAAAGCAAGACAATGACAAGCATCGGAAGCAATATAAACAAAATCATATAAAAATTGTTTTCGCTGGGTTTAACAGCTTTGAATTCGCTCAACATCTTACCTGATTCGGGGTTGCCATCATCCATGTTTTTGCGGGTCCATTCGTTGATGTTTTGAGCCAACTGGGGCCACAAGGGAGCAACTGTTTTGAATTCTTTGTAAACCTCGCCCTTTTGACCATCAACAGGAACTTTATATTCTCCCTTAATATCCTGCCCTGTTAAAGTGACACTGGCATATTTGCCGTCCTGACCTTCATCGAAAAATGTTGAGAATGGTATTTCCCGTACCTTGTTCCCCTTATTTGCTATGTTGAGAGCGAACAAAACAATAACAAAAACTCCACTCCACACCAAGAGTGTTTTCATGACTGAACTCAATATTCCTCCGTGTACTGATCACAGGCGGGAATTCCCGCTACAAAGATTCTATCCCCGATTCAGATAATTCGTGACACCTAATTGTAAAGATGCGCCGCGTAGTTGTGGATAAAGTGACCAATTGCCCCATTTCCAGGGTCTTTTGATGGGCCTGAGCAGAACTTTTGAAACCCAATTGGCCAAGTCGAAAAGATGTGTGTGCTCTCTGGTTATATTTAATTCTTTAAATGCAATTTCCAGCACCCATACCAGTTCTCCAGGTTTCCAACCAATGTTCAGCCAGATGTAATTGCTCTCTAAAATGTCCCAGCGCGTCACTCTCCAGGACAAAACAATCGCGTTCTTTAATTCCAACAAATCAGCTATTTGCCTGTGGGTTTCCCATAGATGTCTGTCTATATGAGGCGCTTCAGTTCTAAAACCCACCAAATGCTTGCGCCACCTATTTCGGGGAGTGAAATCAGCATCATTGGTGTAATCTTCCCGCCACTCAACATTCATTCCTCGCAAATAAACCCTGAGCTCTTCGCGGCGGCATTCTATTAATGGCGACCAGCGTGGCGCTTGAGTAGCGGACAAGCCCGACAAGCATCCAGGCCCACTACCCCTTGCCAAGCGCAAAAATACGGTTTCCGTATGATCTTCGATAGTATGACCAGTGGCAATCCAGATGGCGCCGATTTTTTCGGCTTCATTTTTTAACCATGACCAGCGCAATTCCCGCGCGGCCATTTCTAAACCCTGACCCGTATCTGAAGCATGGCCGATTACGTCTAAAGAGCAGGATACGAAACCTAAATTATAATTTTTGCACAGTTCTTTTACATATTCGGCATCTTCCCTTGATTCCGGTCTCAACCCGTGATCAGCATGAGCAACGACAAGTTCTAATTTCAAATTTGCGCGCAGGGCTACCAAGCACGTCAAAAGGGCGACACTGTCCCCACCGCCCGAACATGCCAAAAGAACGGAACAGTTCTTAATACCATCCCCACGTTGGCGGATTTGATGCAAAAGATCGGTTTCAAAACGACGCATTTCATTCCAAATTCTATTGCCAATCACCCATCAATTCAGCGAGTTCCATAGTTTCAACAAGCCCTCGGGTATCGGTTTTTCACACCATAGACCCTCTGCGTAAGATCGCAATATCAAACTCCCCCAGTGCATAGATCTTCCCTCAATACCGGATCTAAATGCCGGGTGGGCGATCCTTGTCGGTGATTCATTTGGTCTTGCTGCGAATTGACTGCCAAAGGCATCAAATGCAGCCATGCGCTGAGACCAAACTTCACTCACATCAATAACCAAATCCGGCAGCGCCGCAGGATTAACGCCCCCAACCCAAGCCACCGCAGGCGGACGCCAAGGGTCGCCAGGGCAGGGGTAGTTTTTCAAACCAGAGTAATAAATAGCCTCGCGTCCAAGACGATGTCCCCTGCGATGGTCAGGATGATGGTCTTCAAAAGCTGGCAAGATTACCACCGCCGGTCTAAGATTACGAAATGCTTTCATCAGGGCGATGCGTTCAGTCTCTCCCTCCGTGAATCTCGCGTCTGGCAAGTCTAAAAAATGCCGTTCAACTCCCAGTATCTTTGCCGCTTCCAGAGCTTCTTTTTTGCGTAATTCAACAGTGCCGCTGGTGCCTAAATCACCACTGGTCATATCAAGAATTGCGGCGTTCATCCCGTTTTTAACGGCCTTTGCCAGAATCCCACCCACATGTACTTCAACGTCATCTGGATGAGCGCCGACTGCCAAAATATCTAGTTTGGGATTGGACATTGCATCCTCACAGGCAAGCATGATGATTGAGTGTTAATCTTGCTGAACCATCTCAAATCGAAAAAAAATCTTTCAAAGCGGACATACTATTATCAAGTATATTTGCTATTATGAAAATTTCCAATCACTATATACTCATTATTACAATTGTGGATACAGAAACGTAATAAAAACATGGCTATCCATTTAGCTCAGCAAGGGTAATCCAGTTAGTGTAAAGGCAAGTATTTACTAGCCTTGGGGAAATACCTTTCGAGAAAAATTATCTGTGGTTGGCAACAGAATATGTTAATGTCTATCACGAAACACCATGAACCAGCTTATCCTGAGCTAATCGAATAGCCATTAATAAAAATGGAGAAAATTAATGGATACAGTTTATGTTTACGTTCTTGATACTTTAGCCGACTGGGAGTTGGGATATGTTATTGCGGAGCTAAATTCTGGTCGTTTTTTCAAAAAGAGCGAGCAACGTATATAGCTCAAAACGGTTAGTTGTTCTAAAGAGCCAATTAATACAATGGGCGGTATGGTTACGCAAAGAGGGTTGGAAGCTGAAAGTACCGAGACCAAAGCATTATACAGCAGACAAACAAGCCCAGGAGGACTTCAAAAAAAACGCACGAGATAGCAGAGGCCCGGCCAGATGCCGTAGTAGCTTTCTTTGACGAAGGACGTTTCGGACTCAAGCCAACAATTGGCAGGTGCTGGACGAAAAAGGGTGAGCGCAGAGTAGCGACAATATAGCAATTTTAGTTTTCGTAGTCCAAAATGTGCAATACATTCATGCGAAACATATTGATAAAATTGGATTCAGAAGTCATGAGAATGGACTACGCCATCTAAAATTGCTATAAAGCCGGGATACAAGAATTTTTAGGGAACTACATACTTAATTCCCTACATATTGCAAACCAGCATGGACGTTGAGAAATTTAAGAATTAACATTATTAAGCAATTTATCTGTTTCTTTGATTGTTTCAATTGCACTCATTGGTTTTCCTTTTGTGTTTAGATTAATTATTTATTGATAGTTGATATGTGGGGAATTAAGTATGTAGTTCCCAATTTTTACATCTACAGCGCTGTATGTCCTGCAACTGGGGAGGACGTAACACTGTTACTGCCCTGGGCAAACACAGAAATGATGAACATTTTTCTGGAGCACATGGAGGCGAAGCTATCAGGGCGGCAATGTCTTTTGGTTGTGGATCAGGCCGGTTGGCACATTTCTAAAGGTTTGCGTGTGCCAAAAAACATTGAGTTCATCTATCTGCCATCCCATTCCCCAGAACTGAACCCAGTGGAGAGGTTGTGGCAGTGGCTCAAGCGACACAAACTTAAGAACCGCTACTATAGCAGTCTCAAGGAAATTGAGAAAGCCGTAGAGAAATGCCTGGAGAAGGCTACCGCACCATTCTTGAAAAGCCTTTGCCATTGTAACTACTTGTAACATTAGAAATGGGAAATGGTATAATTCCCATTTCTAAAAAAGTCAGAGACCGCCTGACTCTACGATTGCTATGTCGCCTTTGTCAAGGCCGTACAAATCACAGACCATGTGATCAATTTCTGCATCCAGTTTCTTAATCCGAGCCACAATTGGATCGGTCCTGGCCTTTTCGCTATTAAAATGTTTTAGCCATTCTGATTTTTTGGCCAAGCTAAATTCTTGCCCCCCTGCGCCATTTTCCAGCGTGGCCATGAATGTGTCAATATCAAGCTCATGCCAAGAATTCATAGTGCGACTAGGCTTTGATATCTTCAAGTCTGTCTTCGCTAAATCGAGAAAGGAATCGGAGTGATGTTGAAGTCTCTCCACCAAGTTTAGCATGTCATCAACTGCTCGAATGATTGGCTGTTGCGTATCCTTATCGGCAATTTTGATGGGAAATTTTTTCGAGAGTGTTTTAAAAAAGATTATTACACAGTTGCAGTATTTCCTCGCGTGACCCATTGACGTGGAAACGCGCAAAGAGAAACACCGTCAAATCTATCATCAGCAGGCATCGGGACACCATGCACGTCTTGCGGCGGAACCTGCC
>Ga0268262_10002441_pt1 | contig 21470 bp, 20 predicted proteins | sample TergutNc150P3_FD_190354 | JGI IMG/M metagenome (GOLD analysis project Ga0268262, IMG submission 190354) | Nasutitermes corniger P3 segment gut microbial community from laboratory colony in Florida, USA - Nc150 P3 (SPAdes) (version 2) | ecosystem: Host-associated > Arthropoda: Insects >... | reverse complement strand
GGCAAAGAGGATTCATGTTTTAAACAGTTTGCGGAAATTTACTCCGAACTGCGCTGGCGGCAATTTGACAATCCGTCGGAAATGGAAGCCCGCTTTGAAAAACTCAAAACTGAGTATCAGGAAATACTGGCCGCAACTCGCCGTCCGGGCATACACCGCTGGTTTATCCGAATCATCTCTCTAAGAGGGTTAGCCTATTTATGAAAATAAAAAATAGTTATAACAGCGTATCCGTTCTCAAAGACAGCGGGCGGGAAACGCCTTATATGACGAGTTTCCTCCGAGGCAGAGAAGGCGTTTCCCGCCAACACTCGTTGGATACTGTGCTAATGTTCATATTTATTTCTGCTTTTCTAATACTGACCTCATGTTCCCGTTCCAGCGACTGGATACAATTTCGGGGCGAAGGCGGAAGGGGCGTAAGCAATTCCCGCATCACTCCTCCTCTGGGCATTCGCTGGAAAATAAAACTTCAATCCGGCGATGAAAAAATTCGCTCGCTGAACCCGCCCATCGTCATGGGTGATACGATTTATTTCGGCTCCGACGACGGCAATTTTTACGCTCTGGACGTGGAGAGCGGTTATATGCGCTGGGTGTTTAAAAGCGGAGCGGAAATTAACTCGATCCCGTCTTCGGATAAAGATAATATTTATTTTGGCAGTAAAGACGGAAAACTCTACGCTCTGTCGTGCAAGACGGGGCAGGTTATGTGGACTTTTCAGGCGGAGAGCCAGATCAATTCGCAAGTGCAAAGATACGGGGACTATATCATTTTTGTAGGAGACGCCGACGCGGTTTATTTTCTTTCTCCACAGGGCGAGGAAAAATTCAGAATTAATAATCCGGGCTGGTATAATTATTCGTTCCTTGTCGCGGATGACATAATGTACATGGGTACTGGTCCCGTAGTGGAGTTAGTAGGACCGTATAATATTAAAAAAAGAGAGTTCCTTTGGTTTTTGGATTATCACGAAATGGAAGCCATCTGGTATTCATTTACCGCAGTCAAAGGAGATTTGCTGTACATGGGGACGGCAAGCATTGCCATGGATACGACATACCTCGGCTACCACGCGTATAACCGCCATACAGGCGAGTTGGTCTGGCGGAAATATTTAGACGGTAAAATATATGGTAATAAATTTAATGACACATGGGCGTATTTTTTAAGAAACTTGGAAATTTTAGATTTTATGTCCCCAGCCGTATGGAAAGACCTTGTTATTTTTACGGGCGGCGATAATACAGCCCGCGCGTTTGACTCAAAAACAGGCGATTTACGATGGGAAAAAGTATTTGATGCCCCTGTAAGTTCCGCGCCAACTATCGCGTCGGGACGGGTTTATTTTGGGCTTATGGAGAATGATTATAATAAGTCCAGATTAGTTTGTATCTCCGCAAGGGACGGCAGGCTTCTTTGGCAGATGGAAACCGACGGGTCTATCCTGTCCGCCCCCGTAATTGCCGGAAAAAGGGTCATTTTTGGCACGGATAAGAGCGTTTTTTACGTGCTGGAACGGGTTTTTTAGCATTTTTATTAATAGTAGTATTTTTTTCTTGACTTAATGTTAATAGTCGGGGTAAACTTATCTAACGGGATTTTATTTTCCCGTAAATTTTAAATTCATAGTGGAGGAGTTTCTTATGAAAAAGTTAGGAGTAGTTTTAGCGATTTTCGCAATCGTCGCCCTTATCGGATGCGGAAGCGCGACAGCAGGCGGCGGTACTAAAGCGGCAGGCGGCGGTGGCGGCGGCGGAGCGCCTTTTAAAGTTGATCTTACAAAACTGAAGACGCTAAATATTCCATCAGGCGGTACAGCGGACCAAACACCCAAAACCAATACAATACCGGGTGTAAAAAATCAAGCGCCTTTAACAAAAGCATGGGGCGATGTTATGATTTTACTGCCCAAGGAAGCATTACCGTCAGATTTATCAAAGTACACAAGGCTTACAATTACAGGCAAGTATTTTGACGCTTCTGGCGCGGAAATTGAGCAAGGCGATTCCAATGCTATAGTAACCGTGGTTTATGATATAAACGGCGACATCAGAGGTCCATCACAAGGTCCCGGCGCGAATACTCCGGTTAAAGAATTTAACTTAGGCGGTTTTTCAGGACTTATCAGCAGGGACAGAGGCGTGAGGATAACATTTAAAGAAGCGCCACAGGCTGTATTATTCCAGAACAACTCAGGTTCAAAAGTTGCGTTTATTGAAATGACAGGCATGATTTTCCATAACGGAGATTATAAATCAGAATAATTTGCCTTTAAGGTAAAAAAAGAGCCGACGTATGTCGGCTTTTTTTATGCTTGTTGAATTTTTATTGACTGGTTCACTTTTTTAGGGTATATTTATATAGGTATATAAATATGGTCAAATTTATATGGGATGAGAAAAAAAATCAAGCCAACTTAAAAAAACATGGCGTAGATTTTAATGATGCTGTACGCGCGTGGTATGACCCTGACAGGCTTGATTTTTTTGATGATGAACATAGCCTGAATGAGACTAGATGGATATTTCTTGGCGCTATGGCAGGAGTTGTTTTATTTGTAGTGGAAACAGAACCAAATGAAGAAACCGTTAGGATAATTTCAGCCAGACGGGCTTCCAAAAAGGAGCAGGAGGTATATTATGCCAATCGTAGTAAGAACCATAGATGAGTTACCCCCTCTTGATGAGGAACACGTTAAAAAACTCAAAAAAATGCAGGATAAAGATATTGATTTTTCTGATATGCCCGCCCTGACACAAGAACAACTTGCCAAGTTTGTACCTGCAAAATTGCTGAATCGTTCTCTTTATAAACCTGTTAAAGTTCCCGTAAAAATAAATTATGACGCCGATGTACTGGAATGGTTTCGTTCTTTTGGAAAAGGCTATCAAACAAGAATGAATTCAGCATTACGGGAATATATGTTGGAGCATTGCAATAGTTAAAAAAGCCTAACTTTCTAAATCCAAGCTGTTATTTTCAACAATTTATTCTTTGTGGTTCCTTCCCTTTGTGTAAAAAAAAAGCCTGTTTGACCGTTGGGTCAGACAGGCTTTTAATCGTTTAAGCTAAATTATCATTTTGGATACAGCGCGTTTCTTTCCTTTAAGACTTCATCTCCTCCGGAAATTCGCCAATCCCTTACGCCGTTATCCCAGACGCGGTTAAAATCGGCGGGTTTTGCGGTAATTGCAAGTGAGATAAGGTCATCGGCTTTTTCACGCAAGTCGCCTGAATATTGGTTGACTTTCGTGGTCGCCTGCCAAACTGCCGGTCCGCGGGCTCCGGTTGTAGCCGTAACATAGGCGTTTGAAATTACATCCGGGGATATAGTGCCGTAGCTTAAGCCTAAAACTCTCGCGTTTTGCGCGTCGCTTCCCAGCTCAACGCCGTTCATTGGAATTGTTATATCAATGTTGTTTGGCGAATTCATAAACCAAGCGTTCTGAGGGGCAGTGGCGATAGTTTGGGGAATGCCGTTTACCATTCTGTGGTTCACGCCTTCATTTCCAATCTGCAGGAAGTTAAAGTTTTCAGGTTTTGCAAGCCAGTTAAGGTATCTTAAAGCTGAGTCTTTATTCGGAGAAAATTGAGGAATGAAAATTCTAAGACCGGGTTTGTCCATTACTTCTTTGTTGTTAGTAATGTTAATAGGGACATAATCCGCGCCCGGCACGTTCTTGCGAAGGTCAACCAGAATATTCATATCTGTTCTGTAAGGGAAATCCCAGTTTTGGCAGAAAGCGCCGACAACGCCGCTCTTTATTTGATTGTAAAAATCATCGGCGGTTGTCATTAACGGGAAATCTTTAAAAATAAGCCCTTCATTGTACCATTTATTCATTTCCTGAACGCCTCTTTTATAACCGGGCATCGTAATATAACGATCCGCAACTGAGTTTACCCAGCGGTCCCTGTCGGATAATTTCGGATCAAAGAAATGGTTGATAAAATCTGAAAGACCCCAGCGGACATCCTGATTTACGCCAAGCGGCACTACTCTGTTTTTGCCTACTCCGCCCGGATCGCGGTCGCGGAAAGCCCTTAACGCCTGATAAAATTCACCCATGTTTTTAGGAACGGGCATTCCAAGTTTATCAAGCCAATCTTTGCGGATAAATACGTTTCTTTGCGCGATAGCCGTGCGGTAACTGGGAACCGAATAAATTTTAAATGTTCTTGGGTCCTGATCGCGGTGTATTAAAAGTTTGCCGGGGAATGACGGGTCCGCTCCGAGTAATTTTTTTAAATCGGGCAGATATGAATCAATATATCCCGATAACTCGAAAACTCCGCCCTTGTCCCTGAATTCGTTTATCATGTCTAAATTGTAGGTATAACAAAGATCGGGCGCGCTGCCTGACGCCATCAAGTTGACAATATCGGTGTTTTCCGACCAGCGTCCTATCGGAACAAAGGTAATATCAATATTAAGGTCTTTTTTTACCTTATCCTTAATCCAGTTTGTCCATGCGTTATTATGCGCAAGCGTTCTTCCGCCGTCCGAACCGCGGTCAAAAATTTCCACAGTAAGTTTTCCTGTTACAGGAAGCGGCGCGCCCGGAGCTACCTGGGGAGCGTTATTCCTTCTGTTTGCCTGAGCGAAAACGACAGTTGCCGCCATTAACAGAACAACTAGAGCCAATCCAATTTTCTTCATAATTTATCTCCTCCAAAATAAAATATTTGATTTATGTCTATACAAAGTATAGGCAATAATCCTTTAGTTTTACCCTTTTACCGCTCCTATGGTAACGCCTTCAATAAAGTAACGCTGGAGCCAAGGATAGACAATAAGTATAGGAACAGTCGCGAACATAATCGCCGCAGCTTTAATCGCGTCAGACGCCCTCGGCACGTTGCCCGCGACCATTTCTACGGTAGTTACGTCGATAGACGTCATGTTCTGAATTAACTGCCAAAGTTTTAATTGAATGGGAACCCATTGCGGCGCGGCTTTTATGTATAACAGGGCGTCTGAAAACCCGTTCCAGCGGCCTACGGCGTAGAAAAGCGCGAGAGTAGCCAAAACGGGGGCGGACAGCGGAAGGTATATTCGAATCAATACGGTAAACGGATTTGCGCCGTCCAATTCTGCAGATTCGCGCAAGCTGTCAGGTATGCCGAAGAAGAAACTGCGAAGAATTATCATATTAAATACCGAAAGGCAGTTAGGGATAATCAAAACTAACGGATTATCAAGAAGACCCATATCTTTCATCAATATGTAGTTAGGTATGGTTCCCGCGCTGAAATACATCGTAAAAATTATTAAAGTATTTATTAATGTTTTGCCCTTAATCCAGTCATAAGTAAGGGGATAAGCGCACAGTATAGTCATTGCAAGGGAAACTAAAGTACATACAACCGTGAGCAGAGCCGTCCACCACATTGACCTTGTGAACGCCGGGTCCATAAATACATATCTGTATGATTCTAAGGTAACGCCGAATTTGAATTTGTTTTTTGCGGCTTCCATTTGGGCGATCCATTCACTGTAATCATGTTCCTGTGAATCATCGCCGTATGCATAGTCGTAATCTTCATAAGAAAACTCATAATTATCGTCATATTCATAATTGTATTCTTCGTATTCAAAAGTGTATTCATCATAAGTAAAGGCGTTGTTTTCGCCGAATGAATTGCCGGTTTCGCCGTCAGGACCGGCGTAAGGAATGTCCGGTTCAACAAGCGGCGCGTCTTCTATATTGAGATGTTTGTTTACTACCGGCAGGAAAGACACCCTTCCGTTAATAACCGCGTCTGAACTGCTGAGAGATTGCGCAAGAAGGTTGATCATCGGTAAAACGCAAAGCAGTATTACGCCTACACAGATTATAAAAACTATTAAATCGCCGGTTCTTGCTTCTTTTGTTCTGATAGCCATACCATCCCCCTACCAAATCCCACGTTCGCCGAATTTCTTTGCAAGAGAATTCGCGGTTACAAGGAAAACTACGCAAATAATTGACTGGAATAAACCAATCGCCGCAGTTAGTGAGAATTGGTTTGATAAAATACCTACGCGGTATACAAGGGTAGAAAGAACGTCGGAAACGTCTCTTACTACGCGGTTTGCCATCGTATAGGGGCGGTCAAATTCAATTCCTAAAATACGTCCAATGTTCATTATCAGCAAAACTACAATTGTCGGTCTGATTCCCGGCAGGGTGATATGCCAAAGTTTCCGCCACCTGCCCGCGCCGTCAACTTCCGCGGCTTCATATAACTCCGGGTTGATTCCCGTAATTGCCGCAAGATAGATAATTGTTCCCCAGCCCATTTCCTTCCATACGCCGAAAACTATGTAAGTCATAACCCAGTTTTTGCTGTTCATCAGGAAGTCGATAGGTCTAATGCCGAAGTTTTCTACAAGGAATATATTTATTACGCCGTTTGTCGGAGCCAAAAGCCTTGTAGCGATGCTCGACACGATAATCCATGACAAGAAGTGAGGAAGATAAATAATAGTTTGAGTTACTTTTTTAAAACTTTTAAACACTAATTCGTTTAAAATAAGGGCTAGAATAATCGGAGCCGGAAAACCTACTATTAAGTCCAGAAAATTGAGCGTTACGGTATTCCGCATTGCAAGCCAAAAATCCCTTCTTGTAAAAGCCTGATGAAACCACTTTAAGCCTACCCATGGCGAACCTTCAGACCAAACTCCCTGAAATATGTTGTAATCCTTAAAGGCCATTACAATGTTTGTTATGGGAATATACCTGAAGATAACGAAAAACGCCATTGGAAGCAGTAACATAAGATAAAGCATCCATGAACGTCTTGCATAAGTTATAAAATCACTTTTAGTTAAACTGATTTTTGCTGTTTTTTTGTTTTCTTTCATAATTTGTCCTAGTTAAGTTATGATATATTGAGTATAGGGCATTGTCAAGAACTAAAAATTGGTATTTTATTGTATTAAATAAAGGAGTAATAATGCAAAAACTTGATTTTCCGAAGGATTTTATATGGGGTACGGCGACCGCCGCTTATCAGGTTGAAGGCGCGGCGTACGAAGGCGGCAGGGGAGAATGTATTTGGGATACTTTTTCCCGCAAACCGGGCGCGGTTTATGCCGGAGAAAACGGAAATGTCGCCTGCGACCAGTATCATCGTTATAAGGAAGACGTTTCGCTTATGGCGGAATTGGGTTTTACAAGTTACCGTTTTTCCATTTCGTGGACAAGAATCATGCCGGAAGGGCGGGGCAAGGTTAATCCTGAAGGAATTGCATATTACCGCAATCTTTGCGAAGAATTGCATAAACACAACATTCACACCTGCGCCACCATTTACCATTGGGACCTTCCTCAAACGCTGGAAAACGAGGGCGGCTGGACTAACCGCGCCGTAACAGACGCATTCGCCGAATTTGCAAAAGTATGTTTTAAAGAGTTAGGCGGTCTTATCGATATGTGGATTACATTAAATGAGCCTCTTTGCATCGCCTACCTTGGGCATTTATACGGCTATCATGCGCCCGGATACCGCGATGAGCGAAAAGCTATGGCTGTTGTTCATCATTTGAATATGGCGCACGGCGTCGCGGTAAGGGAATACCGCAAAATGGGATTGAAAGCGCCTATTGGGATTACATGGAACATGGACGCTCCAAGACCCGCAACAGCAAGAGAAGCGGATAAAGAAGCCGCTGACAGGGCAAGGGCTTTTTCCACTGAAATTTTTGTGTTTCCTTGTCTTGGCAAGGGCTACCCGAAATTCATTACAGATGAATTTTCTCAAGCTCTTCCAATTAAAGACGGCGACATGGAAACAATAGCCCAGCCGATTGATTTTATCGGCTTAAATTTTTACAATGACTCTCCTAGGTCTGCCGGCGGAGCGGATGATAATTCTCCGCTTAAATCGATAGTAAAGCCTTCTTGGCAGGAAACTACATTCATGGGATGGGCTATAACTCCCTCCGGTCTTGAGAGACTGCTTTTTTGGATAGCGGAAGTGTCAAAAGGAGCGTTTGGCAAAACTGAGATTCCAATTTATATTACGGAAAACGGCTGCGCTTACGAAGATGTTGTTTCCGCCGACGGAAGAATACGCGATAAAGAGCGTATTAAATACCTGCAACTGCATCTTGCCGTTTGCGCGGATGCAATAAAAAAAGGAGTGCCGCTTAAAGGATATTATGTCTGGTCGCTGTTGGATAATTTTGAATGGGCTTTTGGTTACACCAAACGCTTCGGCATTATTCATGTCGATTTTAAAACATTAAAACGCACCCCAAAAGACAGCGCGTACTTCCTGCGCGACACGATTGCCGGATACGGAGATTATTAATTACGGTAATATCCGGTTATTTAAGCGAATTAATTACGCTGTTGTAAGCTTCTTTGGCTTTTCCGTCAGGAGCGAATAAAAGCGGCAAACCGGCAGACCGCCAGCTTTTATCGTCAGTAACGCCCCAAAATGACACGCGCTCAATGATGTCGCTGAATTCCAGATATACTTTTAGGTATTGGCCGTATAGTTCAGCCTGTTTTTTTAAGCCGTTAGTCCTTTTGTCCCCTGTAATTGAATTTTGTTTGCCGGTTCCATGCCCAAAGGGTGAAAACTCTCCCCATGATACTATCAGAACGTCAATTTCGCTGACGGATATTTTTACTCCCAATGGCTTAAACAGGATCAATGTGTTTCTTATCGCGTTTGCCGTTACGTTTACATTGTGATGTTCCTGCATTCCAATGCCTTCGATTAACAGCCGTGTTTCGCTTGGATACGCAGTTTTATAACGCTGATTAACATCACGCACCATATCGCGAATCATTGTCGCTTTGCCGACTTGATCGGTATTGAAATCGTTGTAATATAAAATCGCGTTAGGATCAGCCTGACGGGCGGCAAGGAATCCTTCGTATACAAAATCCGATCCTATAGTTTTAAACCAAGGATTTTCTGGTCGCATAGATGTTTTCCAATTTGCGGAAGAAGAAACGCCGTCAGGAAAAGCTTCGTTAAGCACGTCCCATGAGTAGATTTTTCCTTTAAAATGATCTGCCACGTCGGTAATATATTTCTTCATATCTGCCAATGCTGTTGACGAGTCGATATTTTGCTGCCATGACGGAATCTGGCTATGCCAAAGAAGAGTATGCCCTACGACTTTAAAGCCGGACGATCTGGCGGCATTTACCATGCGATCCGCCGCAGTCCAATTGTAAGAACCTTTTGCGGTTGAAAGCTGATTAGGCTTCATGTTGTTTTCCGCGGTAAGCACGTTATAATGACGGGTAAGCACAGAATTAATTTCCCCTGATGAAGATACGTCAGAGGGATTAAAAATATTACCAAGCATGAACTTGCTCGCAAAATTGTCTTTCATTGGAGGAAGACGAGAAATATGATCGTTGGGAAGATTGCTCTCTTCATCGTCGTTTTTTTCTTTACACCCGAAAAACATTAAAGCGATTAATAACAATAAAGCTATATGTTTAATTTTCATTATAATTCTCCTTAAAATTATTATAACACCATATCTAAAAATAAGTATATCATTATTATTTATTTTATGATAGAATAATAATATGAGAACATTATCAGAACAAAGATATTCAAAACTCGGTCCGAGAGTAGTAAAATCGCTTCATTCCCGCTCCTTTGACGCCTTCTATTTTGACGAAAAAGCCGAAGCAGTGGAAAAAATTATTTCCATGATACCCAAAGATCATCTGGTATCATGGGGCGGTTCCCAAACTCTGCTCGATCTTGGCATTCAGGAAAGGCTTGAGAAAGAAGGCTATAATCTGCTGGACAGGGATAAGGCGTCTTCTCCCGAAGAGCGTCTGGAAAGAATGAGGCAGGCTTTGACGTGCGGCACTTTCCTTACGGGAACAAACGCAATCAGCGAAGACGGTCAGCTTATAAACATTGACGGTTACGGCAACAGAGTCGCCGCGATGATTTTCGGCCCCAAACAGGTAATTGTAGCCGTAGGCATGAATAAAGTAGCCAGAACTTACGCGGAAGCGCTTGTCCGCGCGAGAAACATCGCCGCGCCATTGAACATTCAGCGTTTTCCAAACTTGGAAACATCCTGCACCGAGACAGGTTCATGCGGAGACTGCCTAAGCCCCGACACAATTTGCTCGTTCTTTGTTACAACGCGCTTCTGCAAACCTGCCGGGAGAATTAAAGTAGTTTTGATTGGTACGGATTTAGGGCTTTAAATCCCAAGAAAGCTCACAAAGGGACAAAGGACACAAAGAAAAACAGGAGTTCTTGTCCGTTATCTTATCTTGAAATTCAAGCTAATCTTTCGGACAAAAACCCCCTTCTCCCTAATTTGTGTTCTTCTCTTCCTTTGTGTCCTTTGTGTGAAATCTTTGGAATTAAATATAATAATCATCCGCGCCGGATTCCTGATAATCGTGTAAAATATCCTGAAGAGTAATGCTGTCAAGGTATGTGTTTATCGCTTTTTCCAGACCCTGCCATACCGATAAAGTTTTACAGGCTTTCACCTGCTCGCATTGGATGGGATTATCTTCCAGACATGAAACCGGAGACAGCCCTCCTTCGGTAATTCTTAAAATTTGCCCTACAGTGTACTTGTTCGGCTCTTTTGCCAGCATATAGCCGCCCTTGTTGCCGCGATTGGTGCGCAGGATTTCAGGACGGCTTAAAAGGGTAACAATCTGCTCAAGGTACTTTTTGGAAATACCCTGCCTCTGTGAAATATCCTTTAAGGGAATAAATCCGTCGTTTTTATGCTCTGCCAAATCCAAAAGCATACGGAGCGAATACCGCCCTTTTGTCGATATTTTCATATACCCCACTTTACCATAGATTTACTATGTTTTCAAGGTGTTTTTATCAGCCTTATAATAAAAATTTATAAAAAAATGAGGATTTTTCAAAGATTTAATTTTTTAAAACGCACAAGTTACACTGCATTTTTTTCTTGTCAGAATTGCTGAGAATTACTATTTTATTATTAGGTAATAATAAAAATATCTAATAATAAATATTTTAGATATTGGAACCTCTAAAAACTTCAGTTTTTAGAGGTTTTCATAACTTTTGAAGAAAATCACATTAGTGTAATTCGTTACGCTATAATGATTTAGTGATTTTCTTCGCGGAACCTCTGAAAACCTAACCGAGGTTTTTAGAGGTTCCCATATTTCTATAAAGGAGAGAGATATGCTGAAAAGCTTAAAATGGAAATTTATCATATTTTTTGCTACAGTAGGATTTCTTATTTCCCTGCTAATGTATGTTCCTTACGCAAGACACATTAAAAAAACCTATTACGATAATCTTAACCATATACTGGAAACAGAAGAAAGATGTTATCCTCAGTTGAAAAACACCGATTATATTTTACAAGAGGGAGAAGCCGGAACGGACGAATATTGGAACATCGTCCATAATATGTTTGAAACGCAGGAAAGTTTTAATTTGGCTTATATATATTTTTTGGTTCCTGACGGCAATAATTTCCGGTTCTTGTTTGATACTGATAAGAATTTATGGGAACGCCCATGGGATGAACGTTTCTCCCTTTATGAAGTTGATAATACGCCTATTTTTAGAGACGTATATAAAAACGGGAAGTTTAGCATAACCCCGAAACCTTATACCGATGAATGGGGTACGTTTATAACCGCCATTAGGCCGATTTCCAACGGCAATAAAGTTGTCGGTTTATTGGCCGCGGACTATGAATTTTCAAACGTGCAAAAATCGTTATTTGTGGCGCGCTTGATATTAGGCATTTCAATCGTCATTTCCCTGCTTGCCGCGTTAGTTTTCTCTTTTTCCATAACCAAACCGATTACCACTGTAGTAAACACGCTCAAGGATATTTCAGAAGGCGAAGGGGACCTTACCAAAGTCATCTGCGTCAACGCAAATGACGAAATAGGCAGTCTCGCGCATTATTTTAACCTTACTATGGGAAAGATTAAAAATCTTGTCGGAACGATAAAATACAGAATCAACGGGCTTAACCATACAAGTTTTGAGCTTTCCGTCAATATGGGTAAAACGTCGGCGGCCGTTGGACAGATTACGTCCAGCCTTGACAACATAAAGAACCTGATGATCAAGCAGGAAAGCGGAGCGAGCGAAGCGGGCAAAGCGGTAGGCGACATTAAGGAAAACATTGACAACCTTAAAAAAATGATAGAACAGCAGACTGACAGCGTAAACATATCGTCCTCCGCCATTGAGGAAATGACAGCTAACATTCATTCGGTAACGCAGACGCTGGCGGAAAACAGCAAAAACGTCAGCGCGTTAACCGAAGCGTCGGAAAACGGCAAAACGGGGCTTCAATTAGTGGCGCGGGAGATACAGGAAATAGCCCGCGAATCAGAAGGTTTACTGCAAATAAATTCCGTTATGGAAAATATCGCAAGCCAGACTAATTTGCTTTCGATGAACGCCGCGATAGAAGCCGCTCATGCCGGAGACTCAGGCAGGGGATTTGCAGTAGTCGCGGGAGAAATCCGCAAACTTGCCGAATCGTCGGGACAGCAGTCAAAAACAACTTCGGAGATGCTTAAAAAAATTAAAATGTCCATAGACAACATCACCAACTCCTCAAATGAAGTGTTGGAACGTTTCAGCGCGATAGACTCAAGCGTGAAAACAGTCGCAACGCACGAGCAGAACATTCTTAACTCGATGGAAGAGCAGGAAGTAGGCGAACAGCAAATACTGGAGTCCATAGGACGCCTGAGGGATATAACCGCCTCGGTTAAAAGCGGGTCCGAGAACATGGCGGAATCGGGAGAAGTTCTTGTTCTGGAAACGAATGAATTCATAAAAACAAGCAAGGAGACGGTAAACGGCATGAACGAAGTGTTAAAAGGAATTAATCTGATAAATGACTCGGTGAACCACGTAAACGAAATGAGTCTGGAGAACAACCGGAACTTTGACGCGTTAAAAGAAGAGACGGAAAAATTTAATGACACTATCGGAAACGAAAAGCTAAAAATCCTCATAGTGGACGACGATGAAATTCATCTTGAAATGGTGAATGAAGTATTAAAAGCCGATTATGACATTGTTACCGCCAAATCCGGCAAAGACGCGCTTGGCTTGTTCTATCAGGGGCTTGTTCCAAGATTAGTTTTATTGGATCTGGTAATGCCGGAAATGGACGGCTGGGATACTTACGGCAGAATAAGGGCGATAAGCGGCTTACACGACACGCCGATGGCGTTTTTCACGTCTTCAAGCGATCCGGAAGATATGGAACGCGCGAAAGAAATGGGAGCTGTCGATTTTATTAAAAAGCCCTATGACGCAAAAGACTTAAAGGAAAGGATAAAAATAATCCTTAAAGCCTGATACGGGCTTCTGTTAAATGCTATGCTTTTATGTATGATTGTTTTTTACTTTTTAACAAATTTTGTCAAGAAATAAATATACTTGCCTAATTTGATAAATTGTTTTATTCTTTATGGGATAAGAAAACATCTAAAAACCCCGGTTAGGTTTTCAGATGTTTTCATATATTTTTTTAGAATTTATAGGTGAGGATTTTCCAAATTTAAGTTTTGGAAAAGGCTTGGTCAGTTAAGTGCCCGTTTTAATTTCAGGAGAAAAAAGTTGAAGATCAATTTTAAACTTACGGCAATTATGGTCGCGCTTGGCATATTCGCCATCGCTTCGGTCAGCATTACTCTGCTTGTCCGCTCCCGGACAAATATCGTTTATCTTTCGGAACAATACGCCCTCAGCAAGGCTCATGATTCCGCCAACGAAATCGCTGAATTTCTTGAAACATATCTGGATCAGATAGATACCATAGGCGACATAATGGAACTGTATCAAAATATAACGCCCAATAACCGCCGTAATATATATAATATAATACTTGAAGGATTGGTGAAAAAAAACACCCGAATTACAGCGGCATGGTGCGTATGGGAACCGGACGTTTTGGAAGGCAATGACCAGCAGTTCATAGGAACAAAGGGAACCAGTTCCGGCGGGCGTTTTTCTCCATATTATTATTGGGATAACGGAAATGTCAAATTAATGGTTCTGGAAGATTTTGAAGACCCCGCATACCTCTTGGCGAGGAATTCGGGCGTTCCGACAATTTTAAACCCATACCAATATGAAGTGGACGGAAAAACAATATTGATGACCTCGCTTTGCGTTCCTATACACAACGAGGGCCACGGCAAAGCCATCGGGGTCGTAGGTATGGACCTTCCCCTTGAGGATATTCAGAATATATCGCAAACCCAAAAACCTTTTCCCGATGCCATAACCGCCGTTTTCAGCAACGACGGCACTATTGCCGCCCACTTTGATCCCGGCCGTTTTGGAAAAAACGCGACGGAAACTGAAAGGGATATGGCAGGTAAATATATTGATGGTTTTGTAAACGCCATTAAAAAAGGCGAGTTTTTTACATTTACAAATTTTATTGCGGCAATAAATACAACCGTGAAAATATTTCTTATACCGATTCCTGTCGGGGAAACGGCAACCCCTTGGAGTTACGCGGTAGCCATTATGGACAATACGATAATGGCTCCGGTTTATCAAATGCTTTTTTTAAGCATATTGATAGGCGTCATGGTGTTACTCTTGTTAGTTTTAGTCGCAGTATTTATGGCCCGATCCATAAGCAAGCCGATAGTCAATGTGGCGTGGACGCTAAAAGACATATCCGAAGGCGAGGGCGATTTGACCAAGCGGATACCGGTAAAATCCAGCGATGAAATAGGCGATCTTTCCAACTACTTCAACAAGACTATGGAAAAAATCAGAAACCTTATCGGGATAATCAAATACAAAATCAACGGGCTTAACCATACAAGTTTTGAACTTTCCAACAATATGGGCAAAACATCTACAGCCGTAGAGCAGATTACCTCCCACCTTGACAACATGAAAAACCTCATGGTCAAGCAGGAAAAAGGAGCTAATGAAGCTGGTAAGGCGGTAGGCGATATAAAGGAAAGCATTGACAGCCTTAAAAAGATGATAGAACAGCAGACTGAAAGCGTAAATATGTCGTCTTCCGCCATTGAGGAAATGACAGCTAACATTCATTCGGTAACTCAGACATTGATAGAAAACAACAAGAATGTCGGAGCTTTAACGGAAGCGTCGGAGAACGGCAGGGCGGGACTCCAATTAGTCGCGCAGGAGATACAGGAAATAGCCCACGATTCCGAAGGGCTTCTGCAAATAAACTCGTTAATGAATAATATTGCAAGCCAGACCAATCTGCTTTCGATGAACGCCGCGATTGAAGCCGCCCACGCAGGAGAAGCCGGCATGGGTTTTGCCGTTGTAGCCGATGAAATCCGCAAACTTGCCGAAACGTCCGGAAAGCAATCAAAAACCACCGCCACAATGCTCAAAAAAATAAAAGCGTCCATAGACAATATTACCAAATCTTCCAACGAAGTATTGAACCGTTTCGGCGCAATAGACACAGGCGTAAAAACAGTTTCAGAACATGAAGAGAATATCCGTAACGCTATGGAAGAACAGGAATCTGGCGGAAAGCAAATACTGGAATCTATAAGCCGTCTTAAAGAAATAACGACTTCGGTTAAAAAAGGCTCCGACGACATGGCGGAATCGGGAAAAACTCTGGTTCAGGAGACAGAAGGGTTTATACAAACAAGTAAAGAAACGGTAGAAGGCATGAATGAGATACTTAAAGGCGTTAATCAGATAAATGTTTCTATAAGCCATGTTAATGAGATGAGCGTTGAAAACAACCGGAACTTTGAATCGTTAAAACAAGAAACGGAAAAATTTAATGACACCATCGGCAACGAGAAGAAAAAAATCCTTATGGTGGACGACGATTCTATCCATCTTGAAATGGTAAATGAAGTATTAAAGAATGACTATGATATAACTACCGTTACGTCCGGCAAAGACGCGCTGGGCTTATTCTATCAGGGGCTTGTTCCCGATTTAATATTATTGGACTTGATAATGCCTGATATGGACGGCTGGAACACATACTCAAGAATAAAAGCGATAAGCTCCCTGCATGATACCCCGATAGCGTTTTTCACGGTTTCTGACGATCCGCAGGACGTAAAACACGCGCATGAAATGGGAGCGGTTGATTTTATAAAGAAGCCCTATGACAAGGACGACCTTCTAAAAAGGGTAGGGAAAATCATCAAGAAAAAATAAATGAGAAAAACCTCTTGACAAAAGTGAAAAAATAATCCATTATATTCCTAGTAATCCTATATGATTACAGAATATTAGGAAGAGGAGACCATTATGGCAAGAGTAGAAAAAATCACCGACCTTATCGGAAATACACCGCTGGTTAAAATTAATAAACTTAATGACGGCGGAGCGACTGTGTATGTAAAACTGGAGAGTTTTAACCCTCTGCACAGCGTCAAAGACCGCATTGCGCTTGCAATGATCGAAGCCGCCGAAAAAGAAGGCAAAATAAAGCAAGGAACGGTTATTATCGAGCCGACCAGCGGCAATACCGGTATCGGGCTGGCTTATGTGGCGGCTGTTAAGGGCTACAGGATAATCCTTACCATGCCGGAAACAATGAGTATTGAGAGGCGCAAACTTCTCAAAGCTCTTGGAGCCGAGCTTGAACTTACTGAAGGCTCCAAAGGAATGAAGGGCGCAATCGCAAAAGCGGAAGAGCTTGCCGCGGCGACTCCCAATTCTTTTATTCCCCAGCAGTTCAATAACGCCGCAAATCCTGCAGTTCACGAAAAAACCACAGGTCCTGAAATCTGGAACGATACCGACGGAAAAGTTGATATTGTCGTCGGCGGAGTCGGAACAGGCGGAACTTTGACAGGAGCGGGAAGATTTTTAAAATCGAAAAAATCCGGCATTAAAATTGTCGCGGTGGAACCTGCCGCGTCCCCCGTGCTTTCGGGCGGAGCGCCGGGACCGCATAAAATTCAGGGTATCGGAGCCGGTTTTCAGCCGCAGGTTTATGATCCGTCCGTAATCGATGAAATCTACCAGACCGACGAAGTAAAAGCCGGAAACACAGCCCGCCGTCTTGCAAAGGAAGAAGGTATAATCGTAGGCATTTCGTCCGGCTCTGTTCTTGAAGCGGCGTTGGTTGTCGCCAAACGCCCTGAAAACAACGGCAAAACAATCGTAGCCGTATTGCCGGACACAGGCGAGCGTTATTTGTCCACATGGCTCTGGGAAGAATGAAACATTTGAAAATCCCGGTTGGATTTTCAAATGTTTCTTGAAGAAAATCGCCGTTTTATTCAATAATAAAAAATTATTGTAGGGCGGTTTTCTTCATGGTTTTAAAAATAGACTTGTTCGGGAACCCCATTGGTTCCCTCGCAAGTCTTGCAGTTTTTCGTCTGACCACTTTAAAGTGGTCAGACGAAAAACTGCGATTTTAAAAGGAAGTTGTTCAAAAACTGAAGTTTCCGAACAACTTTAATATCTAAAAACTTCAGTTTTTAGATATACTAAAACTTATTTTTTTTGTAAGATTTAATAGTCTTAGTTGTGTTATTTATATTTTTGGTGATTAAACCGGATATACAAAATTAAGGAGAAATTTTATGGCAACAACAGAATTAAACGCGCTGAATAAGGCGCAAGCGTACCAACTGGCGGACATTACCAAAACACCGCCGCAATTCGGCGCAATTACGCCGCGCTGGCTGACACGTTTTTTGGAATTCAAAGGGCTTGATGCCGGTATTTACCGCGTAAATAAAGTGCTGGAAGGAGAAACGCCGCTGGATGTTTTATGTTCATCCGAAAAAAAGAGCGTTGAAATTCCCGAAGGCTATGTGCAGTACCAGCAAAAACCAAGAGAGTATATTCTCAACTCGATTTCTACCATCATAAACGTTGATACCGTCGTTGAAGACGTGTTTTCTTCGCCCTATGACCAGACAAAAGAACAACTTCATTTGGCGATTGAAAGTCTGCGCGAGAGGCAGGAGAGCCAGATAATCAATAACGATGATTACGGCTTGTTAAAAAATATTCCCGACAGCCAGCGCATAACACCCGGAAACAAAGCCGGTTCCCCCATGCCCGACGACTTGGACGAATTGCTTTCAAAAGTGTGGAAAGAACCAGCGTTCTTTTTGGCGCACCCAAGAGCTGTCGCCGCTTTCCAGCGCGAATGCACGCGCAGAGGCGTCCCGCCGAATACTGTTTCACTTTTTGGCGGCACTTTTATCCTGTGGCGCGGCATTCCAATCGTACCTACCGATAAACTTCTTGTGGACGGCTTGAAAAACCCCAAAAGCAAAGGCGGAAAAACCAATATTCTTTTGGTGCGCACCGGAGAGGCAAAACGCGGAGTTATCGGCTTGTACCAGACAGGCGTGCAGAACGAACAGGGCAGAGGGCTTTCCGTGCGCTTCAGGGGAGTGGACAACAAAGGGCTTGCGTCCTATCTTTTGTCGCTGTACTGCTCGGCCGCAATTCTTTCAGACGACGCCATAGCCGTTCTTGAAGATGTGGAAGTTGGTAACTACTATGATTACAGCTAACGGTTACGGTTTGCCTGACCCGGAAGAACTTGAACGGTGGGCGCTGTCTTATTTTCCCGAATTTCAGGAAAAAAAGACCGATAAAAACAGCGATCCCCAAGCCGCGTATTCTCCCGTTGTCGCGCCGTATGCCGGTTCGCCTAACGTCAGCCTGTCCGAAGGCGGCTATAAAAGCTCTCCCCTAGGCGCGGGCGGTTTTGACGTAAACCGAATCAGAAATGATTTTCCGATTCTTAACGAAAAAGTCGCGGACGGCAAACCGCTTATCTGGCTTGACAACGGCGCGACGACGCAAAAGCCAAACGCTGTAATAGACCGTATTTCGTATTTTTACAGACACGAAAATTCAAACGTTCACCGGGGAGCGCATGACCTTGCCGCCCGTTCCACCGACGCATACGAAGCGGCGCGGGAAACAACGGCGAGATTTTTAGGCGCGCCGTCAAAAGAAAATATCGTGTTTGTGCGCGGCACTACGGAAGGAGTCAACCTTGTCGCTCAAAGTTACGTAAAACCCCTGCTTTCACCGGGCGATGAAATAATACTCACTATTCTTGAACACCACGCCAATATTGTCCCATGGCAGATAATAGCGCAGGAAACAGGCGCGTTGATAAAAGTCGCTCCTGTAGATGATACTGGGCAGATTATTTTGTCCGAGTATTCGCGGCTTTTCACACGCCGCACAAAATTTGTTTCCGTAACGCACGTGTCAAACGCATTGGGAACAATTACACCTGTTCGGGAGATGATCCAAATAGCGCACGGAAACGGAGCGCGAATTCTTATTGACGGGGCGCAATCGGTTGCGCATACGCCGCTTAATGTCAGCGAATTGGACGCGGATTTTTTTGTCTTTTCCGGGCATAAAATTTTCGGCCCCACCGGCATAGGCGCGTTATACGGAAAAACAGACGCATTAGAAGAAGCCAAACCGTATCAGGGCGGCGGAAACATGATAAAAGACGTAACTTTTGAACGCACGGTATACAATCCTTCTCCGCTCAAATTTGAAGCCGGAACCGGCAACATTGCGGACGCGGTCGGTCTTGGCTCTGCGCTGGATTACGTTACCGGCATAGGAATCGCGAACATAAGCGCGTACGAGCATGAACTGCTGGATTACGCGACAGGCGAACTTAAGCGCATAGACGGACTGCATCTTATCGGCACGGCGGCGCAGAAGGCGAGCGTTTTATCCTTTGTACTGGACAGCGCGAGCGTCGAGCAGGTCGGCAAACACCTTGCAAGCCACGGAATCGCCGTCCGCGCCGGACACCACTGCGCCCAGCCGATTTTGCGCCGCTTCGGACTGGAATCGACAGTACGCCCTACCATCGCGTTCTACAACACAGCCGAAGAAATTGACAAACTGGTATGCGCGGTTAGGGAAATAGCGTGATATCTTGACAAAATAAGACGCTCTCTATTATTATTGAACATTATGGGTGTCAGAAATGCCTAAAAACAGCGCTATGAATTTACTTCCTCAGGAAAAGACGGTACAAACAAGCACGTCAAGCGACAATACATTTTTTAATATTGTCATTTGGGTTCTGGGAATATTTGTTTCTTCAATTCCATTGTTTGTTACTCCGCTTGTAAAACTTGGCATTTACGAGAGTTATAACAATTGGTTTAATGATATTTTTAATAATGGTGAAATATTGATAATTTCAGTCTGTTTAGCCGTGCCGGCTATTTTTAATGCTTTAACTAAAGAACAAAAAAAATTATCATTCATATTAGGCGTTTTGCTTTTTATCTTTACTCTTTTTTGCCTTTTCGTATATTGTACTACTGACGGCGTAACAACATTTGCCAAGATAACGAAAGATGAAATACAGCCAATGTATCAATTGGGAAAAATAAATGGTATAATTTTGATAATTATGTTTTTATTAGGTTTATTATCATTTTTTACATTCAAGCAGGAGAAATAAATTGTGGAAACTGTATTGAATATTATTTTTTATACTTTTGTATTGACAGGCTTAGGTATTGCTTGCTTTTTTGTTTTTCCCGCTATTGTCAAAATATATCGTATGCAATATCCGTCAAAAAAAATAAATATGAACCTTTCGAATTTACTTGCATCGTTTAAAAAAACAAATAATGGGTCTGAATTAGGCGTAATATTGATAAATTTGATGAAAATCGGTTATTACCAGCAACTAAAGACTATAAATCACTCCGTTAATTTTCCTGATGAAAAACAGTATCAAGGGTTTTTAAGGTATGCAACTCCGGAAATAGCTCAATCTATAAATACATTAGGAGACTCCCTTGAAAAATATGTCATTTAAAAACTATAAATGTGATAACATCATCAGTGAATTCGGAGAAGATAAAGTTGAGGAACGTTACAGCAAACTTTTTGATGAAATGACTAAATTTCTAGAAGTTAATGAATTGAATGGGAAAGCCGTAATAAACAAAGAAATTCTTGCTAATGTTGTAATTGACTATTTTTGCGATATATTACGGTTAAAAAGTTTTCATGTGGATATAAAAAAAACCAACAGCCAAAAAGTTATAGCTTATACTTCTTATTGGTTGCTATACCGAAAGCCGATTCAGATAATAAATAATGATTCAGATGACAAACGGTATGTTACATTGAACGAAAGATTTGTTCTTCAATATATATTAGATTATTTAAGTGAACGAGAAAGAGGCGGTCATATTTTATCGCGTGAAAGCGAAGGTTTAAAAAACTTTTCCGGTCTCATGCTGTATTATCTTGTATACCGCTCGCACGATGCGCAAAGCCTTGAAATGATAATAACATCTTTTTTAGCCGGACAAATTTATGAAAGAACAGACACAGATATAAGCAAAGAATTGCACCCGTTTGATAATTAGTGTCTGTCCACAAAGTCGGTTACTTTGTGGACAGACCTTGCATTTTCTCGCCTAAAGGCTGCGAAAATGCAATTTTTAAGGTAGTCTGTCTATAATGTGTCCACATTATAGACAGA
>Ga0268262_10002440_pt1 | contig 21481 bp, 17 predicted proteins | sample TergutNc150P3_FD_190354 | JGI IMG/M metagenome (GOLD analysis project Ga0268262, IMG submission 190354) | Nasutitermes corniger P3 segment gut microbial community from laboratory colony in Florida, USA - Nc150 P3 (SPAdes) (version 2) | ecosystem: Host-associated > Arthropoda: Insects >... | reverse complement strand
TGTGCGGCGTTCCCTACCATGCCGTCCGTTCCTACATCGCGCGGCTTTTGAAATACGGCAAAAAAATCGCCATCTGCGAACAGCTTTCCGAACCGGGCAAGGGCCAGAAAATTATTGACCGGCAGGTCGTGGAAATTATTACGCCGGGAACCACCGTGGACGAGGATTACCTTGACCGGGGAAGTTCCAACTATCTTGCAGCCCTGGCTTCGTCGGACGCGTCCGTGTCGGACGGCTTTATTTCATTTGCCTATATCGACCTTTCAGCCGGCGGTTTTTACGCGGCTTCATTCCCCATCGCCCATTCCGGTGAACGTCTGGCGCAGGAACTTGAGCGCTTGCAGGCGCGGGAAATGCTGGTGCAGGAATCCCTGCTTGAGGAAAACGCGGACATTGCCCGCGTCTTGTCCGGCCGCGCTTCTCTGGTGGTGAACCGTTGGGCCGACTGGTTTTTTGACCGTGAGAAGGCGCGGAAAAGGCTGCAACGGCAATTCGGCCTTTCCAGCCTGAAAAGTTTCGGGCTGGAAGATGACAGCCCGGAACTGCTCGCCGCGGGAGCGATCCTCGATTACCTTGACGACACCGCGAAAAGTTTGATACCCCATGTCCGTTCCATCACCGTATATCAGGATAATGAATTTGTCGGGATAGATGAATCGAGCCAGCGCAATCTGGAACTGGTCAGGAATCTGCACGACGGCGATGTCCGCTTCACCCTGCTGGAAGTTATTGACGAAACACGCTGCGCTATGGGAAAGCGCCTGCTCAAATGGCGGCTGCAGCACCCGTTGCGGGACATCAACCGCATACAGGCCCGGCTCAATATGGTAGAAACCCTGTACCGCGATCAGAACAGCCTCAATACCCTGCGCGAACTGTTGGGCAGAACCCCCGACCTTGAACGCCTTTCCGCGCGGCTTGCCATGGACAAGGCCCACGGCAAGGATATGCTGTCAATTCAAAACGCCCTGGTTTCCTGCGAGGCCGTCAAGCAACTGCGGGATACCCTGAACATAGTTTGCGAGTCGGATACCCCCAAGGGAAGCCCGCAGACCGCGCCCCCCGACGACGGCAGTTTTGCCCGTTTGATGGAACTGAAAGACCTGCTGGCGCGGAGCATTTGCGATGACCCGTCGATTCTTTTAACCGAAGGAAATTTAATCCGTGACGGTTATAACGGCGAACTTGATAATTTGCGTAAATTAAAGGATTCAGGCAGGCAGCTTTTGGAAGCGTACCTTGAAGAAGAGCGGCTGGCGACCGGCATCTCCAGTTTGAAGATACGGTATAACCGGCTTATCGGTTATTTTTTTGAGGTAACCAAAGCCCATCTGGACAAGACGCCGGAGCATTTTATCCGGCGGCAGGGGATTGCCGGCGGCGAGCGTTTTACCACCGAGCGCCTTGCCGGTCTTGAATCCGAGATAAACGGCGCTTCGGACAAAATCGTTGAACTGGAACGCCGGCTGTTTCTGGAGTTACGGGAAAAGGCAAAACTCGTCCTCGGTGAACTTGCCGCCGAACCCCGCCGTATCGCCGAACTGGACGCGGCTCAATCGCTGGCGCGGGCCGCTTCCCTGCGGGGCTGGGCGCGCCCCACGGTGGATAATTCAAACGCCCTGGAAATTTATGAGGGCCGCCACCCCGTAGTGGAGTCGCATCTGGGCCGGGGTGAATTTATCCCCAATGACATTATCCTCAACAATCAGGCGGACAGCCCCTTTTTTGCCATGATAACCGGCCCCAATATGGCCGGAAAGTCCACCTACCTCCGTTCCGCCGCCCTCATTACCCTCATGGCGCAGATGGGCAGTTTTATCCCCGCGCGGGAAGGGCGCATCGGCCTGTGCGACCGTATCTATTGCCGCGTTGGCGCTTCCGACAATCTGGCGCGGGGAGAGTCGACCTTCCTGGTTGAAATGAACGAGACCGCCTATATCCTCAACACCGCCGGTGAGCAAAGCCTCGTAATTATGGATGAGGTTGGTCGGGGAACCGGAACCAATGACGGGCTTTCCATTGCCTGGTCGGTCAGCGAAGAATTGCTGGACCGGATCAAATGCCGGACGTTTTTTGCCACCCACTACCACGAACTTTCCCTTCTACAGCACCCCCGCATCGTTAACCGTTCAATGGAAGTGCTGGAAAAAGACGGGGGAATAGTGTTTTTACGCCGTTTGAAAGAAGGCCCCACCGCGGAATCCTATGGATTGCACGTCGCCCGCCTTGCCGGCTTATCCCCGGCGGTACTTGAACGGGCGCGACGGATCATGCAGCGGCTCCGTGAACAAAATGCCGGTTTAACCGTTAACCAGGAAGATTACGCCGTTAACAAAAAGGCGCAGCACAAGGTGTCTGACGCCATTATACGGGAACTGTCGGCGCTTGAACCGGAAAAAATGACCCCAATTGAAGCCCTTGCCCAACTCAACGAATGGAAACGCCGTTTTACCGCCGAAAAGGAGAGTGCCCCGCCGGTAAACCCCAAGCCCCGCACCCTTAAAGCGGCGGATTCATCCCCTTCGCTGTTTGATTGATACATTATTTTGAGAAGACTCACACAAAGATCACGAAGGAACAAAGATCACAAAGGGGGAAATAGGGGGTTGTTGTAAGTAATCTGAGCTTGATAGTTTCACGATAAGATAACGAACAAAAACCCTTTGATTCTTCTTGGTGTTCTTCTCTTTCTTAGTGTTCTTTGTGTGATCTCTTTCCCGGTACTTACTCAATAAAGAGCACTTCCGGTTCCAGGTCAAAACCCGTCGCTGTTTTGACCCGTGCGGCAACTTCTTCAATCAGGGCGCGGATATCTGTAGCGGATGCTCCGCCGGTGTTAACGATAATGTTGCCGTGCCAGGGGGCCACTTGCGCGCCGCCTTTACGCAGGCCGCGTAAACCCAGTTCGTCAATTATTTGTCCGGTTGGCTTGCCAAAACGCGGGTTGTTCTTGAAAACCGAACCGGCGGAAGGGTAGCGGTAGTGCCCTTTTGTCTCGCGGTCTTTACGGTGGGAATCCATTACGGCGCGGATTTGCCCCGTTTCGCCGGGTGTTAAATGAAATGACGCGGAAAGGATGAGCGAATCGCGGCCCTGAAAGGGACTGTGTTTGTAACTGAATTCGCTTTTGACGGCGGGCAGGCGCAGGCGTTCCGGCGCTGAACCGGAAAAATCGATAACTTCCGTTTCGGTTAACACGTCGGCGATTTCCTGCCCGTAACAGCGGGCATTCATCCAGACCGCCCCGCCGATACTGCCGGGCATACCGGCAAGAAATTCCAGGCCGGAAAGTCCGGCATCAGCGGCGGTTTCAGCGGCGGAGTCAAGGCTTGTCCCGGCGCGGAACTCCAGAATTCCTTCCCGCCGCCCCGTTTCTCCCGCCCAGCCGCCGGTGTCCAGCACAATCCCCCGTAGGCCCGCGTCCACGACCAGAATATTCGCCCCGCCGCCCAGTACAAAAACCGGTAGATGTTCGGCGCGGGCGGCGGCAAGGAGCGCGGCGGTAAACGCGGGAAAACCCTCGCCGGAGGGCTTGAGCCAGCAATCAGCCGGACCGCCCGTTTTGAAGGTACTGTGGGCGGCCATTGGTTCGTTATAACGGACTTCAATATCGCAGGGATTTTTTTGTTTGCAGGATTCAACAATGTCATGGGTGGCCGACATCGGTTTTTGCCTCATCTATAATACAGTACTTATATGTTATACTATGTCAATAGGCTTTTTCAAAAATTTTTATAAATTAATTTCTGGTGAATCTTGATTATATTTCGTATATTTCAAAGTACCATTAAATATTTTACTGTGGAATAACACGAAGAAACTTTTCTGGTTTCAATAACTTAATAATAAGACCTGATAAAAGTACATAACCATAAATCATCCTGTAAATTAAGCAGTAGAGTCTGTTTTTCTTTATATGAAAGTTCAGCTTGGTTATATTCAAGTAAACTAATAACGCCTCTATCTTTAAGCGTTTTATTCTCCTGTATACGTGTATCATCATTTGCTATAATTTCTGATAATTTCTCTATTTTTTCCTGTGTTTGAGTGATAATAAGGCTATAAAAGTTTCTCTCTTTTTGTTTCTCGACTTCAAGGGTTTTAAGTAATTCTTCAATAGTGCGGTTTTCTTCATTAAATTTGAGTGTATGCATTTTGTTTATTGGAGACAGGAGAGAGGATACATCCAGTGCAACAGTAAGGGCCCAATTATTATGGATATTATCGTCAAAATTATTCCTTCTCCAAACATCTCCCAATGAATCAAGCGAGGCAACAGGCAGTTTAAACAAAGTAGACCATTCTAATTTAAGCAAAGGAGCATTATTTTGCCTGTTCAAAAGCCTTGTCATGCTTAAACTTTCTTTCGTAAGATATAAACTTTTCTTTTCGATAGCGTTTATTTCTTCTTTTCGTGTGTCCAGAAAATTATGTGTAAATAACTCATCATCAGGATCAATTAATGATTCAGTATTTGTATTTTCTATCATTATACCAGTCAATCGAAATAATTCACTCTGAAGAGAAACTCGTTCATTTTCAAGATCAAACAAATTTTTTTCATATTCCCATTTTTCCAAGCGAGCTTTTTCATACTCACGCCATGATATACTTCCTCTGGTAAATAATTGTTGCTGGGCTTTTAGAAATTCATCGTGAAGAATCAAAGTGTCATTAAGATAAATAATACTGCGTTCTATTTTTCTTATACCGATATATGATTCTATTGCGGAAAACAATATATTTTTTACTGTAATATTATAATCATTTCTTGATAAAGCGCTCTGAATAACGGCATTTCGGGAATAGGGGTTTTTACGGCTATGAAGCCACCATGGATTAAGTGATTGAGAAATACCAATGTTATATTCCAAATTCTGTATATAGCCCCAATTCAGTTGATCTAATGTCGAAGTTTCCAGTAAATCTCTATCTAGAGAGTATGAACTGCCTAAACTTAAAGTCGTAGCCGTTGGCAAAGGAAATGATATGCCAAGTGATGACCTGTTACTTGTTGCTTTATAATTAAAGAAACCCTTTTTATACGGATAAACTAAACTGTTAGATAAAGAAACCATCGGAGTCCACCATTGCAAATATTGGTATCTGCGGTCGATAAGCGAAAGTTCGTATCCTTTTCTTGCATTGATCACGTTACTGTCGGAAATTATTGATTTAATTATTTTTTTCAAAGAATAATCTTCATTTGCCTGTACGACGGGAGAAACTAAAACAAGCAGAAATAGTATAATGTTTCTTTTCGTACAAGTAAACAGACTATTCTCCTATTTTTTTGCGCTCTTAGCTTGATCATTATCTATTAAGTCCATAGAGGCGCTTATAAAATCAAGTTTTTTAAGAATCATATATATAATCTTATCCTGAGCTACAATAACTCGACCTTCCGCACCTATACCTGCACGTAATAATATTTTTTCCTTATTTTTTGCAGTAAGATAAGGTTCAGCGATCCGGGCTTCTACAATAAAGACAGGTTTCCCATTTTCTCCTATTATAAAATCCGCAGGGATTAGGTTTATTTCCGATTCCAGCTTGCCAAATTTGGATGGCGGTAATCCAGGAAACCGCAAAGATGCCTTCTGACCCATTTTTACCAGCGCAATATACGAAGGATCAATATATAATTCAGCTTTGAGCATTGAAGAATCAGTGGGTACAATATTAATAATGTGTTCTCCGGGAAGGATATTGTCTCCAATGTTCAAAGCATGTAATTCGTTTACCCTTCCTGAAATTGAAGCGCAAATTGTTGCGTTCTTAATATTTCGTTCAAGATCGGAAAGATGCCGTTCAAGAACTTCCCGTTCGCTAAAAAGACTTTTTAAGTTATTTGTGGTTTCAATCAATTTATTATTCCGCCAAAGATTAAATGTAAGGCGGGCCTGTTCAAGTTCTTTTTCAATGTCCTCTACCTTCTGTGGAGTGATCATGCTTTCAGGCAATGTTTTTTCACGTTTCAATTCTGTTTCCAGTATAGCTATTTGACCAAGCAATTTCTTGTATTCAATTATATATGCGTTAGATCGGGTATAGGCTTCACTATTGTGTATTGGAGCGGTATTAATATTCCTCCTAATGGTTTCCAGGAGATATTCAGTTATTGTTATTTCACCTTGCATACGTTCCATGAGTTTTTTCGAGTTTTCCAAGTCAAGTATATCTGCGGAAGCGTCAAAATAAAGCAGGACTTCTCCTTCATTTACAAACATATCGTTATGATAATTTTTTTCAAGCACTTCTCCGCCGGAAAGGGCCACAATTTGGGAAATTGTAGCTGCCGGACGTAAAAGAACAGTTGTCTTAACTACATCGTCCATTTTGGCAATAAACATCCATGCAATAGCGGTAAGGACAGTACAAAAAGTAACAATAATAAACATAATGCCGGCGCGGGACGGACGAAGCATAAAAAACTGATAACCTTTTTGAAATTCGGACATATCCGCAAATTGTATCATAACGCCGCACTCTCCCATAAGGCTTTATACATTCCTTTTTTCGCCAGTAGTTCTTTATGGCTGCCCGATTCAACAATAGCTCCCTTATCCATAACAAAAATTTTATCACATCTCTTTACTGTTGTAAGCCGATGAGCAATAACAATAACCGTCATGCTGCCCCGAAGCGTCTCGATAACTTTAAAAATATGATGCTCACTTATGGAATCAAGATTGCTGGTTGCTTCATCCAAAATTAATATATCTGGTTTTCCCAACAATGCTCTGGCCAGAGCAAGACGTTGCCGTTCGCCGCTTGATATGGTTGCTCCCCGTTCGCCAAGTTTTGCATTATACCGTTCAGGCAGCCTGTTGATAAATTCATCGGCACCGGCTTTTTCCGCAGCAGCAATAATATCTTCCATTGGCGCGGCAGGATTCTGCAGTGAGATGTTTTCAGCAATGGCACCGGAAAACAAATAAATATCCTGCGGCACATACCCAATTCGGGACCGTAAGGCAGACGCGTCCAAAGAACGGAGATCATTCCCATCTATGGAAACCGTACCTTGTTCCGGTTCATAGAATTTAAGAAGCATTTTTACCAAGGTAGTCTTTCCACATCCCGAAGGGCCTACAAAAGCAACCATCTGTCCTTTTTCAATACAAAAAGACAAATCTTTGTATATGGACGGACGCATTCCGTATTTAAAAGAAACATGGCTGAATTCGATGTCTCCTTCAAATGAAACAGGCTTTATAAACTGGGCATCTTCCGGCTGTTCTGTCTCTGTTTCAAAGATTTCATCTACCCTCTCAACAGCAACATAGGCTACCTGTAATTGTGCCTGTAGGTTAATCAGACGGAAAAGCGGGCCTGAAAAATATGCCAATAAGGCATTAAAACTGATCAATGTTCCAAAACTATAAGTATCCTTTATGATGCCGGAGCTGGCAACCCAAAAAGTAATAACTCCGGTAATTGTAGTTATTGTTCCCGTTATAAATCCTTGCGCTATCTGGATTAGATTAGTTTTCCAGCTTGTCCAGGTTACTTTCATTAAATTTTTCTCATAATCATCGCGCGCTGTTTGCTCTGCATTAAGGGCTTTAATTGTATATGCGCCATTAATAAGTTCTACTGCGGTTGAAAATAATCCTGCTTCTTCATGACGCAAAAGAGCGTACTGTCTGCGGTATATCTTTATAAAAAATCTTATAACTATACTAACAATCAGTATGTTCAATAATGAAATGGAAAATAAAACACCGCTGATTTTAAATAAAAACGGAGCGATTACAACTAATAAAAAAGTATCCATAATAACAGATAACGTTGTTCCCGACAATACATCCCTGATTGTGGTTATATCATCAAGCCGGGACATAATCTCGCCCGTTCTTCTTGAATCAAAAAAGGAAACAGGCAATTTTAACAAATGGTTAATATAAGAAAAGCTAAATTGTAAATCTGTTTTGTATACCACATGATTCATGATTAACGAACGCAATACATCAACAACTGCCTGAATAACCACAATTAACAGGACGCCTATTGACAACGATGTAAGGGTAAAAAGAGCCTTGGTGATTACTACTTCGTCAATTATGTATTTATAGTAAAATGAAGTAAGTATGCCAAAGATTATCAACAATATTGACGCTAGAAAGGTCATTATAATATTCTTCTTGTGAGGAAATAACAAAGGAAAATATTTTATAAGAAGGTTCCCCTTTTCTTTTTTTGGTACAAAATGATTGTCCAGTGATAAAAATAAAACATACCCTGTCCATTTTTTTAGGAATTCTTCACGGCTGATTATACGTTTGTTTTCAGCAGGATTAGGGTCCCATATTTCAACCTTAGTCTTTGAGATGGATTTTATTACCACAAAATGGTCATAGATATTACCTAAATAAGTCATCTTTATGTGAGCGATAAACGGAAACAACAATTTTGAATTCAGAGTGCTATCGGAAATTTCTCCTTTAAACGCTTGCGCGGTAAATCCGAGTTTTTCCGCAGCAGTAATTAGTCCAATAAGGTTTGTTCCCATGGCATCTGTTTTACAGAGTTTGCGTATCTCGGCGGTACGGATATATAACTTGTAATGGGACGCAATCATTGCCAGACAGGCAGGCCCACAATCATTAACACCTAATTGCTGATGGTATTGCATATATTTACATTATTTATCTATCTTCTTAATCCATTCAGCCAATTCTTTTCTGAACGTAGCCGAAAAACGATTCGTTTCGGGATCGTCAGCCCATGGAAAATACTTGTAGTAAAAAGGCTTTCCCGGCAGGTTTTTCTGTATATATGTTGTTGATGAAGCAGGGATACGATAATTATAATCGCCATGGACAAAGAGAATGGGGATATTAATGTTTTTATAATAGTCAAATGGCCTAATATGTATAATGCTATTATAATAACGGTATGTCATGTAATAATAATCTTCTTCAAATGAATCTGGGAATTCGCTGTTTTCCGGGTTAAAAACGGTAAGTATATCCGTAAACATTTCAATCCATTCCTGAGGATAGCCTGAACGGGTCGTACTTAATATTTTATATGATTCATACAGCGAAAGCCCTCCATAGTTTATGGACACCATGGCAATAACTTTATCCTTATTGTTCATTTTTTCATATACAAGCGGCAGCAGCATAGCCCCCTCGGAAGCTCCGACTAATACGATAGAACCGGTTTCATGATCTTTAAGGTAACCATTAATACTTTCGGTATAACAAGCAAGCAAGTTTTCTGCGGTATAATACGCCCTGTCATCCATATCTTTTGAATAATCTAATCCTGGCTGGCGTCTTAGTTTTTCGGGTATGAGGATGGTATGCGTTTTATGTAAGGAAAGAAAAATGTGCGCAACCATTTCGGTTACGGATAAACCATTATTTATGTTGGGTTTTAAAACTGAATACCATCCGCCTTCTCCAAGAATGATTATCAATTTATGAGAATTATCATTGGGATATAAATAAGCCAAAGTATTGGGGTAATGTTGAATTTCTAAGTCTGGATATGCAGTATTTGGCCTTGTGACGCATGAAATAAGCAAAGCGACAATTACGGAAATCATAAAAAGTCGATAAGCGTTTATTTGTTTGGTCATGTATTACTCTTAGTAGTAAATGTATATATAATACCACCACCAGACGAATCTATTTTAGGGCAAATATTATGAATACCATTCTTACCTTTGACGGTAAGGCCATCGAATGATATCCTAGCATTATCACTTATGTTAACATTTACTATAGAATTACTTGGTTTATCATCTTGTATAGTATAAGCTGGAGGAACATTATAGACCTGAGTATTATTCTTTTCACTACTAGTACTACTACTCTTACCTTTGCCACCACCGCTTCTCGTGCTAGTATTGCTACTGTCGTTTCCTATGTTATTCCCACCATTGCCACCACCACCGCCGCCTTTTCCACCGTTGACTAATAACAGTTCTTCTGCACTTACAACTGAAAATCCGCTTGTTTCACCATACGAAGTTGTCATATTTTTTACCCTCCATGCCTGATAACATCTTTTTATACACTTAAATGCTATCAAGCTAAAATATATACCTATGTCATGATATTTATACCATTTTTGAGGTTATTTGTCAAGATATTTTTTAACGGTTTATTTTTTGCTCTGCAGGGGTTCGTTCAGCAAAGAAAAAACTATTGTCAAAACGCTAAATCCATTATATGGTATTTCCGGGTTCATAGTATGATTACCGTAAAAAAATGGTGTTGGGGGATTATTGATTTTGACAACTTACCTTATTTTGTCAGGTTGCTTCAATATTGCTGATGGTATTGCATATATTTACATTACTTATTTAAGAATGATTTATAATCCATTCAGCCAATTCTTTTCTGAATTGTAAAACAGCATTTCTGGTTCTTGGCTGATGATCCCACCGGTAATACATATAATTAAAAGGTTTGTCAGGCAAATTATCTTGTATGTATACAGTTGATTCAACAGGAATGTTATAATCATTATCTCCGTGGATAAACAGTACCGGAATATTTATATAATGATAATAATAATCAATAGGCTTAATATTCCTAATACTATTAAACCATTTATATGTAACGCCAAAAATGCTTTCTTCGTATGAATCCGGATAGGTATCTTTACCTGGTTTATAAATATCTACAAAATATTGATACATAATTTTATAATCCGGTGGTATATCATCCCGTAAAGTTAATACTAAAAATGACTCATACCATGAAAGACCGCCAAAACTTATTGAAACAAGCGCTTTTATACTATTTTTGTCATTTATTCTTTCATATATCAAAGGTAACAGGCAGCCTCCCTCGGATGAACCCACAATAATTACTGTAGAAAATGAATATTCTTCCAGAAAACTATTAATACTATTAACATAACAGTCAATAAGATTATTGGCCGTATATTCAATTCTATCATTCATATCGAGGTAATAACTTTGGCCAGGCTGGCGGTTAAATTTTTCCGGTATCATAATAGTATATTTATCACCCAGAACTTGTATCAATTGCGCTCCTATATGGGTAGATGTCCATTTCTTTTCATCTTTGGTACCAAGCACAGAGTTCCACCCATTTCCTTCAATACTAATCACTAATTTGTCAGATGTTTTATTATTAAAGATATAAACATGGCTGTTTCCATAATAAACAGTTTCCATGTTTGGATAAGGATTCTTATGATCAAATGTAGTACATGAAAACAAAAGATAAAAAAGAATAAAAAAGAAACAGTTTTTTGCGTTCTTTCTCCACAATGTCATAACAGCCCTTCTAATAAATTAATTCGCGGGATAATTTTTTTTTGCCTCTTCATAATCATCCTGCTTTGTCATGCCAATATAACCAAGCGCACTAATTACATCTATACCTAAACAGACATTAACCCCACGCTTATTATCTTTACTATAAAAATAACTCAATTCAGCAAAAAAGATATCTCTGCAAAATAAAGAAGATATATCATAGTCTGCATATCGTATCATAAATAATAAACCGGCCTGAAATTTGAAATAATCAGGCTGAATATGCTTCACCGCGCTTATTGATGTGAAGGGACCCAGTATAAAATCTTTATCTCCAGGATAAAATATTGACAAAATGTTATATGAGACAGAAAGATTTGCGAATGTAAAGTAATAATTGTCTATGTTGTCTATTCCAACATGTAAAGCCAAAGGTGATATACCAATACCAATGCCGTTATCTGATTGTAAAAAAAAATTGAAAAACCTTCCGTAAATATATCCTTGATTTCTATCTTTTGTATTGGTAAAAGGAAAATCTACTCCTATGAAACCTGGCCCGACACTGTATTCAAATTCCACAGGATATAGGCAGAAACCAGTTAATAAAAAAATAAAGCAACAAAATAATTTTCTCAATTGTAATACACCCGATATCGGAGAACATTATAAGCGCAACAAATGAATATCTAGAACGTAAACGTAAGAACTCCGCTAACTTGAAACTTGTCTTTATAACCTGCATTTACGTTAATAGTCATAGGACCGTCTTTTATCGTAAGTCCTTTGGGTACATCGAAAGAACCAATAGAAAATATTTTGTTTGCAGTAATGCCATCAGATGGAGTATCTGCCTTATAGGTAGGTAATTCAACAAGGTTTTTCTTCTTACTAGTAGTAGTAGTAGTAGTAGTAGCAACAGTAGTATTGTTATTGTTATTATTATTGTTATTATTGCCTTTTCCACCGTTGACCAATAACAGTTCATCTGTACTTACAACTGAAAATCCGCTTGTTTCACCATACGAAGTTATCATATCTTTTACCCTCCATGCCCGATAGCATCTTTTTATACACTTTAATGCTATTAAGCTAAAAATTATACTATCCACACGGGATAGCAATTATAAAACAGGCAACGCCTGATTATAACTCACAAAATCAATGCCTCTTTGTAAAAAGGCGTTCCAAAGTGAAAGTCAATGCCCCCCTTTTTCTTTAACAAGCTACCCATATTATGATATTTATACCATTTTTGAGGTTATTTGTCAAGATATTTTTTTTTTGTTAATTTTATGCTCTACAGGGGTTCATTCGGCAAATGAAAAACTATTGTCAAAACGCTAAATCCATTATATGGTATTTCTGGGTTTATAGTATGATTACCGTAAAAAATGGTGTTGGGGGATTGTTGATTCTGACAATTTGCCTTATTTTGTCAGATTGCTTCAATACCATAATTCCCCTAAGCAACTCAGACGATTTAGATGATTCAGACAATATAGATCAGATGTGGAAAAATGTTATTGTTCCCGTTTTCAACGGGAAATTTATCAGGGTCATTCTAAGAGCGGTTTCTCCGGTAACAATTACCCTTAAAAATGGGGTTCAGGTATATCTAATCGGAGTGGGCAAAAATGTTAACCTGGTTTTGGAAAACAATATTACCTTAAATAGTTATTTTTCTCACGACTGAAAGAATCTCCTTATCATAAATTATTGGCAGAACAAAAACTGAAATATTATTCTAATCTAAGTATTTGCTTTACTGTTACCTATAAATATCAAAACTAATAATAAGTTTACACCTGCGTATGCATAAAACCCTTGTTGTTGTTCATTATGTTTATAGCCCAATTCTAAAACAACAAACTCTTGATTTTTTATTGGTTCTATGATGCGTACTGAAGACTGCAACCCAAAACGCATTTCAAAAAAATCACGCTTGCTATTATTAATTGCATGCGCGGAAACAACAGGCCCTAAAACCAACCCTTCCCAATCTTTGAAGAAATTATAATAGAGTGAAATATTAGCAAAAGTTAAATAATAATCACTGGTGTCATTTATTCTCATAAAATACATTAGAGGTGAAAAAGCTATACCAAAACCTGTTTCCATTTCATAATAAAGATAAGGAATACGTCCAAAATAATAACTATTATATGATTTATTGGTAATTGAACCCCCAACTCCTAAAACACCGAAACTAATCCCAGCTTCTGGATAGGCATTAACTGATATAAGAAAAAATAGAAATATTATTATATATTTTCTTGCCATAGATTTCCCAATTATTTTATACACTACTTTTCTGTAAAATCTCCTTGAAGAACAGTACGTAAACGATGGATTAAAAAAATTTTTTGGTAAATGTAAGTTTCCCAACCAATTTACCCATTTCCTTGTCCGCATATACTTGTTCAGGAGTTTTACTTGACGTCATTTCAAAACTAAGACTTTTATCATCTTTTGTAATCACTACTTTCGTAGGAATCGTAATATTACCTATAATTGGTACTGAAAGGTTTATGCCTTCGATGCTTATATAAGTACCTTTTTTAGTACCTTCCGTGCTAGCAGTGGCAATACTGTTTTTCCCACTATTGCTAGCATTGCCTTTCCCACCGTTGACCAATAACAGTTCCTCTGCACTTACAACTGAAAATCCGCTTGTTTCACCATACGAAGTTATCATACTTTTTACCCTCCATGCCTGATAGCATCTTTTTATACACTTAAATGCTATCAAGCTAAAAACATATACCATCCACACGAGATAACAGTTATAAAACAGGCAACGCCTAGTTATAATTCACAAAATCAATGCCTCTTTGTAAAAAGGCGTTCCTTCCACTCATAATACTCCCTGGCGGTAATTTCGTAAAGATTAATATCGCTTATCTTTCCGGTATAGCTTTTTTGAGCATAATGGCGTACGCCTACTTTATGACCGCAATAGTTTTTAATAAATCTTTCGTACTGGTCAAGAGCATACACATTTTGGAGCGCAACCATCCAATTAAACGCCTGACAACCACGGTTTACGAACAGATAATCCAGATAACTAAAGAATGCTTTTGCAAATAAAAGCGGATACTTGCCGCCAAAATGTATCATTCTAAATCCATTGATTATGTCCATAGGACGTGTCCACTGCCCTTCAAAATACGCAAATAATTTTTGGTCTCCGCTTATCGCAACCATATTTTCGTAAAGCCAAGTATTACTCATATTAAGTTCCAGTGCATGAGCGCCATTATGAGCCCCATCATAAAAAAACCATTCATTGGCAACATCAAGAGTGGCCTTCATAATAAGATAGTTTAATTGTTGGGCATAAGATGCCGCCGGTTCCAAAGTGAAAGTCAACGCCCCCCCTTTCTTTAACAAACTACCTATATTATGATATTTATACCATTTTTGAGGTTATTTGTCAAGATATTTTTTAACTGTTAATTTTATGCTCTACAAGGGTTCATTCGGCAAATGAAAAACTATTGTCAAAATGCTAAATCCATTATATGGTATTTCTGGGTTTATAGTATGATCACCGTAAAGAATGGTGTTGGGGGATTATTGCTCTTGACAATTTGTCTTATTTTGTCAGGTTGCTTCAATACCATAATTCCCCTAGGCAACTCAGACGATTTAGACGATTCAGACGATATAGATCAGATGTGGAAAAATGTTATTGTTCCCGCAAAATCGCCAGGTGCGGCTTTTGGTTGGATCTACCTTAATGCCGAAAACTGGGATTCTTGCATTGTAAACTTGGACGGAGGTATTCATGAATTACCCAGCGGGAGCAATCTCTTTTTCAACGGGAAATTTGTCAGGGTCATTTTAAGAGCGGATTCTCCAGTAACAATTACCCTTAAAAATGAGGCTCAGGGATACCTAATCGGAGTGGGCAAAAATGTTAACCTGGTTTTGGAAAACAATATTACCTTAAAAGGCATATCTAACAATACTGAACCGCTTTTACAAATAGTGGAAAAAGGAAAGTTGGAAATGAGGGCCGGATCGCGAATCTGCAATAATAGATGCCCCTCCAGTTACGGCGGTGCGGTTCTTGTTTATGACGGTTTTTTTACGATGAAAGGCGGTTTGATTGATAATAACGAAGCAGGGTTGCAAGGGGGAGGTGTATTTGTTGTCGGAGAATCTACTTTTACTATGTCAGGAGGCACAATAAAAACCAATATCGCTCAAGGCGGCGGCGGAGTGGCTGTAGCTGATAAATCAGTCTTTACCATGACCAACGGGATAATTGAAGATAACAAAGCTGTTGAAATCGGAGGAGGAGTATCTTTAACAGAGAAAGCTGTTTTATCCATGAAAGGAAGTGCAATAAAGAACAATACTGCTCAAAACGGTGGTGGAATTGCCGTAGTTGGTAAATCATCCTTCACCTCAACTAACAGTATAATTGAAAATAACCAAGCCGTTGAAATTGGAGGAGGCTTACTTGTTGCCGGGGAATCTGTCTCTACCGTGTCTGGAAGTACCATAAAGAACAATACTGCTCAAAACGGCGGCGGAATTACCGTAGTTGGTAAATCATCCTTCACCTCAACTAACAGTGTAATTGAGAATAACCAAGCCGTTGAGATCGGAGGAGGCTTACTTGTTGCCGGGGAATCTGCCTTTACTATGTCAGGTAGTACCATAAAGACCAATACTGCTCAAGACGGCGGCGGGGCGGCTGTAGTTGATAAATCAACCTTCGCTATAACCAACGGGATAATTGAGAATAACAATGCTGTTGAAGTCGGGGGAGGTGTTTATTTGACCGATAGGTCTGTCTTTTCCATATCAGCAGGTGAGATTAAAAATAACAAAGCCAAAGGCGGTGGTGGTGTTTTTGTACAAGAAGCAGACTTTACAATGTTAGGTAATACATTCATTAATACCAACGAAGCGGGAAGCTGGGGCGGGGGTGGTGTTATGGCTTTTCAAAACAGCACATTTAACATGACAAACGGCAGGATTGAAAATAACGATGCGGAAGGTGGCGGTGGCGGCGTATATGTCAGTAAATCTACTTTTACCATGTCAGGGGGTACAATCAAAAAAAATAATGCTCAGGGTGGCGGCGGTATTCTTGCACAGGAATCAAATTTAAATATATCTGGCGGCGCTCTTATTGACTCGAATGAAGCGGGAGATCAGGGCGGAGGCGGTTTACAGGCTACTCAAAATAGTACTATTATCATGTTAAGTGGTACAATCAAAAATAACAAAGCCAAAGGCGGCGGTGGTGTTTTTATATTTGAATCAATTTTTACCATGTCAGGTACCGTTCTAATCGACACTAACGAAGCGGGAAGCTGGGGCGGAGGCGGTGTATTGGCTTATCAAAACAGTACCTTTACCATGTCAGGTGGTACGATCAAAGGCAATACAACTGAAAACGATGGGGGTGGGGTAATTCTAGGTGTTAATTCCTCCTTTATAAAAACCGGCCCAAGTGTTATTCAGGACAATACCGCAAGCGGAGTTGGCCTTGCAGTTTTTGCCGTTCTCAAACACAGAGATCCCGATATCCCCGCAGAGGAAAATATTTCTGCAGTATGGAATATAAGTACTTCCAACTATGATTATGAAGGAATTTGGGATAATTGACCGATGTCCATCATTGCAATGTTCTTACAGGCTAAGCTTGATTCACAGAACGTCGCTTATTTCTTCCCGCTGCTGAGCGCGGCGGTTTTAGAGTCAACCGTGTTGAGGATCGATATCAGGCGGTCCTTTTCTATCAAATCAATGAGGCGGGCCTCGGTGTAGCGTTTCGCTTCTTCGTTAAAACTGCCGACGGTGATACAGACGCCTTTACCGGCTTTCACTTCCTTCAGATGTAAATGGAAATCGCGGACGATCATTTCCCCGACGACTCCCTGGGTGCGTATAAACCGGAACATAATCAGATCAGACCATTTGGGAGTATTGACCTCCGCCAGAATGTCCGCCCATTCGTTTTTGTTGACGGCAATATTAACGACCTTGACCTTTGCTTTGGCAAAGTAGGTCATAACCACCTTGCGGCACAGGGCGACAAAATCCGCGGACGAAGATATCAGGAAAGTCTGAAGGTTCCGGTTGACATTGAGTTCCTGGTATTTGCTGATCAGCGCGCCGACATCTTTATATTCCGGATTGGTCGCCTGGATTTGTTTAAGTATGGGTATGGCTTTGTTAATGTCGCTCTGTTTGAGGCAGGTAGTGGCAAGATTGTAGCGTAGATCCGCCAAAACATCAGGTTTGATATTCTGATGTTTCAGGCCCATTTCATAATCCTGAATGGCCAGATCATTTTTGCGGGCCTCTACATGGATCATGCCGGTAAAGAGACAGGCGCTGGGGCCCATGACCGGATCGGGGCGAAGGTGGGTGAAAATCCGCAATGCCTGATCGGTTTGATTGGCCTCATAGTAACATTCCGCCAGGGTATACAGGGACTCCTTGTCATCCGGCGCGAGATCAATCGCTTTACGGATAAAAGTCATAGCTTCTTTGGGTTTTTTCATTCTAAAGAACGCGTGGCCCAAGTAGCGGAGAACGGCGGGGTTGTCAGGGCTCATTGCCCGCGCCTGCTGGAGGAGTTGTATCGCCTTTTCGTAATTTTTCCGCTCAAATTCAAGAATACCCAGATTATAATTGACTTCAAAATTATTCTGTTTAATGGAACGGGCCATGGTAAAGCCCCGATAGGCCTGTTCGCTCATACCCAGTTTTTGGGCGCATTCCGCGTAATGAAGGTACACTTCAAACGGGTCTACTCCGTGAGCGTGGCCTCTGGATACCAGGTCAAGCAGCGTTTCATAGGTTTTTAATGCCTTGTCAAATGTTCCCTCTTCAAGTTGAATTTCACCTACCGTATTCAAAGCCTGAGGATCAAGGGGATTTTGTGATAGTTTCTTGTTTGCGTCCCGTAATCTGGCGTCATGGTTCTTTGATTTCTTCCCGTCGCCGGAACCGCCGCCGCCGCTTCGTGTCCGCCCCATAAATACAATAAGCCCCCCTACGGCAAGCATGAGAAGGAACACGGCACCCAATATTGGAATCATCATATTACTTTATATTATCGGTTATTTTTGTCTGTTTGGAAATACCAAATTTGCCGATAAAAGGCATTGACAAAGGGGGAATCCGCGTCTAAATTTAAGGGAGGAGCTTGATAAATGACAGGGACTATTGGCATTAAAATCGCTAACGGTAAATTTTACCCCATCCTGGATGAGAATTCTACCGTAAAAAAGCGGCTTGTTCTCACTACTGTTCATGACGGGCAGGAAAGTGTGCAAATAGACCTTTTCAGAAGCGTTTTGCAATCCATGGATGACGCCCAATACATGGGCAGCCTCCTGGTGAAAAATATCAAACCCCGGTCTCAGGGGAATCCTTCCATCGAAATGATTATTTCGTCCGATGAAAATGGCCATATTGTCGCGGATGCCTGCGATCTTGACGCCGGCGCGGACGGCCAGCATCAAATACTGCGTGTTACGCATAAAACGGAGGGCTCCTCCAACCAGGAAAACGATTTTGTTGACTTTAACCTTGAAAGTAAGACGCAGACTTCCGCCGGACAGCGCAGTTGGACCGATACATTCGCTAAACCATATGAAGAGGAAAAACGAAGATCCCCCTGGCTTATCATGGTTTTTGCCCTGATTTTTGTTATTATCGCGATTGGTTTGCTGTGGTTTTTCTTCTTCGGCGACAAGGACGCGAATCCGTTCAAAGATATGGCTTCTCCTTTCAAAGATAAACCGGTTTCTGAACAACCCGTTTCGCCGCCCCCGGCGGAAAAAATACAGCCGGTTGAGCCTCCGCCTCCGCCGCCCCCCCCGCCGCCGGAGCCCGCTCCTGTGGAAGCGGCGCCGGTTATTGAGGCGCCGGCTGCTCCGCCTCCGGCCCGTCCGCAAACAGCCGCGCGGAAACGCCCGCCCGCTCCGGTTTCTTCATACAAGGTTCCGGCAGTCATACCGAAAAACGGCGTCGCGTACCAGATACGCTGGGGTGATACCCTGTGGGACATTTCCGCGGCCTTCTACCGGAATCCCTGGCTGTATCCCCGTATCGCGCGGTACAATAATATCCGCAATCCGGATTTGATTATTTCGGGCAAGACGATCAGGATTCCCCCGAAAAATTAATTGAGCAGAGGCAGTATAGGTTTTCTGGTTTTTTTTCTCAGTCTTAGTTCCTGCGTTGCACAGCAACGGGGTAGTGATTTTACTGATTTTTATAAAGGTTTGAAAAAACAGCAGGATGGCGCCTCCGCTGAGGCCGCCGCCTGTTATACAAAAGCCCTGAACGCCGCCAATACCCACATTGCCGCCGCCGCCGCCGCTGAATTGATGAGCCTGCATTCTTTCGGAATTGAACTTTCCGCGGCAACCATGACCTTGATCCGGCAGAAAGCGGACGGTTCCTGGGCAAGGGCGCTTGATGTGTTCGCGGAGCAGGGCGGCATTGACCGGGAAAAACTGCTTGCCCTGCTGTTGAACGGCGACAGCCGCGCCTGGGATGAAGCTGTCCATTACGCCCTGCGCCAATGGCGCGGCGGCATAACTGCCGGCGGCGTACCTGACCTTTCTTTCACCGAAGCCGAAAACGCGGCGATTGACGGCCGCGACGCCGCGTCCCGTTCCCGTTACCAGGAAGCCCTGGTTTTTTTTCGCATAACAATGCAGGATTCACCCGATCTGTTTTTCCGGTATCCCGATCTGCTGACCGATCTGGGAAGGACTTTTCAGTACGCGGCGGCGGGCAGGGAGGGCGTAGACCTGTTTCTGCAATGGGAAAAATTGCTGGACGCCGGGGAAAACGCGGGATTCATTCCGGACGGCAGTGAGAATATGGTCCGGTTTCGGCTGTTGTTTTTTGCCGCGCGCATAGCCCGTCAGCATGGCGAAAAAAGTATTGAGCTTTTTGAAAAAGCCCTGCCCTATGCCCATAAAGTTGCCCCTGAACAGGTTGACGCCTGTATCTGGTATATTCTGGATTCATCCCTTGCAAGGAATCCCGATACCGCGATTCGCTCTTTGGAAACGTATAGCCCGCAATGGCATGATGACGCTTATTTTTCCGATGTGCTGGATAAATTGGCCCGCGAACTGGTTTTCAGGCGGCAGTGGGAAAAGATATATAAAGTGTTTACCGCGCTGAGAAATCGGCCAGGCGCGGCGCCCTTGGCGGCGCATTACGCGTGGATAATCGGCAGAGCAATTGAGGCAGGTCTTTTTTTGCCGAATGAAGCCGCCCCTGACGGAAAATTCGCGCAGGTATATATGCGTATTGCCTATAACGCGGCTCAGAGCGCTTCGGCTATACCGTTATATTACCGCTCCCTCAGCGCCGCGGCTCTCGGCGCGCCTTTTCTGGTACTGCCGGAAGAATTGCCGCCGAAAGCGGCGCCGCCAAAATCATCGCGAAAAACAGCGCCGCCGCAGACTCCGTCCGCGGAAAATGTATCTGACATGATGCAATTCCTTTTGGGTTTTTTTAAACATGATGCCGCGCGTTACGCGACTCGGTACATAAGGTCGGCGGAAAAAGATCTTTCCCCCGAGGAACTGCGCCGTCTTGCCGACGCTCTGGGCGCCGCGGGGCAGTACCAGGAGTCCATGCGGCTGGTTGCACTGTATGCCAACCGAAGCGATTATCGCCTGACCAGGCGGGATCTGGAACTGATGTATCCATGCCCGTTCAGAAAACTGGTTGAACAATATGCCCGGGAGACCGGTATTGAGCCGTCGCTGCTGTTCGGACTGATACGCACCGAAAGCGCCTTTGACCCCGGCATTGTTTCCCGCGCCGGGGCGGTGGGTTTAAGCCAGCTTATGCCCGCCACCGCTGAAGAAATGGCCATCCGCGTCCGCCGGAAGGGAGGCCCTGACTACATTAGCGGCGAAGGTTCCGCCATTGACCTGCGCGATCCGGCGGTAAATATCCACATCGGCGCGGTCTATCTTGCGTACCTTAATGAGCGCATGGAAGACCCCTTGCTGGCGCTGCTGGCGTATAACGGCGGAATGAACCGCGTCCGCCGTTGGCGCGGGACAGCCAGCCGTTCTTTTGGCATCGCGTCCGCCGTTTTGTCGCCGGATATTTTTCTGGAAACGGTAGAATATTCTGAAACCAGAAATTACGGCAGAAGCGTTATGGGGGCGGCGGCAATGTATAAAATATTGTATTTTTTTAACGCGGATACTTGACAAAGTT